>Ga0164242_10006018_pt1 | contig 13417 bp, 10 predicted proteins | sample OricomgcompostMG_FD_108783 | JGI IMG/M metagenome (GOLD analysis project Ga0164242, IMG submission 108783) | Miracle-Growth compost microbial communities from Emeryville, California, USA - Original compost - Miracle growth compost (MG) ...
GGGCGCAGGCACCAGCCCCGCGCGGCCCCGCCCACGTACTGGACGCGAACGGCGAGGAGGTCCCCGCCGCCACCGGCAGCGCCGACACGCTCGTGACGGGCCGTCTGACCCGCCGCGGGCTGTTCGACCGCAGCCGCGACGAGCGCTCGAGCCTGATCACCGACCTCTTCGAGCAAGTGGTGCGGCGCCTGCCTGCCGCGCGCATGGTCCTCGGCGCGCAGGTGCCCGGCGGCGGGCGCGTGGATGCACTCATCGCGGTGGACCGCCGCGTGGCCCTGGTGGACCTGCTGCCCACGGCCGACGTGCCACACACGTGGGACGGGCGCCTCCTGCGCGCGGCCGGGCGGCCCCTGCGCCTCCCCGCGCCCGGGAGCGCCGCGCTGGAGCGCGCCGTGGGCGGCAGCCGGGCGGAGGCGTTCACGGTGATGTTCACCTCAGCGCAACGGCCGCACTCCCCCGTGGTGGAACGCGTGGGACCGCCCGCAGCCGCCGGTGCACCCCTGAACCCGGCCCGGGGCCTGGGCGAGATCGCGGCCTTCCTCGCGGGGGCCGTGGACCCTGACGCTGTGAGGCTCCCGGTGCTGTCGGCGCTGCGCGAGATGGCCACGACGCGCCGCTGAAACGCCGGGAGCCCACATGGTCGTGACCCAACCGTGACCATCGCTAGGATGGTCCGGTGTTCCGCATCGTCTTCAACGCCCCAGAGATCCCGGGCAATACCGGCAACGCCATCCGTCTGGCGGCCGTGACCGGAGCACAGCTGCACCTGGTTGAGCCCCTCGGCTTCGATCTCTCCGACGCCAAGCTGCGCCGGGCCGGACTGGACTACCACGACCTGGCGGTGGTCACCGTGCACCCGGACCTGGACAGCTGCCTGGCCGCCTTGGAGCCCTCCCGTGTGCTCGCCTTCGAACCGGACGGGCCCGTGCTGCACACCGAGGTGGACTACCGAGAGAACGACGTGCTGCTCTTCGGCAAGGAGTCCGTCGGGCTCTCCGAGAAGGAGCGCGCTCACCCGCGCATCTCGCAGACGGTGCGGCTGCCCATGCTGCCCTCGCGCCGTTCCCTGAACCTGGCCAACTCGGCCTCGATCGCCCTCTACGAGGCCTGGCGCCAGCACGATTTCGCCGGCGCCCTGCCCGCCGTCCGTTGACGTCCCCCCACGTCTGAGAGGAAGACCATGACGAACTCCCCCCTCCCCCCGCAGGGCCAGAACCCGCGCGGCCTGGAGAACGCCGAGGAGGTCAACGGCCTTGACCTCTGGGACTCCACCGCCGCGCAGTCCGAGCCGGGACGCGCCGCACGCCGCCCGGCCCGCTGGCTCTTCCTGGTGGCGGGCATCGTGGTGATCGTCCTGGCGATCGTGGCGGTCGTCGGCCTGCGTCAGGGCAGCACGGCCAAGCGCGCCGAGGCCTCGGTGGCCCAGGAGGTGGCGGACGCCAAGGACGTGAAGTCCCTGAGCAAGGACACGGACACCGGCACGGTGAACCTGAAGTACTCCCGCTCCGTCGACGCGTTCTCCGTGCAGCTGGACGACGTCCCGGATGCCGGCTCCGGCCAGGAGTACCAGGTCTCGGTGACCTCCAACGACTCCTCGCAGCACTTCGAGCGGGTGGGGCTGCTCGGGGCCAAGCCGGGCGACGACTGGTACGGCTTCCGCGGTGTGGACGACGTCCTCTCCGTGCACGTGACCGTGGTGGCCGAGGGCGGCGAGGACGCCCCGGAGCAGGACGACCTGGCCGAGATCGAGATCCCCGCGAAGTAGTCCCTCCGGGCCCGCGTGGTCCCTGCGGACCGGGGTGGTCCCTGCGGGCCGGGGACCGCTCAGAAGCCGGCGATCGTGTCCGCCCCGTTGACCTCCACCGCGTGGAAGGCCTCGGCGTGGCGGTCCTCGCCCCAGCCCGCCTGCGCGGCCAAGCGGGCCAGCTGCGCCGTCACCACGGTGCGCGTGCGCTCCGGGTCCGGGTGCTGCGAGGTGTGCGCCATGATGGCGTCGATCTTGCGGGTGAGCGTGGGGCCCACGTCCACCAGGTGGTTCTCGCGTTCCGCCGGTGCCCCGTAGTACCAGAGACGGTGCAGGCGGAACGCCTCCAGTCCCTCCTGGAGCAGTTCCGGGTAGGCGTACGGGTTCTCCAGCGCCGGGTACACGGCCCGCGTGACGATCTCGCCGCAGGCCAGGTGGTCAGGGTGGGAGCGCTGCAGGCGGGCGTAGTCACGCTCGGGGTGCGGGCACAGCACCAGCTGCGGGCGCAGGCGGCGCAACACGCGCACCACGTCCTTCTCCAGGGCCGCGCTCGGCGCCAGGGCTCCGTCCTTCTCGTCCCAGCCGATCACCTCGCGGATGCCGACCACGGCACCGGCCGCCGCCTGCTCCGCCGCGCGGGTGCCCTCGATGCCGCCGCGGTCCTCGTCACGGAAGCCCCCGGCGTCGCCCGCCGTCATCACCACGTAGGTGATGGCGGCCCCGGCGTCCGCCAGCGCGGCCAGCGTGCCTGCGGCGCCGAAGTCCACGTCGTCCGGGTGGGCGCCGAAGGCGACCACGGTGTCCACGTCCGCTGGCAGGCCCTGGACGCCGGTGCGTGTCACCGAGCCGCTCACGCGCCCTGCCTGCGGCGGCGGATCTCGTCCGCGGCCTGCGGGAGCACGTCCTGCAGCCGGCCCACGATGCCGAGGTCGGCCATCTCCAGCAGCGGCGCGTCCTCGTCCGTGTTCACGGCCACGATGGTCCCGGCGGTGCGCATGCCGGCCACGTGCTGCACCGCGCCGGAGATCCCGGCGGCGATGTACAGCTCCGGGGAGACGATGCGGCCGGTCTGGCCCACCTGCAGGTCGTGCTCCACCCAGCCTGAGTCGGTGGCCACGCGGGAGGCACCCACGGCCGCGTCGAGCGCGTCGGCGAGGTCCTGCACGGCGCTGAAGTCACCGTCCGTGCCGCGGCCGCCCGCCACCACGGTCCTGGCATCGCCCAGGTCCGGGCGGTTGCCCTGCTCGTGGACGGTGCGGGCGGTGATGGTGGCGCCGCGGCGCGCGGCGGACTCCGGGTGCAGCACCAGGGCAGGGTCTCCCCCGGTGACCTCCGGCTCCGCCGCACCGGGGCGCAGCGTGATCATGACGGTGGGCGTGCCAGCCCTGACCACGGAGCGCGCGGCCCCGGCCAGGACCGGCTTGGAGGCGGTCAGGTCCGCCTCGACAGCGTCGGCCCCGGTGATGATGCCGGACTCCGTCACGGCTGCGGCACGGGCCAGCACCTCGGTCTCTGCGGGCGTGACCGGGGCCAGGACGGCCTGCGCCGTGGCGGCGCGGACGGCGCCCACGAGCAGGTCTGCCTGGCCGCGGGCGAGCTGATCGCTCAGCTCCTCCTGGTCGGTGAAGACGGCCGGGACGCCCAGGGAGCCGAGCTCCGCGAGGACGTCGGCCGCCGGGGCGGTGCCGAGCACGGCGGCCAGTTCACCGTCCGTGGCCAGGCGTTGGCCCACGGCCACGAGGTTGCGCTCGGCCGGACCGAGCGGGGAGGAGAGCGCGTCGAAGTAGAGCAGCACGGACATGGGGTTCTCCTAGAGCAGCTTGCGGTCCGCGAGGAAGTCCACGAGCGCCAGGCCCGCCTCCCCGTCGTCGACGATGACCCGACCGGCCGGGCGGGCCGGGACATCCCCGGCCTGGAGCACGGTGACGGCGGAGCCGGTGGGGCCCACGAGGTCCGGGGAGAGGCCGAGATCGGCCAGGGACAGGGTCTGCACGGGCTTCTTACGGGCCGCGAGGATGGACTTGAAGTTGGGGTAGCGCGGCTCCCCCACCTGGTCCGTCACGGAGACCACGGCGGGCAACTGGCTCGTCATGGACAGGGAGACGCCGTCCTCGTCGCGCTGGGCGCTGATGGTGGTGGCGTCCTCGCTGAGTTGGACCGAGGCGGCGAGGGTGAGCTGCGGCCAGCCGAGGCGGGCGGCGAGCATGGAGGGGATCACGCCGGTCTCGGCGTCCGTGGACGCCATGCCCGTGATCACCAGATCCGGCTCGAGCCGCCGCACCGCCGACTCGAGGACGCGGGAGGTGGCCAACGCGTCCGAGCCGGCCACCGCGTCGTCGAGCACATGCACGCCGTCCGTGGCGCCCATCTGCAGCGCCTTCTTGACGGCGGCCGAGGCGGCCTCCCCACCGAGCGTGAGGACGGTGACCGGGGACTCCTTGTCGCCGCCGTGCTCCTCGCTGAGCTGCAGCGCCACCTCGACGGCGTACTCGTCCAGCTCGGAGAGGATGGACTCGGTGCGCTCGAGCCGGTGCTGCGCGTCGAAGTGACGTGGGAACTGCGCATCCGGGACGTACTTGGCCAGCACCAGGATCCTCACCGGTGGTGCTGAAGTCTTGCTCATCGAACCGCCTTTCACTGCTCGCCTCGTGGCCTCCCGCACGCCGCGGCACCGCACAACGGGCGCGGACGGGGCACGGAAACCACCCCGTCCATCGTAGCCGGGAGGCCCACATCACGCCCGGGACGGTGGAGCGGGGTGACCGAGAGCACGCGTGACGCTAGGTTGGAGCCAGCAGCCGCCCCACCTGAAGCGGGGTGGCCCGGGACCGGCACCGCGCCGGGACCGGAGGGGAGAGTCCCACGCGCAGAAAGGCACACCGGTGAGCAAGCAATCCATCTTCGGGCGCATCGCCCAACTGGCCAAGGCCAACATCAACGCCCTCCTGGACTCCGCCGAGGACCCGCAGAAGATGCTGGACCAGATGGTGCGGGACTACACCGAGAACATCCAGGAGGCCGAGAACGCGATCGCGCAGACCATCGGCAACCTGCGCATGATGCAGGAGGACCACGACGAGGACGTGCGCACCGCGCAGGACTGGGGCAACAAGGCCGCAGCAGCGTCCACCAAGGCCGACGAGTTCCGCACCGCGGGCAATGCGGCCGATGCCGACAAGTTCGACAACCTCGCCAAGATCGCCCTGCAGCGCCAGATCACCTCCGAGCAGGAGGCCAAGTCGGCCGAGCCGACCATCGCCTCGCAGCAGGCCTCCGTGGATCAGCTCAAGGACGGGCTGAACAAGATGAAGGAGAAGCTGAACCAGCTCAAGTCCAAGCGTGACCAGCTGGTGGCCCGCGCCAAGGTCGCCGAGGCCCAGTCCGGCGTCAACGACGCGCTGAAGTCCATCGACATCATGGACCCCACCTCCGAGGTGTCCCGCTTCGAGGACAAGGTGCGCCGCGAGGAGGCCCGCGTGCGTGGGCAGCAGGAGCTCGCTGCCTCCAGCCTCGACTCGCAGTTCGATCAGCTGGAGGACCTGGGCGAGCAGACCGAGGTGGAGGCCCGCCTCGCCGCGCTCAAGGCCGGCCAGTCCGCGCCGCAGCAGGGTGCCATCGGCAACTGATCGCCTGATCGCTGCCCGGGGCCCGCACCGATCGGTGCGGGCCCCTCCTGCTGTCTTCGGCTGCACCGGACCGCCGGCTGTTGCACCGACCGCCAGGATCGGCCCGTTCTTGGCGGTCGGTGCAACACCTGGCGGTCGACGGCAGGGGGGCGCGGCGGCGCGGCTCCCGGAAGTGTCCGGGGACAGCGGAAGGGCCCGTCCACTGGACGGGCCCTTCTTCTCGTTGCGGGGGCAGGATTTGAACCTGCGGCCTCCGGGTTATGAGCCCGGCGAGCTACCGAACTGCTCCACCCCGCGGCGACTCCTCAAGCCTACACGCCCGTGAACACACCACCAAATCGAGGGCTCCCATGGTGAGCAGGCTCACCCGGGCGGCGCACAGGCCCCGGACGCACAAGGTGCCCGACGCCGCGTGGTGACCACGCGGCGTCGGGCACCTTGATCCCGTGCTCGCCTTACTTGCCGTCGGCGGCCGAGTCGGAGGACTCGGCCTCCTTCTTGATGGCGTCGTCCGCGGCGGTGGCGTCCTCGAGGGCCTTCTGCAGCTTCTCCTGCGCCTTGCCGTAGGCGGTGAAGTCGCCCTTGGACAGGGCGGTCTGGCCGTCCTTGATCGCCTTGTTGGCGTTCGTCAGCGCCGTGGAGAGCTTCTGCTGCTGCGTCTGCTTCCCGGTGTCGGAGGACCCGGACGATCCGGAGGACCCCGAGGAGTCCGTGTTGCCTGCCCCCTCGGAGGTCGTGGCACCCGAATCACCCTTGAACACCTGGTCGAGGGCCTCCGAGAGGGTGTCGGCGAAGCCCACGGAGTTGCCGAAGGAGACCAGCACCTTGCGCAGCGTCGGGTACTGCGTGGATCCCGTGGACTGCACGTAGACCGGCTGCACGTAGAGCATGCCGCCGCCCACGGGGAGGGTGAGCAGGTTGCCGTTCTTCACGGTGGAGGCGCCCTGGCGCAGCAGGTTCAGCGCCTGGGAGACCGTGTTGTTGGAGTCGAAGTTCTGCTGTGCCTGGCCGGGGCCGGGCACGCCCGGCTGGGTGGGCAGCTTCAACAGCCTCAACTTGCCGTAGTCGGCCGACTTGGTGCCGGCCTTGTCCCCCGCGTCACCGTCAGCGGCCAGGAAGCCGTACATGACGTTGCGCGGGTTGGAGCCGGTCTGCTTGGGGATGAACGTGCTGGTCAGGGAGAACGCGTCCGTCTTCTGGTCCGGCATCTGCATGGAGAGGTAGTACGGCGGCTGCTTGGTGGTGCTTGAGGTCCCGGCCGTGGGGTCCGTCGGCACCTGCCAGGCGTCGTTCTCCTCGTAGAAGTCGTCCGCGTCGGTGACGTGGTACTGACCCAGCAGCTCGCGCTGGACCTTGAACATGTCCTCCGGGTAGCGCACGTGCTGCATCAGCTGCGCGCTCATCTCGCTCATGGGCTTCACGGTGCTGGGGAAGACGCCCTCCCAGGCCTTCAGCAGCGGGTCCGTGTCGTCCCACGAGTACAGGTCCACGTGGCCGTCATAGGCGTCCACGGTGGCCTTGACCGAGTTGCGGATGTAGTTCACCTGGTCGGAGAACTGGTCGGCGGTGGGCACCGAGTTCCCGGTCAGCGTGTCCTTGACCGCGTCCCCGAGCGTCTGCGACGTGGAGTACGGGTAGTTGTTGGAGGTCGTGTACGCGTCCACGATCCACTTCACGCGCCCGTCCACGATGGCCGGGTACGCGGTGGAGTCCACCGTCAGGTACGGCGCCACGTCCTTGACGCGCTGCTGCGGGTCACGGTCGTAGAGGATCTGCGAGTCCTTGTTCACCGCGTCGGAGAGCAGCAGGTTCATGGAGCCGAACTTCACGGCGTAGACGAGCTTGTTGAAGAAGTTGCCCACGTTGGGCCCGCCGTTGCCGGCGAAGGTGTTGCGCAGGTCGGTGCCCGTCTCCTCGGAGTCCTTGGAGTTCTTGGAGCTGCTGCCGTCCGCCGCCGGGCGGTCCAGCTCACGCGCGTCCCAGCCCTCTGGACCGCCCACCACGGAGAACTGCGGGGAGTTCTGGCCGAAGTAGATGCGCGGCTCGTAGTCCTTGCCGTTCAGCAGCTGTCCCGTGGAGGGGATGCCGGACAGGGAGAAGTCCGGGTCGCCGTTGGAGTTGACCTTGTTGCCGTAGGCCGCCACCACGCCGTAGCCGTGCGTGTAGGTCACGTGCTGGTTGACCCAGGAGTCCGTGGGGGCGTTGACCTCACGCACCGCGATGACCGTGTCCTGCGTCTTCCCGTTCACCGGGTAGCGGTCCACCGCCAGGTTGGAGGGGAACTGGTAGTAGGAGCGGAACTGCTGCAGCTGCGAGAACGCCGGCGAGACGATGGACGGGTCGAGCAACCGGATGTTGGTGGTCGTGGCCGCGTCCTTGGCCAGGGCGTTCTTCTGCGGGGTCAGGTCCGCCGCATAGTCGGAGACCTGCACGTCGTCGAGCCCGTACGCCGCCCGGGTCATGTCGATGTTGCGTTGGATGTATTGGCGTTCCATCGTTTTCTGCGACGGCTGGACGCTGAACTGCTGGATCGCGGCGGGGTAGATCAGCCCGGCCACCACGGCGACCACCACGAGCATCGCGGTGGTGATGATCGGCAGGCGCCACTTGCCCATGGCCGCGCCCACGATGAACACGACCGCCACGGCGATGGCCGCGATCGCCAGGATGGTGCGGGTGGGGATGACGGCGTGCACGTCCGTGTAGAGGGCGCCGGGGACGCGGCCTCCCTGCTTCAGGACCGTCTCGTAGCGGCCCAGCCAGAAGTTCACGGCCTGCACCAGCATGAACAGGGCCACGGAGACGCCGATCTGCCAGCCGGTGGCCTTGGTCAGCTTGAAGCCGGTGCGCTCGGTGAGCCGCAGCCCGCCGAAGAGATAGTTGGCGATGATGCCCACGATCCCGGAGAACAGGACCACGGAGGAGACGAAGCCGACGACCATCTTCAGGAACGGCAGCACGGTGACGAAGAAGCCGACGTCCAGCCCGAACTGCGGGTCCGTCTCACCGAAGGGCACCCGGTGCAGGAAGAGCTGTACGGTCTGCCAGCCGGAGGCGAACGTCACGGCCGCGAAGACGGCGATGACGGCGGGGATGAGGATGAAGGCCAGGCGGCGGGCCGACTGCACCTGCCCCTCGAAGCGCGCCAGCGGGTCGCGCTCGTCGCCCGCGCCCGGCCCGTAGACGGGGCGGTGCCGCCAGGCCAGGTGCAGCTGCAGCCAGACGGCCACGCCCATCACCGCGAAGCCGATCACGAAGAGGATCAGCCGCGTGACGTTCTGTGTCCAGAAGACCTCGGAGAAGCCGAGCTGGTTGAACCAGAGGACGTCGGAATAGACGTGGGAGAAGAGGATGAAGGCGCCCACCAGGACCACCACCACGATGATGGCGGGGACCAGCGGCCCGATGCGCCGTGGGTTCCCGTCCGCCGCGGCACTGCCCCGCGGCTCGTCTGCTCCCCTACTGAACGGTCCAGTACTCACGCGTCATCCTCGATCTGTGGTGCGGCAACGGGGCACCGCACGGCCGTCAGGGCCGTGGGCACCGGTTCCCATTGTGCCAAAGATCGCACCGCGTACCGGCCCACGGTTCCTGTGTACCGCGGTGCACGACGCCGCGGGCTCGCGTGGGTGCCTCGCCGCGCCTTGACGCGGGGCCGCGTGGGCGCGGGTCAGCCGCAGCGCTTGAGCGAGGAGGTGTCCCCGCCCTTCGCCACGGTGGAGAGGATGCTGCGCGCCTGCTTCAGGGTGCTCATGGAGTACACGGTGAGGCCGTCCGGGACGCGACCGGAGAGCTCGGCACAGTTCTGGGACGGGGCCAGGAAGATGGTCGCGCCGGCCTTTCGCGCGCCCACCACCTTCTGCGGGATGCCGCCGATGGCGCCCACGGTGCCGTCGGCGCTGATGGTCCCGGTGCCCGCCACGTGGTTCTTGCCGGCCAGGGACCCCGGGGTGAGCTCGTCGATGATGCCCAGCGCCAACATGGTGCCGGCGGAGGGGCCACCGATGTCCTTGATCCCGAACTTCACCTGGAACGGGAAGGTGTAGCGCGGGGCGATGTAGATGCCGAGCGAGCGGTTACCGCTGAGCTTCTTGACGGTGGCGGTGACCGTGGTGGCCTTCCCCGAGCGCGTGATGCCCAGCTTCACGGTGGAGCCGGCGGAGGCCTTCACCGCCGCCGGGACCTGATCCATGGTGGCGGTGCGCTTGCCGTCCACGTGCGTGATGACGTCGCCCGTCTTCAGCACGTTCGCGTTCTGCGTGCTCACGAAGCCGGCCACCACCGTGTCGGTGGTGTAGTCGATCCCCAACTCCCCCAGTGCTGCGGCGGCCGCCTCCTGCTGGGAGTTGGTCATCTCCGCCTGGTTCTCCGCGTCCGATTCCTCCTTGGTGGTGCCGGAGGGGTAGACGAAGTCCCGCGGGAGCAGGTCCTGGTGCGGGTCGGCCCACGCCATGAGGGTCTCCACGCCGCTGAGCTCGATCCCCGGTCCGCCGCCCACGGAGACCGTGGTGAGGTCGAGCCGGGAATCGCTGGGGTAGGTGTCGTGACCGGAGATGGTCAGCAGCCGCGTGTCCTTGTAGCTGCCCAGCGTGTTCACGGCGGGGCCCGGGCCCTCCACCACGTAGCCGGTGCCACCGGCGAGCGCGATCACGGAGAGCACCACGGCGAGCGCCCCGGCCACGAGGGCACCGCGTCCGCCGCGGGGACGCCCGGAGGATCCCTGCGCGGTGGCTTCCGCCTCCGTACCTGCCTGCGGGAGGTCCGTCCCGGACCGCGGGAGGTCTGCCTGGCGGCCTCGGCCGCCGCGCCCAATGCGCACCTGTGCTCCTTCAAGCTCGTGGTTCACCGCGCCCCAGCTTAAGTCCCCGTGCCTGTGCGAGCCGACGCGCGGCACCGGGGCACGCGGCGTCGGGCAGCGCTGTGGACGGGCGGCGGGCCGCGCGCCGAGAGACACGAGGCGCCGCTGTGCCGTGAGCGAACCGCGGGCGCGGGCGCCCGACGCGCGGGTACCGTGGGCGCATGGCCGAGAACCCCTCACGCCCCGATGACGACGAGAACCCCCAGGACCCCTTCTCCCGCATGTTCGGCAACCTCTTCGGTGCCGCAGGCGGGACCGGCTCCGGTACGCCCGGCCCGGCTGACATGCAGGCCATGTTCGGGCAGCTGCAGCAGTTCTTCGGTGCCATGGCCGCCGGTGGCGACGGGCCCGTGAACTGGACGCTGGCCAAGGACGCCGCGATGCAGGGCGCCGGCGAGTCACAGCGCGTGGACGCCGCGGGCCTGCGCGACGTGGCCGAGGCCGCGCGCCTGGCCGATCTGTGGCTGGATGCCGCCACCGACTTCACCTCCGCCTCCTCGACCGCGCGGGCGCTGACCCGCAGCGAGTGGATCGAGGCGACGCTGCCGCAGTGGCAGGCCCTGGCCGAGCCCGTGGCCGCCTCCGCCGCCGATGCCGTCTCCGGTTCCCTCTCCCACCAGATGCCCCCGGAGGCCGCGGCCATGCTCGGCCAGGCCGGTGGCATGCTGCGCTCCCTCGGTGGCGCACTCTTCGGTGCCCAGCTGGGCCAGGCCGTCGGCGCGCTCTCCGGCGAGGTGCTCGGCGGGACGGATGCCGGCCTTCCGCTGGCAGGGCGCACCTTCGCCCTGGTCCCCCAGAACATCGCCGCGTTCGGCGAGGGCCTCGAACTGCCGCACCAGGAGGTGCTGCTGTACCTGGCGCTGCGCGAGTCCGCCCACCAGCGCCTCTTCCACTCGGCACCGTGGCTCGAGGGGCACGTGCTCACGCTGGTGCGTGACTTCGCCTCCGGCCTGAGCATCGACACCGACGCGATCCAGGACCGGCTGCAGGGCGTGGACCCCACCAACCCCGAGGCGCTGCAGGAGATCATGTCCTCCGGCATGCTCGAGCCGACCGTCACGCCCGCCCAGCAGGCGGCCTTGACGCGGCTGGAGACCACGCTGGCCCTGATCGAGGGCTGGGTGGACGCCGTGGTGACGCAGGCGGCCGAGCACCTGCCGGCGGCCCCCGCCCTGCGCGAGACGCTCGCCCGTCGCCGCGCCACCGGTGGTCCGGCCGAGCAGACCTTCGCCGGACTGATCGGGCTGCAGCTGCGCCCGCGCCGTGCCCGCGAGGCCTCCGCCCTCTGGGAGCGAATCGCAGCAGAGCGCGGCACCACGTGGCGCGACGACCTCTGGCTGGACCAGGCCCTGGTGCCCACGGCCGAGGACCTCGATGACCCCGCCGGGTTCTTCGAGCGTCGCGCCCTGCTCGGGGCCAGCGACGAGGACTTCGACGCGGCCGTCTCGGCCTGGCTGGACGGGCCGCGCAGCGGCGGCGCCGGTGAGGACTCCGACGGCGAGCAGTCCGGTGAGGACTCCGACGGTGGGGCCGAGGGCGACGCCGGCAATGGCTCCGCTGACGGACCTGATGACGGGTCGGTCGACGGGTCCGGCGACGGCTCCGACGGCAATGGCCCGGAGGGCTCACCCCGGGGCTGACCGCCTTCGCCGGGACCTCCCCGGAACCACGCAACGCAGCAGCGGGCGCCACCGGCGATGGTGGCGCCCGCTGCTGCATTCTGTGTGGGCGTTCGGGTGCCGGTGCTCAGGCGCCGGCCTTCGCGCGCCGCTGCTCATGCGCCGGCCGCGACGTCCTCGGGCGCGATGTCGTCGGTTGACTCGTCCTCCCCTGCCGACGGGGACCCCGCCGCGCCGGGCTGGTTCCGGCCCCAGACGACACCGTCCAGGAAGGCCTTGGACTCGCGATGGCGCGGGTAGCGCTCGTTGTAGGAGCGGAAGCGCGGGCCGTGACCGTCATCGGCCAGCAGGTGGCTCAGCTCGTGCACCAGCACGCCGTCGATCACCCACTGCGGCATGCCCTGCAGCTGGGTGGACAGGCGGATGCTGCCGTCCGCTGCCGTGGTGGACCCCCAGCGCCTGCGCTGGTTCCCCACCCACCGCACGCTCACCGGTTGCGCCGCACCGTCCAGGTAGGCGGCGCTGAGCTCGTGGGCCCTGGCGAGCAGCTCGGTGTCCGAGCTGTGGTGGCGCCGCTTGCTCTTGCGCACCGCCTCCAGCACGAGCCCCAGGAGTTCCTCCTCCTGGGCCTTGGTGCATCTGGCCGGGACGCCCACACTCAGCACGCCCTGCACCCATTGGTAGCTCGCGCCGCGGCGTCGGCGGGTGCTGCGGCGAACCCGCACCCGTGTCCCGTCCTGCAGCGTGAACTCACGCTCCGGCACTCGCGCTGCCATGTCTCTCCCCGTCCTCGCTCGTCCTGCCGTGTGCCCCGGCCGCGGGTCACGCAGCCCTGGGTCCTGCTTGCCAGGACCGTTCCTGTATGGATTCCGCTTGCCTGGAACCGGCCGTCCTGTGAGGGCCCGTGCCTGTGAGGGACGCCCGGGGATCGCTTGTGGACTCCCCCGGCGGCCGCCCTGCGGCCCGTGCCACGATAGCGCCCACGGCGGGGCATCCGCTCACCGTTGTCCGCAGTCACGAGGGGGACGCATGAGGATCGCAGCCGGATGGCGGGTGAGTGTGGACGGCGCGGGGAACGTGCGCATCGGCACCGGGCCAGGAGCACTGCTGCTGCGCGGACTGGATGCGCAGCAGGTGGAGGCGGTGAGGCGCTTGGCCCGGGGCGAGCCGCTGGCGCTGCCGCGTGGGGACGCGGCCGTGGTGCGCCGCCGCGAGCTGCTGGAGCGCCTCGCCCCGGTCCTCGTCTCCGGTGACCCGCTGCAGGGCATGGCCGGGTTGGCTGCGGAGCGGCTGCGCCCGGATGCCCAGGCGTGGTCGCTCGTCCCCGGCGCTCCCGCCCCGGGCTTCCTGGCCGAGCGGGCGTTGCGCCACGTCTGGATCAGCACGCTGGACCGGGCCGGCCTGCAGATCGCGCTCGGTCTCGCCGCGGCCGGGGTGGGCCGCCTCTCCACGGCGGACCAACAGCCGGTCATCCAGCAGGACCTGGGCGCCTCACCCCTGCGACTCACGGAACTGGGACTGCCGCGGGCCGCGGCCCTGGCCAGGCATCTGGGGCGGCTCTACCCGCAGA
>Ga0164242_10006019_pt1 | contig 13417 bp, 12 predicted proteins | sample OricomgcompostMG_FD_108783 | JGI IMG/M metagenome (GOLD analysis project Ga0164242, IMG submission 108783) | Miracle-Growth compost microbial communities from Emeryville, California, USA - Original compost - Miracle growth compost (MG) ...
ACGCTGACCTTGGAGGCTTACACCCCAGCTACGCGCTGCCCGGCGACAAAGTGCTGCCACTTCTCGAGACCGAACTTGGCTTGGTCCGACAGAATGGCGAGTTGTGCTCCTGACCATCACCACCACCATGGCGTCTGCCTCGGATCTGGGCTTTCTGCTGCACAAGCATCCGGGCCGCGTGCAGACCTTCGACGTGTCGGTCGGGACGGCCTACGTGTTCTATCCGGAGGTCGGCGACGAGCGCACGACCGCTGCGCTGCTGCTGGAGGTCGACCCGATCGGGTTGGTGCGTGGCCGTCGCGGCCCATCCGGGGAGGCGTTCGCGCTCGGCCAGTACGTGAACGACCGCCCGTACGCGGCGTCGAGCATGTTGTCGGTTGCGATCAAGGACGTCTACCGCACCGCGCTGACCGGCCGCTGCAACAGCAGGCAGGACTTGGCTGACTCACGCATCCCGCTCGAGCTGCACATCCCGGCACTGCCCTGCGGCGGTGGTGTCGATCTGGTGAAGCGCGTGTTCGAGCCGCTGGGCTGGGAGGTCGACGCGACAACGTCGCCGCTCGACTCGGCGATCCCGCAGTGGGGCGACTCGCGATACCTGGACGTGACACTGACTGGCGTGGTCCGGTTGGCGGACGCGCTGAACCACCTGTACGTGCTGCTGCCGGTGCTCGACGATGCCAAGCACTACTGGGTCAGCACGGACGAGGTCGACAAGCTCGTGAACGCCGGGAGCGCCTGGCTGGCCACGCACCCGGAGAAGACGCTGATCACCCGCCGCTACCTGAGCCACCGACGGGAACTCACCCGTGAGGCGTTGGGTCGGTTGGCGGAGGTGGATGACGTCGAGCCGGAGGAGTTGGACAACGCGCTCGATCCGGCCAGGGCGCTGACCGAGCCGGACCAGCCGGTGCCGCTGAACGATCAGCGCCGTGGTGCGGTCCTTGCTGCGGTGCGGGCATCCGGGGCGAAGCGCGTCGGGGACCTCGGCTGCGGCGAAGGTGTCCTGGTTCGAGACCTGCTGGCCGAGCGGAGCATTGAGCAGGTCGTGGCCACGGACGTGTCGGCGCGGGCGCTGCAGATCGCGGGACGAAAGTTGAAGCTGGAGCGTGTGACCGAGCGGCAGCCGGCTGGTGATACCCCCGCCGGTGCAGCCGGGAGGGGGAGGCTGCAGCTGTTCCAGTCGTCATTGACCTATCGCGACGCGCGGCTGGCCGGCCTGGATGCCGCGGTGCTGATGGAGGTCATCGAGCACATCGACCCCTCGCGGCTGCCGGCCGTGGAGCGCGCCGTTTTCGGTCACGCCGTACCGCGGACGGTGATCGTGACGACCCCGAACGTCGAGCACAACGTCCGCTACGAGACGCTGCCCGTCGGGCAGTTCCGGCACCGTGACCACCGCTTCGAGTGGACCCGCGCCGAGTTCGAGCAGTGGGCCGGCGGTGTCGCCACCCGATACGGCTATACGACGCGCTTCCTGCCGATCGGTGCCGATGACCCCGAGGTCGGTCCGCCGACCCAGATGGCGATCTTCGAGAAGGTGACGGCATGACCGGGGCACGCGGCGAACGCCGCCGCAATGAGCGCCGCACCGATGAGCTGGGTATCCCCGAACTCAGCCTCGTCGTGCTCGTCGGCGTCAGCGGATCGGGCAAGTCGAGCTTCGCGGCACAGCATTTCAAGCCGACGGAGATCATCTCCTCCGATTACTGCCGTGGGCTCGTCTCGGATGACGAGAACGACCAGGCCGCCACTCCGGACGCGTTCGAGCTCTTGCACTACATCGTCGGTAAGCGGCTGGGCCGCGGGAAGCTGACCGTGGTGGACGCGACCAACGTCCAGACTGAGGCACGCCGGTCGCTGGTGGCGTTGGCACGCGAGCATGACGTCCTGCCCGTGGCGATCGTGCTCGACGTCCCGGAGAGTGTCTGTGTCGCCCGCAACGCGAACCGGCCGGACCGTGACTTCGACGCGTACGTGATCCGCCGCCAGCACGATCAGATGCGACGCAGCCTGCGGTTCCTGGAGAAGGAAGGCTTCCGCACGGTCCACGTACTGCGCGGCGAGGAGCGGATCGCCGCTGCGTCAATCACCCGTACCCGGCTGTTCAACGACCTGCGGCACGAGACCGGGCCGTTCGACGTCGTCGGCGACATCCACGGCTGCCGCGCCGAGCTAGAGCTGCTGCTCGACAAGCTCGGCTACGCGATCAAGCGTGACGAGACCGGTCGCGCCGTCGGCGCGAGCCACTCGGCGCGCCGGGCCGTGTTCGTTGGCGACCTGGTCGACCGAGGACCGGACAGCCCGGGCGTCGTCCGGCTCGTCATGGGCATGGTCGAGAGCGGCGACGCGTTCTGCGTACCGGGCAACCACGAGAACAAGTTCGTACGGGCGATGCGCGGACGCAAGGTGCAGGTGACGCACGGCCTGGCCGAGTCACTGGCTCAGTTCGAGGCCGAACCGCCGGAGTTCCGCGACGCAGCGGTGCGATTCCTCGACGGGCTGGTGAGCCACTACGTCCTGGACGGCGGGGAGCTCGCCGTCGCGCACGCCGGGATCACCGAGCGCTACCAGGGTCGCGCCTCCGGCCGGGTGCGGGAGTTCTGCCTCTACGGCCAGACGACCGGTGAGACCGACGAGTACGGCCTGCCGGTGCGTTACCCGTGGGCCGAGGAGTACCGCGGCAAGGCGATGGTGCTGTACGGGCATACGCCGGTCCCGGCGCCGCAGTGGGTCAACAACACGATGTGCCTGGACACCGGCTGCGTCTTCGGCGGTGCCCTCACCGCGCTGCGCTATCCGGAGAAGGAGATCGTCTCCGTGCCGGCGGCGCAGGTGTACTACGCGCCGACCAAGCCGTTCCCCGTCAACCCGGACGCCGCGGTGGCCGAGCAGCCGTCGCGTCGTGAGGCCGAGGTCCTGGACATAGCCGACGTCACCGGTCGACGAGTCATCGATACCGCCTACCAGCGGCGTATCGGCGTGCGGGAGGAGAACGCCGCCGCGGCGCTGGAGGTGATGAGCCGGTTCGCGGTCGACCCGCGCTGGCTGCTGTACCTGCCGCCGACGATGAGCCCGGTCGCCACCTCGACCCGGCCGGATCTGCTCGAACACCCGGACCAGGCGTTCGAGGCCTACCGCGTCGACGGCGTCGATCAGGTCGTGTGCGAGGAGAAGCACATGGGCTCGCGCGCCGTCGTGCTCGTCAGCCGCGATGCCGCCTCTGCCCAGGCACGCTTCGGCGTGACCGGCGACGACCTCGGTGCCGTCTGGACGCGTACCGGGCGTTCGTTCTTCAACGACGTCCTGACCGCAGAACTGCTCGACCGCGTCCGTGCCGGGGCCGAGCGGGCTGGTCTGTTCGACGCGCTCGGGTCGTCGTGGCTGCTGCTGGACGCCGAACTGCTGCCATGGTCGGCCAAGGCTGAGCAGCTGCTGCGCGACCAGTACGCCGCCGTCGGCGCCGCAGCACGAGCCTCGCTGCCGGCCGCGATGAGCGCGCTCGAACGGGCCGGCGCCGCGGGGCTGGATGTCGGTGGCCTGCTTGATCGCACGCGTACCCGTGTGGTGAATGCGGAGGCGTTCACCGAGGCGTACCGGCGTTACTGCTGGCAGACCGACGGGCTGGACGGTGTTCGTCTCGCGCCGTTCCAGGTCCTCGCCTCGGAGGGCCATGCGTACCACCGGCAGCCGCACCCCTGGCACCTGGAGCTGGCCGACCGGCTCGTCACCGCCGACCCTGAGCTCTTCACGACCACGCGACGTCTGTATGTGGACACGACCGACCAGGTCTCGGTCGAGGCCGGTGTGCGGTGGTGGGAAGAGCTCACCGCCACCGGAGGCGAGGGCATGGTCGTCAAGCCTGCGGCGAACCTGATCACAGGTCGTAAAGGGCTGATTCAGCCGGGGTTGAAGGTGCGTGGCCGGGAGTATCTGCGGATCATCTACGGCCCCGACTACACCGAGCCAGGCAACCTCGAACGGCTGCGCCAGCGGGGGCTCGGGCACAAGCGCTCCATGGCCTCCCGCGAGTACGCCCTCGGCCTGGAGGCGCTCGATCGGGTCGCCCGGGGCGAGCCGCTCTGGCGCGTTCACGAGTGCGTCTTCGCGGTCCTCGCCCTCGAGTCCGAGCCGGTCGATCCTCGGCTGTAGGGGTCAGTTCAACACCACTGGCTTCCTCTTCGAGACGCTCGCGCTTCGAGATCTACGGGCAGAGCGCACTTTCGGCATCAGGAGAGCGCGTCCCGCAACTCCGCGACGAGTTCCTGCAGGGCCGGGCGGGCGCTACGGCACAGGCCGGGGAAGGACAGGAACCCGTGCGGCATGCCGTCGTACGCCGTGAGACGCACCTCGCCGCCGGCGTCCGCCAACGCCTTCGCATAGCGCACGCCGTCGTCGCGTAGCGGGTCGTGCTCGGCGACCTGGATCAACGCGCGCGGCAGGTCACGGTGGCTGCTGGCGAGCAACGGCGAGGCGAGCGGGTCGGCGGCGTCGTGGCCGTTGAGGTAGTGGCTGGTGAACGCGAGGACGTCGGCCTTCGTCAGGACGGGCGCGTTCGCGTTCTCCTCCATCGACGGGCTGCCCATGGTCAGATCGGTGGCCGGGTAGATCAGCGCCTGGAACGCGATCTCGGGACCGCCGTGATCGCGGGCGCGCAGGGCGACGACGGCAGCGAGGTTGCCACCCGCGCTGTCGCCCATGACCGCGATGCGACTGGTGTCCGCCCCGAACTCGTCCGGGCGGGCGACGATGTCGCGCAGCGCGGCATAGCAGTCCTGCGCGGCGGCGGGGAACGGAAACGTCGGCGCCAGTCGGTAGTCGACCGAAACGACGACCACCCGGGCGTTGGCGGCGACGTGGGAACACAGCCAGTCGCCTTGGTCGAGGTTGCCGAGGGTCCAGCCACCACCGTGGAAGTTGATCACGAGCGGCAAGACGGCGTTGCCGACCGCGGCGGGACGGTAACAGCGGATCGCCAGCGGCCCTTCCGCGCCGGCGGCCTTGTCGTCGAAGACGCTGACCCCGGGCGCCGGGCGTCCGAAGATCCAGTCGAAGATCAGGTTTCGGGGCCTGCCGCCCTGCTGCATCTCACGCAGCCGGGCCTCGTCCAGCTTGCTGACCGAGCTGGTCGCCAGGACCCTGCCGAAGAGGCGTACTCGAAGATCCAGTCCCGCCAACGGTCCCTCCATGTGCCCAAGAAGTCCGGCTCGCTCCCGCGGCGGCGTCCATGCCTTCCGGCGAGTCCCTGCTGCGCGAGGAGATTTCCACAGCTCGGCCGCGTGCGCCAGATCTTCTCGCCGACGAACAATCGTCAGCGGCGGGCCGCGAGGTGATCGCCGGCCCAGCCCGCGAGCTGTTGCAAGATCGGCATCAGGGCCGAGCCGGCAGCGGTCAGCGCGTAGCTCACCCCGGGCGGCCGGGTGTCGGTGACCGTCCGCGCGATCAGCCCGGCCTCGGCCAGTTCGGCGAGGCGGTCGGAGAGCATCGAGTCGGTGATCGCGCCGACGCCGCGGCGAAGATCCGCGAAGCCGGCCGGTCCGCTCTGGAGCGTCCCCAGGATGATCCCGTTCCAGCGCTTGCCGAGCAGGTCGAACGCGCGCACCAGGCCGACGTCGCACCCACCGTGGGCAGCAGCCTGCGCCAGGGCCTCGGCACAGGTCTCGGTGGGCTTCGCGTTCCTCACGGGATCGATGGTAGCGAAGCATCAGCTTCCAGAGGTGCTAGCCTTTTGATAGTCCCTAGGGATTGTCAATCGTGAGGAGTTCCCATGTCCCTGTTCCGTCTGGATGCCAGCATCCGCACCGACGGTTCGCACAGTCGCGAGATCGCCGACCTCGTCGAGAAGCCCTGGCTCGACGCGCACCCCGACGTACCCGTCACCAAGCGAGACCTCGGCCGTACCCCGCTTCCCGCCGGCGCGTGGCCCGACGCCGTCGCAGCCGGGTACGTCCCGGCCGAGCAGCGCACCCCGGAGCAGGCCGCGGCAGTCGAGCTGGCCGCTGAGCTCGCCGACGAGCTGGTCGACGCCGACGCGTACGTGTTCGCCCTGCCGCTCTACAACTTCGGCGTCTCGCAGCACTTCAAGGCGTGGGTAGACCTGGTCATCACCGACCCGCGTTTCGCCGCCGGTGCCGAGCCGGTTCTCAAGGGTCGACCCGCTGTGCTGGTCGTCGTGCGCGGCGGCGGCTACGCGCCGGGTACGCCGAGGGACGGCTGGGACCACGCCACTGGCTGGGTGCGCCGCATCCTGGCCGAGGTGTGGGACCTGGACCTCAAGGTCATCGAGGCCGACCTGACCCTCTCGTACGTGGTGCCCGCTCTCGCCGAACTGCAGCCGGTCGCCGACGAGTTCCGCGCGAAGGCCGAGGCGTCCGCCGCCGAGCACGGCGCCGTCCTTGCCGCTGCCCGAGCCTGAGCCTGTAGCAGCGAGAAGGGGCCGCTCCTTGTGGGAGCGGCCCCTTCTGCGTACGGCGCGGATCAGGCGGTCTTGATCGCCGAGATCTCGAACTCGAGGTTGATTTTGTTGCTCACGAGGACGCCGCCGGTCTCGAGCGCGGCGTTGAACGTGATGCCGTACTCGTCGCGCTCGATCGTCGTACCGCCCTCGAAACCGATGCGCTCGTTGCCGAACGGGTCCTTCGCCGCGCCGGTGTACTCGAGCGGCAGCGTGATCGACTTCGTCGTGGCCTTGATCGTCAGGTCGCCGGTGACTTCGAAGTCGGCGCCACCGAGGTGCTTGATGCCGGTCGAGGCGAAGGTGATGGTCGGGTACTGCTCGAGCTCGAAGAAGTCCGAGCTCTTGAGGTGGGCGTCGCGGTCGGCGTTGCGGGTGTCGACGCTGGCGGCCTGGATGGTGACGCTGACGCTGGACGCGCCCGGCTCCGCGCCGTTGATGACGGCGCTGCCCTCGAACTCGTTGAACGAGCCGCGGACCTTGGTCACCATGGCGTGCCGCGCCACGAAGCCGATCCGGCTGTGCGCGACGTCGAAGGTGTAGGTGCCGGTCAGGGCGCTGAACTCGGTGGTGGTGGCGGTCATGTGGGGACTCCCGGTCTGCTCGGCCAATAGGTTGTTGACGCTTCAACTACGGCCAGCCTAGCGCCATTCCATGATGTGTCAACAACCTGCGGATCAGCTCACACGCTGGTCGCGGCGCGCCACCTGCGGTGGACGTACCCACGCAGGTAGCGTGAACGTAACGGCGCCCGGCGAGCGCCTGAGACGAAAGGCCCGTCCGCATGAGCGAGCTGGGCGCGACGACGCGAGTGCTGCTGGTCGAGGATGACCCCGACTACGCCGTCCTCGTCCGCGCCTGCCTGTCGGCGATCGGGATCGAGGCGCGCAACGTCATCGAGGTCCGCAACCCGGTCGAGGCGCTCGCCCTCGTGCGTACCGGGCCGTTCTGCGTCCTGCTCGACCTCGGCCCCGACTCGCAGGTCGGCATCTCCGCCCTCGTCGACATCGCCGCGGCGTCCCTCGAGTCGCCGGTCGTCGTGCTCACCGCGCGCAGCAACGACCGCACCGGGATCGACGCCCTGGCCGCCGGCGCCGAGGACTACCTGATCAAAGACGACCTCAGCCCGCACCTGCTCGGTCGTGCCATCCGCTACGCCATCGAACGCAACCAGGCTCGGCAGACCAGCCAGCAACTGCGCCAGGCCGAGCTGTCGGCGTCCGAACAACAGCGTCTCGAGCGGGGTCTGCTCCCGACGCCGCTGCTACACACCGGTCTGGTGAGCTGCGAGACCTACTACCAGCCCGGCACTGACGACGCGGTCCTCGGCGGCGACTTCTACGACGTGGTCCAACGCATGGACGGTTCGGTACGCGCGGTGATCGGCGACGTGATGGGCCACGGGCCGGACGAGGCGGCGCTGGGCGTCCACCTGCGGGTCGCCTGGCGCACCCTGGTGCTCTCCGGCCTACCCGACGACAAGATTCTCCCGACCCTGAACCGGCTCTTCGCGGCAGAGACCGCCGCGGTCGCCGAGAAGCGGGGCGGGTTGAAGGCCGGCAGCTTCGTCACCGTCTGCGACCTCACCCTCGACCGTGATCACCAAACCGGCTTTCTCGCCACGGTACGCACGGCGGGCCATCCCGCGCCGCTGCTGCACATGGACGGGGCGACGCGCTATCTGAGCGTCCCGGTGGGGCCGCCGCTCGGCGTCATCCCGCCGGGCGCACCAGGCTTGGACCCCTGGAATCCCGCCGCGATCTCCGTCCCGCGCGGCGGCTCGCTGGTCATGTACACCGACGGGCTGCTCGACGCGTACGCCACGGCGGACGACCTGGGCGTGGACGAACTGCTGCGTGCCGTTGACTCCTGCGCGGCCGGTGGCGGCGCCGCCCGGGCCTGGATCGCCGACCTCGTGAACAAGGCCCCCCAGCGCTCGCCGGACGACACCGCCGTGGTCGTGCTCAGCACGGTGTCACCCGCTGGCTGAACATTCCGGACATACCAGCCGGTTTCCCTGGCAAGTCGGTGTGACCGTGTCAGATGCGCGTTAGAGAACGAGCAGTGTTGGGAACCTGAGTAAGCGTCTGCGCGGCACGGATGCCGGCGCGAGGGGGAGCGATGGGCGTACCGGCGTGGGCCGCGGCGAGAGAGGGCACGTGATGAGCACTGCCCCGAGCTACCGCCATAACGCACTCGCGTACTCCGGTGAGGACGACTTCGTCCGCTTCGCCACCACCTTCCTCATCATGGGCCTCGACGATGGCGAGCCCGGACTGTTGATCACCTCCCCCCGGCGGATCGACAATGTCCGCGTGGCGCTGGCAGAGCTGGGGCGGGGTGATGAAGCGCCCGGCCTGCGGTTCCTCGACACCGCCACCGAGGTGCGTAATCCGGCGGTCGCACTCTCCGTTCTGGCGGAGTTCGCCGGCGAGGCGGGCGGCCGCCGGGTCCGCAGCATCGGCGACCTGGCCGGCCCGGGGCGTACCACCGCCGCTCTGGCCGAGGCGCAACTGCACGAGATGCTGCTCAACACCCCGGTCTGCGAGGACTGGAACATGTGGCTCACCTGCCCGTACGACATGAGCGGGCTGTCACTCGAGGACGTCGAGACCGTCGCGCTGTGCCACCCCAAGCACCGCACCGACCTGAGCAACCTGGCCGCGGCCAAGTTCGGCTCGGAGCTGCCGCCGCGCCCGGCCGACGCCGGGACGTTCCCGATCGACTTCCGCGATCTCGGCTCTGTGCGCGCGATCGTCCGTACCGCGGCCAGCATGTCGGGACTGGACATCGAGCGGGCCGAGGAGTTCGTGTACGCCGTCAACGAGGTGATCAGCAACAGTCTGCGTCACGGCGACGGCAAGGCCGAGATCGCGCTGTGGGCCGAGGGTGAGTCGCTGGTGTGCGAGGTGCATGACGGCGGCCGCATCGTCGATCCGCTCACCGGCCGGATCCCGCCGTCGTTGAGCCGCACCAGCGGTCGCGGGCTGTGGATGGTCAACCACCTCTGCGACCTCGTGCAGGTCCGTTCACCGCAGAGCGGTACCTCGGTGCGCATGTTCATCGCGCCTGACTGATCGCCCGCCCCCGGGCCGGCCCGCGGCGGTGTCGAGACCGCCCACGACCCCAGGTACCTTCCATCTCGTGAGCGGAGTCGAACGGCGGATCACGCTGGTCGACGGGCACCGGGTCAGTTACCAGGTTTGCGGACCCGAGGACGGTCCGCCGACGGTGCTGGTGCACGGCCTGGCATCCGACAGCACGACGTGGGAGTACGCCACCGCCCCCCTCGCCGAGCGGGGGCTGCGCGTGATCGCCGTCGACCTGCTCGGCCATGGCCAGTCCGACAAGCCGCGGCGCTCATACCTGCTCGAGGATTTCGCCGCCCAGCTCGAGGCGTTCTTCGACGCTCTCCAGCTGAAGTCGGCCACGCTGGTCGGCCACTCCCTCGGCGGGGCGATCGCGGTGCACTTCGGCTACTACTACCCGGAGCGGGTCGACCGCCTGGTCCTGGTGTCCGCGGGTGGGCTCGGTCGGGAGGTGAGCCTGGCGCTGCGGGCCGGCGCCCTGCCCGGCGCCGAGCGGATCATCGGCTGGGCGATGGGGCCGCGGATGCGGCGGTTGTACGCTTGGCCCCGGCTGCACCGACGGCTGCGGCTGACGCCGGAGAACGTGAAGAACCTGCGCCGCCTCGGTGCGCACCTGGGCGAACCGGACGCCCGGCACGCCTTCTTCGCCGCGCTGCGCGGGGTGATCGAGCCGGGCGGCCAGCGCGGGTCGTTCCTCGAGATGCGCTATCTCGCGGCGCACGTACCGACCCTCGTCGTCTGGGCCGAGGGCGACGTGGTGATCCCCGTTGCCCACGCGCATGCCACGCAGGCCCACCTCGCGGGCAGTCGCCTGCTGGTCTTCCCCGGTGGTGGGCACGAACCGCATCGTCGGCACGCCGCCGAGTTCGCGCGGTCCGTGGCAGACTTTATCTCAGATAATGAGAATTGATTCTCGCAGGATAAGACAACCGCTAAGGTCGACAGCGTGATCACCGAGGCGCGGCGCTGGCTCATCCTGGCTGTCGGCACGGCCGCGCAGGCGGCGACCTGCTCGTTTCTCTACGGCATTCCGATGCTCGTCCCAGCGCTGCGTGGGGAGGGCATCGGTCTGATCGCATCGGGCGTCGTCGTCTCCGCGCCGACCTTCGGACTGTTGTTCACGCTGATCGCCTGGGGCGCCCTGGCGGACCGGTACGGCGAGCGGATCGTGATCGCCACCGGTGTCGGCGGCGCCACGCTCGCGCTGGTGGCGGCTGCGTTCGTCCACAGCACGGTCGCGCTGATCGTCCTGCTCGGAGTCGCCGGGGCGTCCGGCGCCTCGGTCAACGCCGCGAGCGGACGCGTCGTTATGGGCTGGTTCGCGGCGCATCGGCGTGGGCTGGCGATGGGCGTCCGCCAGACCGCGCAGCCGCTCGGCGTGGCGATCGCTGCACTGGCGCTGCCGCCGCTGGCCCGCGTACACGGCCCGTACCACGCGATGCTCTTCCCCGCCGTCCTCTGCGCGCTGGCCGCCGCCGCGACCTGGCTGCTGGTCAGCGACCCGCCGCGCCCGCCACGCATCACCTCCGCGGGTGTGCCGGTCCCCTCTCCGTACCGGGGCTCGCGGACGCTGCCCCGTCTGCACCTGGCCAGCGCCATGCTGGTGTTCCCGCAGTTCACGATCAGCGCGTTCACGGTGATCTACCTGGTCGAGGAGCGGGGTTGGGACGCCGCCACGGCCGGTCGGTTCGTCTTCGTGCTGCAGGTGTTCGGGGCGCTGGCGCGGGTGGGCAGCGGCGTGTGGTCGGACCGTGTCGGCAGCCGACTGCGTCCGATGCAGCAGTTGGCGGTCGCAGCCGCGGCATGTATGGGCCTGCTCGCGCTGGGCGCGCTGTGGCACAGCTGGATCGTGCTGGCCGCGTTCGCCGCCGGCGCGGTGATCACCGTCAGCGACAACGGACTGGCGTACACGGCGGTGGCCGAACTGGCGGGCGGTGCTTGGGCCGGACGCGCGCTGGGCACGCAGAACACCGTGCAGAACGTCGCCGCGGTCATCACACCGCCACTGCTGGCGGCCGTGATCGGTCAGGGCCGGTACGCGCTGGCCTTCGCGTTCGCCGCCGTCCCACCGCTGCTGGCGATCATGCTGACACCGGCGCGTGACGAACCCGGGCACCTCGCGCCAAGCCGTGCCCGAGCTGAGACCGAAGCGGTTGAGTGATCGCCAGCTGCGGTACACCCTGATGCACGGGGGTTCAATCGCTATGCACACTTATTCGTTCGGTCATGCTGACGGGGCCGGTGAAGGCCTGCGCCGCTGGGGGCACCACGCGCCCCGGATCCTGGTCGGGGCCATCGGCGCGTTGGTGATCATGCGGATCTACCCGCCACCGCTGCAGCTGCAGCTGCTGGTCTCGATCGCCCTGGTCGTTGCGGTGCTCGGCAGCTGGTTGGCCCTGCGCCGGCACGACACCGGCCTGTGCGAACCGTGTCTGGCGGCGATGCCCCTGAATCCGGCCGAGCGTGCCGAGCGGTATGCCGCCCGCTTCCGGGTCGCCCACCTCGGCTCTGAGCGGCGGTACGTGCTCGGCTACCTGGTCGTGCTGTTGGGGGCGAACTTCATTCCGGGTCGTGCCGGTCTGCTGATCTGGTCCCTGGTGGAGCTGTCCATGGTGTATCTGATCCTGGCGTACTCGACGCACCGCAAGCTCCAGCCGTGGTGCCCGCAGTGCCAGGGCGGCGGGGGTCAGGAGCGCGAACGTCCCGACGTGCCGTCACCGGACCCGGAGCACCATCTGGTCTGAGCGATCCCCGCGGAATCGCGACGGGCAGCTCGACGTTGCACGGCCGTGACCAAGCAGATCGGGTTCCTCTCCTTCGGGCACTGGACGCCCTCGCCCCATTCGGGCACGCAGACCGCGTCCGACGCCCTGCTGCAATCGATCGAACTCGCCGTCGCGGCGGAGGAGCTCGGCGCGGACGGGGCGTACTTCCGGGTGCACCACTTCGCGCGGCAGCTCGGCTCGCCCTTCCCGCTACTAGCCGCGGTGGGTGCGCGTACGTCGCGGATCGAGGTCGGCACGGCCGTGATCGACATGCGGTACGAGAACCCGCTCTACATGGCCGAGGATGCCGGCGCGGCGGACCTGATATCGGGCGGGCGTCTGCAGCTGGGAATCAGCCGTGGCTCACCCGAGCAGGTCATCGAAGGCTGGCGCTACTTCGGCTACCAGCCGGCCGAGGGCGGCACCGACAGCGACATGGCGCGCGCCCACGCCGAGGTCTTCCTCGAGGTGCTGGAGGGGGAGGGCTTCGCCCAGCCCAACCCCCGGCCGATGTTCCCCAACCCGCCCGGACTGCTGCGCCTCGAGCCGCACTCGGAGGGTCTGCGGGAGCGGATCTGGTGGGGCAGCGGTTCGGTCGCGACCGCGCGGTGGGCGGCCCGCCTGGGCCTGAACCTGCAGAGTTCCACGCTCAAGGACGACGAGAACGGCGAGCCCTTCCACGTGCAGCAAGCCGAGCAGATCCGGGCGTACCGCGCGGCGTGGGACGAGGCCGGACACGAGCGCGAGCCGCGGGTATCGGTGAGCCGGTCGATCTTCGCTCTGGTGGACGACCGCGATCGGGCCTACTTCGGCGACAACGACAACGCGAGTGACACGGTGGGCTACATCGACGACACCACGCGCGCGGTCTTCGGGCGTACGTATGCGGCCGAGCCGGGCGCGCTGGTCAAGCAGCTGGCCGAGGACGAGGCGATCGCCGAGGCGGACACGTTGCTGCTGACGGTGCCCAACCAGCTCGGCGTGGACTACAACGCGCACGTGCTCGAGGCGATCTTGACGCACGTCGCGCCGGAACTCGGCTGGCGCTGAGCCGCCCGGCATGCGGAAGGCCCGCCCCGAGTGAGCGGGGCGGGCCTTCATCACGTGCG
>Ga0164242_10006020_pt1 | contig 13413 bp, 10 predicted proteins | sample OricomgcompostMG_FD_108783 | JGI IMG/M metagenome (GOLD analysis project Ga0164242, IMG submission 108783) | Miracle-Growth compost microbial communities from Emeryville, California, USA - Original compost - Miracle growth compost (MG) ...
CGCCGGCGGCGCGCGCTTCTGGATGGAGGAGAAGATCGGCAAGCGGATCAACCGCGAGCGCACCGACGAGGCGATCGGCCTCGACCCGGACGTGATCGGCACCGCCTGCCCGTTCTGCATGGTCATGCTGTCGGACGCCGTCGCCGAGAAGAAGGGCGACGGGTCGGCGAAGGAGCACGTGCAGGTGCTGGACGTCGCCCAGCTGCTGCAGCAGTCGCTCGCCGCGCCGGCCAAGCCGGCCGCCGAGCCGGAGCCCGAACCCGAACCGTCAGTCTGATGTGAGTGACTGAGAGAAGCCCGGTCTCGACAGGTGAGCCCGGGCCGGCATCAGTAGCGTCTGGAATGTGGCGGATCGCGAGCGTTTGCAACTGGGCCGGGACAAACGGCGTCCGGCGCCGCGCCCGCGCGTCGAGGGCGGCCCGATGAAGCGGTTCGTGGCGTGGAACAAGCACCGGCGCGCGGTCAAGAAGCGCCGGCTGGCCAAGATGAGCCGTCCCAAGCGCGTCCTTCGGCGCGTCGGCATCGCCGGCACCTGGCTGCTCGCGCTGATCACCGTGGGCCTGCTCGGGTTCGTCGCGCTGTTCTACACGTTGAGCAACGTGCCCAGCCCGCAGAGCCTGCCGCTCGCCCAGACGGCGGTGATCGAGTACTCGGACGGCAGCACGCTGGCCAAGATCGGAACCGTCAACCGCACGGCCGTCAGCCTCGACCAGGTGCCCGAACAGGTGCGCTGGGACGTCGTCGCCGCCGAGGACCGCAACTTCTTCAGCGAGCCCGGCGTCTCGATCAAGGGCACGCTGCGGGCGGTCATCTCCGACCTCACCGGCGGCGACACGCAGGGCGGCTCGGGCATCGCGCAGCAGTACGCGAAGAACGCCTACCTGTCCGACGCGCGCACGCTCACGCGCAAGGTCAAGGAGCTGATGATCGCGCTCAAGCTCTCGCGCGAGTACAGCAAGAACCAGATCCTCGAGTTCTACCTGAACACCGTCTACTTCGGCCGCGGCGCGTACGGCATCCAGGCGGCGGCGCAGACGTTCTTCGGCGAGGACGTCAGCAAGCTGACCGTCTCGCAGGGCGCGCTGCTCGCAGCCCTGCTGCGCGCGCCCAGCTACTACGACCCGGCCGCCAACCCGCAGCAGGCGCGGGCGCGCTGGCAGTACGTCATCGACGGCATGGTCACCATCGGGCGGCTCACGCAGGCGCAGGCGGACGCGCTGAAGTTCCCGAAGACCAAGCCGCCGTCGGACACCGCGCAGCTCGGCGCGTCCGGATGGCGGCAGCTGATCGTGTACCGGGTGATCCAGGAGCTGAAGGCGAACGGCGTCAGCGAGTCGGCGATCAACCAGCGCGGCCTGGTCATCCGCACCACGATCAACCGCCACGCGCAGCACGCGGCACTGGTCGCGATCAACCAGACGTTTGCGCATCTGACCAAGCAGCAGCGGAACATGAAGAACGCGTTGGTCGCCGTCGACCCGAAGTCGGGCGCGGTGCTCGCCTACTACGGCGGCAAGAACGGCAAGGACTACAACGGCAAGATCGACAACTTCGACTACGCCGGCATCGGCACGCGTCCGCCGGGCTCGTCCTTCAAGCCGTACACGCTCGCGACCGTACTCACGCAGACGCTGAACAAGACGAAGAACAAGCCGCGGCTGACGATCGACAGCTACGTCGACGGCAGCTACTGCGTGAAGATCGAGGGCCGGCAGATCTGCAACGACCCGGGCGACCAGAGCCTGAGCGGCCCGTCCGTGACCATCGCGAACGCGATGAAGTGGTCGCTGAACACCACGTTCGACCAGTTGGCCGAGCAGGCCGGTCCGGCGAACGTCGCGAAGACGGCGCACGCGATGGGCATCCCGGACAAGGACACGAACGGCAACCCGCTGCTCGTCGGCTCGAACGGCAAGACCGGGTTCGGCATCGGTATCGGCGACTACCCGGTCAGCCCGATCGACCAGGCCGTCGGGTACGCGACGCTGGCCAACGGTGGCACGGCGAACGCTGCCTACTTCGTGCAGAGCGCGACCGACTCCAGCGGCAACCTCGTCTACAAGCACAAGGCCGACCCGCAGCGCGCGCTGGACCCGAAGGTCGCCAACGACGTGACCCTCACGCTCGAACCGGTGGCCGAGTGGTCGCACGACGGCCTCGCGAACGGCCGCAAGTCCGCGGCGAAGACCGGCACCGAGGGCATCTTCAACGACCCGAACAACAACAACAGCGACGCCTGGATGGTCGGCTTCACGCCGCAGGTGAGCGCCGCGGTGTGGACGGGCAGCGGCAACTCGACCACGCCGATCTACAACTCCTACGGCGGCCAGGAGTACGGCGCCGATCTGCCGGGCAAGACGTGGAAGCTGTTCATGGACACGTACCTGGCGAACAAACCCGAGCTGCCGATGCCGACGAAGCAGATGATCACCAACGGCAGCGACATCGCGACGCCGCCGGCCACGAACAGCGCGCCGGCCACGCACTCGTCCAGCGCGCCCGCGTCCAGCGCGTCGACGTCGCCCACCGCGCCGACCACGTCCGCGAGCAGCTCGCCGTCGCCACCGCCGTCCGCTCCGGCGACGGTGCCGCCGGGCACGATCCCGCCGAGCACCACCGAGCCGACGGCGACGTGTACGCCGACCGTGCTGCATCCGTGCCCGTGACGCAGACCTGCCGCTAACAGCGCGCGGACCGTGCCAGGATGGCGCGGTGACCATGGAGGCCGAGACGCAGCCGCCGGACGCGGCACCGACCGGGCCGGTGTCGTCGGGGCCGGTGCCGGTAGCGCAGCTGCCGAGCAGGTCGGACGCGACCGCGTCGCGCGCCAGCCGCATCGTCGGCGGCGCGTGGGGCCGGTACGCCGCCGTGTCGGCCGGCTCGTGGTGGACGCCGCGGCGCACGCTCATGGCGCTCACCGGGCTCACTTTGCTGCTTGCGTTCGCGCAGAAGTCCCCGTGCGCGACGGGAGAATGGACCGGCTATAAGCAGTACACGCACGCCTGCTACTCCGACGTCGTCCCGCTGTGGAGCGACGAGCGGCTGGACGTCGGCGCCGTCCCCTACCGGGACACGAACGTCGAATACCCCGTGCTCACCGGCGGGTTCATGTGGCTCACCGCCGAGCTGACCCGGCTGGTGCACGTCCTCGTCCCGTCCTGGCAGGACCTGGTCGTGTTCGGCGTGCTGACCTCGATCCAGCTCGCGGTGTGCGCGCTGTTCGTGACCGCGTCCACGGCTGCGACCGCGCGCAGCCGCCCGTACGACGCGGCGATCTTCGCGCTGTCCCCGCTGCTGATCTTCCACGCGTTCACCAACTGGGACCTGCTCGCCATGGCGTTCACCAGCGGCGCGCTGTGGGCGTGGTCGCGGCGCAAACCGGTGCTGGCCGGGACGCTCATCGGGCTCGGCACGGCGGCGAAGCTGTATCCGGTGTTCCTGCTGGTGGCGCTGCTGATCCTTGCCTGGCGCACCCGGCGCTGGTCGGGGTTCGGCTGGTCGACGGCCGCCGCGGCAGCGTCCTGGGCGGCGGTCAACGTGCCGATCGCGCTCGCGTATCACCAGGGCTGGTGGGCGTTCTACCAGTTCAGCATCGACCGGGCGACCGAGCGCAGCACGGTGTGGGCGATCGGCAAGACGATCTTCTCCGCGGGAGTGAACACGTCCGACGCGGCGTACTGGGTGCCACCGGGACCGGCCGTGGCGCTGCTGCTGATCGCGGCACTGCTGCTGGTGTGCTGGCTGGGCCTGCGCGCCCCGGCGAAGCCGCGACTCGGTCAGCTCGCGTTCCTCGTCGTGCTCGCGTTCCTGATCACGACCAAGGTGTGGAGCCCGCAGTACTCGCTGTGGCTGGTTCCGCTGCTCGCGCTGGCGCGTCCCCGCTGGCGGCTGTCGCTGATCTGGCAGTTCAGCGAGATCGCGGTGTGGATCGCGACGCTGACCCTGCTGCTCGGGCTGAACCCCGATCAGAGCGCGCACGGCATCGGGTACGGCTGGCTGGTGATCGTCCTGCTGATCCGGGACGGGCTGTTGCTCGCGCTGGCCGCGCTCATCGTCCGCGAGATGTGGCACACCGAGCTGGACGTGGTCCGCGCGGGGCTGCCGGAGGGCTCGGATGACCCCGGCGGCGGCGAGTTCGACGGCGCCCGTGATCATCTGGCCCGGGCGCCCCGAGACCGCTACTCTCCGGTAACCGAGCAGTAACCCGGATCGGCGGCCGTCGTTAGACTCAGGTAAGACCGGGTACCACTCGAGCGGTCGTGCCGAGAGGACTACAGGGGGAACGGATGCGCCTACCGCGACGCCACGGACTGCGCTGGATGGCGGCTTCTGCCGGCATCGCGGTCGCCGGGGCGGCGGCGCTGGTGATGGTTCCCGCGCACGCCGACTCGGCGACGGTCAACGCGCAGCTGTCGCTGTCCGGCGTGGCCACGAAGGACAACGTCCTCGGCGGCACCACGATCGGCGTCCATCCCGGCGACACCGTCGACTTCAAGGCCTCCCCGCTGCCGACCGCGGGGCTGGACAACATCCCGGCGCTCGGCCCGCTGCTGAACGGGGTGCTGAGCACCCTGCTGGGCAGCCAGTTCCAGGTCGTCGTCACGTTCGGCTCGGACTTCGGCGCCGCGACGCCCGCGCTCGGCGGCCAGTCGGTGACGCTCGGCGGCCCGGCGAAGGGCTCGTGCAAGGGCGACCCGGACGAGGCGATCACGTTCCCGAAGGCGGGCAGCTACTCGTTCACGTGGACGGTTCGGTACGTGCTGCCGGGTCTGCTCGGGTGCACCAAGTCCAGCCTCGGCGCGACGTCGCTGAACCAGTTGCAGCAGGCGGGCATCGCGATCAACGCCAGCAACCAGTGGGTCGGCCAGGTCGTCGTCGCCAACGACCCGCCCAAGGGCGGCATCTCGGTCCAGCTGCCCGGTGTCGGCGCGGCCCCGAGCTTGCCGGTCGTCGGCCAGCTGCCCGGCGCGACGCTCCCGCCGGTCTCGCTGCCCACCATCCCGGTCGGCGGCATCTCGATCCCGGGCATCGGCGGCGGCGGCTCGTCTTCGTCCAGCTCGGGCTCCGGCTCCACCTCGACGGGCCACCTGGGCGGGTCCACCAAGAGCAGCGGTGCGCACTTCACCCCGCCGGGGCTGACCATCCCTGAGGAGGTCGTGCCGAAGGGCTACGGCAACGGCGACAGCACCACCTCGGGCGGCTCGGGCTCCGGCGCGGGTGCCGGCGGGCTGAGCGACCTCGGCGTGCTCGGTGACATCGTCGCCGGCGGCTCCGGCGGCCACACCGCGGCACCCGCCGCGGCCACCACGGTGCCGTCCGCCTCCCCGGCACCCGGCCCGACCATCGCGGCGCACGCCGTCCTCGCGGCCACGAGTACGTCCAAGGGCCAGCAGATGCCGGTGCTGCTCGCGATCGTGTCGATCATCGCGCTGTCGCTGGTCACCGCGATCTACGCCCGCATGTATCTGCTGCGTAAGAAGTAGCCCGCACGCGATTTCGCGTCTCGCGTAGCCCCCAGGTAGGCTGGCGCGGTTGCCCGCTGGATGTGGGCTAACACCCTCCTGCCACGGAGAGCCCGTGGCCGCTGAGTCCACAGGAGGACGAGTCGCTTTGAGCACTCCTCTTCGCCATTACGAAGTCATGGTCATCCTCGACCCGAGCCTGGACGAGCGCACCATCGCGCCGTCGATCGACACCTTCCTGAACGTCGTCAAGTCCGACGGCGGTTCGGTCGAGAAGGTCGACATCTGGGGACGGCGTCGGCTGGCCTACGAGATCGACAAGCACGCCGAGGGCATCTACGCCGTCATCGACGTCATGGCCCAGCCCGCGTCCGTCCAGGAGCTGGACCGCCAGCTCAACCTGAACGAGTCGGTGCTGCGGACCAAGGTCCTGCGCCCGGACCAGCGGTAACCGGCATGGCTGGCGACACCGTCATCACCGTGGTCGGCAACCTGACCGCCGACCCGGAGCTGCGCTTCACCGCGTCCGGCGCGGCCGTCGCGTCGTTCACCATCGCCTCCACGCCGCGCACGTTCGACCGCAACAGCAACGAGTGGAAGGACGGCGAGGCGCTGTTCCTGCGCTGCTCGCTGTGGCGGCAGGCGGCCGAGAACGCGGCCGAGTCGCTGACCCGTGGCATGCGCGTGATCGCGCAGGGCCGGCTGCAGCAGCGCTCGTACGAGACCCGCGAGGGCGAGAAGCGCACGGTGATCGAGCTGCAGGTCGACGAGATCGGCCCGTCGCTGCGCTACGCCTCGGCCAAGGTCAACCGCAGCCAGCGCGGCTCGTCCTCCGGCGGCGGCTTCGGCTCGTCCGGTTCGGACGGCGGCGCCGGTGGCGGCATGGCCGACGACCCGTGGGGTTCGGCACCGCCCGCCGGTGGCGGCGGCTTCAGCGACGAGCCCCCCTTCTAACCAGCCAACTTCCCGCGATCTTGAGAGCTCCGTGCAGCCGCCGCTGCGTCCAGGCATCAAGATCCATTTGATTACGGAGAACACCAATGCCCAAGCCCCCAGTCCGCAAGCCGAAGAAGAAGGCGAACCCGCTGCTCGCGGCGAAGATCGAGTACATCGACTACAAGGACACCAACCTGCTGCGCAAGTTCGTGTCCGACCGCGGCAAGATCCGCGCCCGCCGCGTCACCGGCGTGAGCTCGCAGCAGCAGCGGCAGCTCGCGAAGGCGATCAAGAACGCGCGCGAGATGGCGCTGCTGCCCTACACCTCGACCGCGCGCTAAGGAGGCCGTGACATGAAGCTCATCCTCACCCGTGAGGTCGCGGGCCTGGGCCTCGCCGGCGACATCGTCGAGGTCGCGGACGGTTACGGCCGCAACTTCCTGGTCCCCCGCGGCTCGGCCATCGCCTGGACCAAGGGCGCCGAGAAGCAGATCGCGCAGATCCGCCGGGCGCGCGACGCCCGCGAGATCCGCGACCTGGGCCACGCCCAGGAGATCAAGAGCCAGCTGGAAAAGCTGACCGTGACGCTCGGCGCGCGCGCCGGCGAGGGCGGCAAGCTGTTCGGCTCAATCACGGCGACCGACGTCGCGTCCGCGGTGAAGAACGCGGGCGGTCCGCTGCTGGACAAGAAGCGGATCAACCTGCCCGGTCACATCAAGACCACGGGCACGCACAACGTGACCGTCGAGCTGCACCCGGACGTCGTGGCCACCGTGCCGGTGACGGTGTCCGCGCAGTAGCTCCACCCGTCCGACCAATCCGGCCGGATCGTCGATTTCACGTCGGCGATCCGGCCGAATTGATCTTGGGGGAAATTGCTCGCCGGGTTTCTTGCGTCCACAGCAGGTGGACGGCGCCGGCCCCGGTTTGCCGGGGCTGTGGCCGTCCCGGCCGAGGTTGTCCCCAGGTTATCCACCGGCCGGTGAACAGCCCGCGCGGCGATTCCCACAGGGCGGCCCACAGGTGTGTGCACAGGGCGGTTTGATGTTCGGCACGGTCAGGTCATAGCGTCTGTGCACCGCATCGCAACGGCACGCGGCGGGACGCGGAATCGGCCCGGGAGGGCGAAACTGTCGGACCCCGTCGCGATGCTGGCTGCGTGCGCGCGATACGAACGACCGCGCTAAACGAGCTGGGAGGGGCGCGATCTCATGACGCTGGCTGACGAACGGCCTCCGTCTGCCGCCGGCGGCTCCGGCGGCTTCGACCGCACCCCGCCCCAGGCCATCGAGGCCGAGCAGTCCGTGCTCGGGGCGATGATGATGAGCAAGGACGCGATCGCCGACGTCGTCGAGGTGCTGCGTCCCGGCGACTTCTACCGGCCGGCGCACCAGCTGATCTACGACGCGATCCTGGACCTGTACGCGCGCGGCGAGCCGGCGGACCCGATCACGACCGCCGAGGAGCTCACCCGCGCCGGGCAGCTGGCCCGGGTCGGCGGCGCGCTCGTGCTGCACACGCTGGTCAACTCGGTGCCGACGGCGGCCAACGCGGCCTACTACGCGCAGATCGTCGCCGAGCGGGCCACGCTGCGCCGGCTGGTCACCGCGGGCACCCGGATCGTGCAGATGGGCTACGACAGCGCGTCCGGATCGTCCGACGTGGTCGGCAGCGTCGACGACGTCGTCGACCGCGCGCAGGCGGAGATTTACGAGGTCACCGAGCGGCGCACCAGCGAGGACTACGTCCACATCGAGACGCTGCTCCAACCGACCCTGGACGAGATCGAGAACATCTCGGCGAACGGCGGCGTCGGCACCGGCATCCCGACCGGGTTCGCGCAGCTGGACGAATACACGAACGGCCTGCACCCCGGCCAGATGGTGACCGTGGCCGGCCGTCCTGGCAGCGGCAAGGCGTTGGCACTGGACACGCCGCTGCCCACGCCCACCGGCTGGACCACGATGGGCACGGTTCAGGTTGGTGACCTGCTCCTCGGTGCCGACGGGCGCCCGACCCGCGTTGTCGCCGCGACCGATGTTCTGCTCGATCGGCCGTGCTTCGAGGTCGAGTTTTCCGACGGCTCCGTGATTACCGCCGACGCGGAACACCAGTGGCGCACCGCCACGCGTGCCAGCCGGCGCCAGTCCGCTTCGGCGCGGCATGGGCGATCGCGGATGCCCTTGGCGGCTCAACTTCGCGCCAAGGCTGCCGCAGCGGCTGCAAGCGACTGCCCGGACGAACTCGCGACCGTTCGCGACATAGCAGCTGTGCTCGGCAGCGATTTCACGACAACAATCCAGCGGGAGGCCGCTCGACTTGGAGTCGCCGGGCGAGTGCCGCGCGTGGTCAACGGATCCGAGCGCAGCTACGTTTGGCGCGCTCCCGCGTACCCGCGTAGAGCGTTGACGGCGGCGATCGCCGCAGCGACTTGTGAGCCATCGCGGCCGCGCCTGGCTGCGGCGCAATCGCCGGTTCTCACTACCGCCCAGATCGCGGCCACCTTGCGATGTGACACAGCGGACCGCCGCCTGAACCATGCCGTCGAATGCACGTCACCGCTGGTGCTACCTGATGCTGAACTTCCCGTCCCCCCGTACACGCTTGGAGCGTGGCTGGGTGATGGCACCAGCGCAAGTGCCCAACTGACCTGCGCGGATGAGCAGATCGTTGACCGCATCCGGGCTGAGGGAATCGTCGCCACGGCGAAGAGCACACCGCTGCGCTACCGCCTGCAGTTGCCGTCGCCTCGGATTCCGATCCGCGCCTGCGTCGTCTGTGGCAAGTCGTTCCGCCCCGCGCTACCGGAGGTACGCACCTGCGGGCAGTCGTGTGGTGGTAAGGCGCGATCCATCAGCTCACCCGCCACGCCAGCGACGTGCCCGGACTGCGGCCGCCACGTCTTCGGTTGGCGGCGGTGCACCGCATGCCACGCCGTGAACGGAACGCTTCAAGCACGACTCCGAACGCTCGGTGTGCTGGGCAACAAGCACATTCCGCAGCGCTACTTGCGCGCTAGCGAGGCACAGCGTCGTGCCCTACTGGCCGGCCTGTTGGACACCGATGGGTACGCGACTGCGACCGGAAGCGTCGAGTTCGGCGTGACGAATCGGCGGCTCGCCGAGGATGTTCGCGAACTCGTAGTGAGCCTCGGATACCGGGCATCGCTGCGCACGAAATCGGTCTGCGGACGCTCGCCGGAGTCGTCCGTCTGCTACACGGTTGCCTTCACGCCTGACCAGCGGGTGTTTGGATTGGAGCGCAAGGCGGAACGCCAAGTCACGGGAGTTCGCGCGGGGACGAAGTCGCGTTACATCGTCGACGTCCGGCCAGTTGCTTCCGTCCCGGTGCGCTGTGTCCAGGTCGACAACGACGACCACATGTATCTCTGTGGCCGGACCATGATCCCCACCCACAATTCGACGTTGGCCTTGGATTTCGCGCGGTCGGCGGCGGTGAAGAATGGCAAGCCGACGGTCATCTTCTCGCTGGAGATGGGCAAGCTCGAGATCATGATGCGGATGTTCTCCGCGGAGGCCGGTGTCGCCCTGCAGAACATGCGCTCGGGTCACATGAGTGATCAGGACTGGACGCGGCTGGCGCGGCGCTCGTCCGAGCTGGCCGAGGCACCGCTGTTCATCGACGACAGCCCGAACCTGACGATGATGGAGATCCGCGCGAAGGCCCGCCGGTTGCGGCAGCGGCACGACCTGCAGCTGATCGTGATCGACTACCTGCAGCTGATGACGTCCGGCAAGAGGGTCGAGTCCCGGCAGCAGGAGGTCAGCGAGTTCTCCCGCGCGATGAAGCTGCTGGCCAAGGAGCTGGACGTCCCGGTCGTCACCCTGTCGCAGCTCAACCGCGGTCCCGAGCAGCGCACCGACAAGAAGCCAATGCTGTCCGACCTGCGCGAATCGGGTTGCCTGCCCGCGTCCACGCGGATCTGGCGCGCGGACACCGGCGCCGAGGTGACGATCGGTGAGCTGTACGAGCGCGGGGAGCGCGACATCACCGTGTGGGCGATGGACGAGCGACTGCGGATGGTGCCGCGCCGGATGACACACGTTTTCTCCAACGGCGTCAAGAAGGTTTACCGGCTGCGGCTGGCATCCGGCCGCACCGTCGAGGCGACCGCGAACCACCCGTTCTACACCTACGACGGCTGGCGCCAGCTCGGCGACCTCGCTGTGGGAGAGCGCGTTGCCATCCCCCGCAGTGCGCCCGCGCCCAGGGACGCGAAGCCGTGGCCAGAGCACGAGATCGTGCTGCTCGCACACCTCATCGGCGACGGTTCGACGCTGCGCCGCCAGCCGTTGCGCTACGCCAGCGTCGACGAGGCAAACCTGTCCGCTGTGACGGCTGCGGCAGCTCAGTTCGGGGTCACCGCGATCCGCGACGAGTATCCGGCCGCCCGGGTCACGACGCTTCGGCTGCCGTCGCCCTTCCGGGTGACACATGGCCGACGTAACCCCATCGTCACCTGGCTCGACGACCTGGGTGTGTACGACCTGCGCAGTCACGAGAAGTTCGTGCCTGCCGGGGTGTTCGGGCTCCCCACCGAACAGGTCGCGCTGTTCCTGCGCCACCTGTGGTCGACGGACGGCTGCGTGCATCTCGGCAAGGGACGGCAGGTGCGGCTCTACTACGCAACCACGAGCCGGCGGCTGGCCGACGACGTGACGCGCCTGCTCACCCGCTTCGGGATAACCGCCCGGATCAAGACCACCCACAAGACCGGTTACCGCGACAGCTACCAGGTCCACGTTGTCGGCAGCGAGCAGCAGGCGATCTTCCTCGGCGAGATCGGAGTGCACGGCGCGCGCGGCGAGATCGCGGAACGCGCACGCGCGTTCATCGACGCGGTCGTACCGAACACCAACGTCGACACCGTCCCGCGGGACGTCTGGGACCGGGTGCGCACGGTGCTGCACGAACAGAAGACGACCCACCGCGAGTTTGCTGCCGCAATGTCCACACACTTCTGCGGATCGACGATGTGGAAGCACGCCCCGAGCCGAGCCCGCCTAGCGCGAGTAGCGGCCATCCTGGACGACGCCAACCTGGACATGCTGGCGACCAACGACGTCTTCTGGGACAACGTGGTCTCGATCGAGGAATTGGGCGAGCAGGAGGTCTTCGACGCGACCGTGCCGGGCGATCACAACTTCGTCGCCGACGGCGTGGTCGTGCACAATTCGATCGAGCAGGACTCGGACATGGTGATCTTGGTGCACCGCCCGGATCTGTACGAGCCGGAGACCGAGCGCGCGGGCGAGGCGGACCTGATCCTGGCCAAGCACCGCAACGGTCCGACCGCCACCGTCGCGGTCGCGTTCCAGGGCCGCTACAGCCGCTTCGCCGACATGCCCAGCTGAACAACTCGATGCAGAAATGATCCTGCCGGCGGTTCGGGATCTGCGCCTGGTGACGATTCGCCGGGGCGGCAGCTTCACCGATGCCGACCACCACCTGCTCGCCCTGTGGGCAGCGTCCTGTGCCGCGCACGTCCTCGGATTCTTCGAAGCCGCACAACCCGACGACCTGCGGCCGCGCCGAGCCATCGAGCACGTTCGCGCGTGGACGCGCGGCGAGGCGGCCCGGCCGGGCTGGGACGATGTGCCGATGCGCGCATTGGTCGTCGACGCCGCCCGAGCCCGTCCCGAGGTCCGGCAGGTCGCCGAGCCGTCCGCACCCGCCGGGGGCGTCGTCGTCCGGGTGATGGCCACCGGGCTGTGCCGCAGCGACTGGCACGGCTGGGCCGGCCACGACGACGACGTCACGTTCCCGCACGTCCCGGGACACGAGCTCGCCGGTGTCGTGACGGAGGTCGGCGCAGGGGTCCGCGCCTGGAAGCCGGGCGACCGGGTGACCGTCCCGTTCGTCTGCGGGTGCGGCCGCTGCGACTGGTGCCGGTCCGGCAACGCCCAGGTCTGTCCCGACCAGCAGCAGCCGGGCTTCACGCACTGGGGATCGTTCGCCGAGTACGTCCAAGTGCACGCGGCGGACGCCAACCTGGTGGCGCTGCCCGAGCAGGTCGACTTCGCGACCGCCGCCAGCCTGGGCTGTCGGTTCGCGACCGCGTATCGCGCGCTGGTCGGCCGGGCCCGGCTGAGCGAGGGTGAGTGGGTCACCGTGGTCGGTGCCGGCGGCGTCGGGCTGAGCGCGGTGATGATCGCGCGTGCCCTGGGCGCCCGGGTCGTCGCGGTGGACCGGAACCGTGAGGCGCTCGCGGTCGCATCGCGGTTGGGCGCAGACCACGTGCTGCTCGCCGACGGCACCGACATCCCTGCGGCCGTCACCGAGCTGACCGGGGGCAGCCACGTGGCGATCGACGCGGTGGGCAGCGAGCAGACCTGCAGCGACGCGATCTTGAGCCTGCGCCGCCGTGGCCGGCACGTGCAGGTCGGCCTGCTCCCGCCGGTGGACGGTCACCCTCGGGTGCCGATGTCGCGCGTGATCGGCTGGGAGCTGGACGTGCTCGGCAGCCACGGCATGGCCGCGTCCGACTACCCCGGCATGCTCGCGCTTCTCGAGCGCGGCGCGCTGCAGCCGCAGCAGCTGATCGAGCGGACGGTCGGTCTGGACGAGGCGGCCGAACTGCTGCCCGGCTTCGACCAGGCCGTGGTCGCCGGCATGACGATGATGGATCCGGCGCGCTGACGGCCGGCGCGAACCGGTTGTCGACGCGGTTAGCGCCGGGCCAGGGCGTCCAGGACCGCAGTCTGGGTTGGCGGCACCTCCACGTCCAGGACGAGTCCGGCGGCATCGGCGCTGTACGTGAACGTGAAGAACGAGCAGCACTCGGACTCGCGGGCGGTCAGCTCGCGCAATTCCGCGTCGACGGACGGGTCCAGCACCAGCCGCAATCGAGTCGCCGACTTGCGCTCGACCGAGCGCAACGCCGACTCGAATACCGCGTCGAACTCGGCGACCCGCAGCGGTTGTTCGACTGTCGGCAGGGTGCACGCGTCCGGGATCCAAGCCGGGTTCTCTGTCATTGCGCGCTCCGGAGCAG
>Ga0164242_10006021_pt1 | contig 13413 bp, 12 predicted proteins | sample OricomgcompostMG_FD_108783 | JGI IMG/M metagenome (GOLD analysis project Ga0164242, IMG submission 108783) | Miracle-Growth compost microbial communities from Emeryville, California, USA - Original compost - Miracle growth compost (MG) ...
AATGGCCAACGTCATCCGGAAAGAGGAATAGGCCTTTGTCGTAGCAATACTTCAGAGTTCCATAGGTCCCCTCCGCACCTATCACTTCATCACATAGATCTATGCTCAAATCCTCAAGAAGAGAAATCTTCATCAGAAAATTCTGTATGTCCTCTGGTTCGTTCGTGAGCACCTCTTCGAAATATTCGCCGATTGTAAACCACTGCGCGATGCTACAGCTGGTATCGGCGATTACGTTCCGGTCTGAATGTATACAAGAGGCAATAAGTCCCAAGCCAGCAGCCCAGCCTTCGGCAGCGTCGATGACTGCCCGCTTTTGCTTTTTATCGAGGAGCAAATGAGGCATCGCCTCGAGCAGAGTCATCGATTCCGCGTTGGTCAGCCGCAACCGATTCGCACCGACCTCCTCAGCAACACCTCGCGCTTTAAGAGCGCCAATGTTGATCTTTGGCAGCGATCGTCCCGCAATAGCGAAGGCAACATTGTCGCAGGTGAGATCTATCAATCTGCGCAGGCATTCTTCGGAAGGTGAACTAACGAGAGCTTCACACCGGTCGAGGAATATAGTGATCGGCGCATGATCATTGAGCGTAGCAGCGATAGAGGCGATATCGCCCGAACCTATCTCTCCGCCTGCTTTAGATCCCGATGTCCGCAATTTCAGTGATGAGGCCAAGCGGCGGAGAAAAAACTGCGGTTCGCGGTCCGGCTCGTCGAGGTCGAGCCAAATAGATGAACAGTGGCGCGTCGTCGCACGTAACTGCCGCAATGTAAGCGTTTTGCCGTATCCCGCCGGCGCGGCGAACAGGGTTGCTCGAATCCCGTCGCGAATAGCAACCTTTTTTCTTAGTAGCGAAGAAAGTATTCCATGCGGGAATAGAACCCCATAGCCTTCTAGATTACGTGTCCCGTCGTCAATACTATTATGGGCATCATCGTATCTTTTCATTGCTCTTCTGCATTCTCTCAATATTATATTTATATTTCAGTTAATGCCGCTACTATTTAATCAGCATTCGGACGCCTTGCCGCCCAAATAGTTCGGCGGGGGCGTACGCCCCTGCTCTATTGTCTCGGGGCCGCTGCAGGCGACCTTAGGTTGCATGACGCAACGCGGTCTCGCCCCTTCGTATCGCGATAGGCCTTCGGTGATCTGCCGACATGTCGCGAGAAGAAACGCGAGAAATAGCTCGGATCAGCGAAACCGACGGAGTAGGCGATCTCTGCAACGGAAAGATTTGAAAAGAGGAGGGCTCTGCGCGCTTCAAGAAGAGCGCGCTGATCCACGATCAGGCCAGGCGATGCTCTGGCCACATGGGCGCAAGCCGCGCGAAGTGCAGATTCGCTTACTCCGAGCGCCGCGGCATGTTCTCGTACCGGTTCGCGCATTCTAAATCGCTGTTCCACGCGAGCACGAAAACGGGCGACGAGTGCTGCCTGATGGCCTGGCGGCGGCATTTCGTCCGCCTCGTCTAATGGTGCGCCGCGGGCCGCCATCACCAGCAGCGTTAGCAAGGCCGCATCAATCGCCGCGCGGTGGCCAAAAGCCGCCCAACCCAATTCCCGTATCAGATTTCCCGCACAGGCCGCCGCTAGCTGTCCTTCCTCTCCACTCAATCCGATTACTCGTGGCTTCTCGAATAGCGGGCAGATATCCGGATCACGGCTGATGACTTCGTTCAGGTAGGCACCGGTAAGGGTAATAACCGAGCCGGCGGACTCACGCGTCCAATCAAACCCATGGACAACAGTCGCAGGAATCACGAGGAGACATGGCGAATTGAAGAAGAGCTGCCTGTCTTCGGCTCTCATCGAACCACCGCCTGTGGAGATCAGGAAAAGGTGGTTCAAATCCGCGTGCGAGTGCGGGCGGATCGTCCATTCGCTCGGTCTGGAACGATCATCCAGACTTTCGACATGGACGACGCTGTCCGAGACCGATCGGTGAGGTTCTCCGTACAAATAAAAGATGGGTACTGCCGACTCGGACATGGCTCCCTTCTACGCGATGGCTGTCGAATCGTCTATGTATTCGACAGGGGAATCCATTCTCAACGCCATGGCGCATCATAGGATCAGGGCAAACGAAGTGGCAACTCGGCTCTGGAGAGAAGAAAAGTTTCTTGCCTACCCAAACCGCGATCATCGGCACCGCCCCCTCGGGCATGTCTCTCGCCCATTTGCTACGGGTGGACGGGATGGATGCGGTCGTCCTCGAGCGCTGCGGCCGTGCTTTTGTCGAGGTGATGTACGTGCTGGGGTGCTAAAAAGGGTATCGGTAAGCCTCATGGCGCAGCTCGGGCTTGATGGTCGGTTGAAGTGCGAGGGCCTCGCCCATGGGGGTACCAACCTGTCCCTCGAGGTCGAATTATTCCGCGTTGACGTGACCGCACCGACCGGCGGATCGGCTGTCGCCGTGTACGGCCAACAGCGAGGTGATGAAGATCTGTTTGATGCGATCGCATCGCGAAGTCTGACGATGTGCGTCTCCATTACCTCGACGGCGAGGCGCCATTCGTTACCTGGACGAAAGACGGCGCCGAACGCCGGCTCGACTGTGATTTCATCGCCGGTTGTGACAGCTATCATGGTGCCAACCGCAGCAACGTCCCGGCTGATGTGCTCAAAATCTTTGAACACATTTATCCAATCGGGTGGCGCGGCATCCTCGCGGACTTGCCGGCCCGCCGGATGTGAGTTGATCTATGCCACCACGAACGGGTCTTGCACTCACATCGATGCGGTCGCCGACGCGCAGCCGCTATGACGCCCATGCGCACTCGACAAAAAATGGTCCTTTCGCCGCGGCCGAGGTGGTGCGAGGCCCCATCTCTCGAGAAGGCAGTTGCTCCATTGCGCTCATTCGTGTGGAGCCGATGCGTTGAGGCCGATTGTTCATTGCCAATGATGCCCCGTACATCGTTCTACCGACCGGAGCTAATGCATGAATCTCGCAGTTTCGGACATGACAATACTCGGCCAAGCGCTGCATGATTATTATGCAGCTGGATCATTGCCTCGGATCGATGGCTATTCGGCGCGAACTCCCGCCCGCGCATAAGGCGGGGCACTTCTCCTGGTAGTCACTTCGCTTACTCACCGATTTCGAACATGAAGGCTTTTCGCGGCGGATTCAAATGGCGGCACTAGAGTATATCGGGAGTTGGGCAGCCGCACAGAACAGGTTGACGGAAAACTTTGTCGGACTTCCACTGGAGAAATCATGACCACCAAGCTTTACGACAGTCCCGCAGCTGCGCTCGATGGCGTGCTGTTCGATGGCATGACAATCATGTCAGGCGGCTTTGGCCTTTCGGGCAACCCCGAAAGCCTGATCCCCGAAATCCGCAAGGCAGGCGTCAAGAACCTGACCGTCATCTCGAATAATGCCGGCGCTGACGGTTTCGGCCTCTGGATGCTGCTCGAGACGCGTCAGGTGGCAAAGATGATCTCCTCCTACGTCGGCGAAAACAAACTGTTCGAGCAGCAATATCTCTCAGGCGATTTAGCACTCGAGTTGAATCCACAGGGTACACTTGCCGAGCGCATCCGGGCTGGCGGCGCAGGTATCCCGGCCTTCTATACCAAGACTGGCGTTGGAACCGTGGTGGCGGAAGGCAAGGCGGTCGAGGAATTCAATGGCGAACTCTATATTCGTGAAACCTGGCTCAAAGCGGATCTCGCGATCATCAAGGCGTGGAGAGCGGATGCCGCGGGCAATCTCATGTTTCGCAAGACAGCGCGTAACTTCAATCCCAACATGGCGACTGCGGCTCGGGTTACAGTCGTCGAGGTCGAGGAAATCGTCGAAACCGGGAGCTTCAATCCGGACTGCATTCATACGCCAGGTATATATGTCGATCGTATCGTGCTTTCGACGATTAATGAAAAGCGGATCGAGAAGTTGACCGTGCGTCAAAGGGAGGTCGGATAATGGCCTGGACGCGCGAACAGGTTGCGGCCCGCGCCGCGCAGGAACTAGAGGACGGCTTCTACGTCAACCTAGGCATTGGCATACCCACGCTTGTAGCAAATTATATTCCGGACGGCGTCAATGTCACGCTGCAGTCCGAGAACGGCATGCTGGGGATGGGCCCCTTCCCCGACGAAAGCGAAGCCGACCCCGATCTGATAAATGCCGGCAAACAGACTATCACCGCACTGCCAACGTCGAGCTTTTTTTCATCGGCCGATAGCTTCGCGATGATTCGGGGCGGGCATATTGATCTGACCGTGCTGGGGGCAATGGAGGTCGCGGCGAGTGGCGACATTGCCAACTGGACGATACCAGGCAAGATGGTGAAGGGCATGGGTGGCGCGATGGATCTCGTCGCCGGCGTCAAGCGCGTTGTCGTGGTGATGGATCATACCAACAAGCATGGCGAACCCAAGATTCTCGAGCGCTGCACGCTGCCACTTACCGGGGCGGCGGTAGTCGATCTGATCATCACCGATCTGTGCGTGATGGCGTGCAACAAGAAGACCGGTCGACTGACCCTTTTGGAACTCGCGACCGGCGTCACCCTCAAAGAAGTGACAGCCAAAACTGGTGCGGCCTTCGATGCCGCCGCTTTCGCGACAGAGCAGGCAGCGTGAGCGATATTACACCTTTCACATGTGCGGATGCCGGATCGCCACCCACGCTGTTCTCGCTGATCTATGCGGGGGTTCCTGCTACCGATAGCGCCTTCGCCGGGGCCGGCAAACTCGTCACGAATCTGGACGAGGACTCATAATGACCGAAGCTTTCCTGTGCGATGCGATCCGCACCCCGATCGGCAAGCTAAATGGAGCACTGTCGACGGTACGCGCCGATGATCTCGCTGCGATTCCGATTAGAGCGCTGATCGAGCGTAACGTCCACGTAGACTGGGCGGCGGTGGACGACACGATCCTGGGCTGCGCCAACCAGGCAGGCGAGGACAATCGCAATGTCGCGCGCATGGCTGTGCTGCTGGCAGGCCTTCCCGAACGGGTACCGGGAATGACTGTCAACCGACTGTGCGGTTCCGGGCTCAACGCGATTGGCATCGCCGCCCAAGCCATTCGATCGCGCGACGCAGACTTGATCGTAGCTGGCGGCATCGAGAGCATGACACGCGCGCCCTATGTCATGGGCAAGCCCCGCAGTGCCTTCGATCGCACACAGAATCTGGAAGATACAACGCTCGGCTGGCGTTTCGTTAATCCAGCGATGAAGTCCGCTTACGGTGTCGATTCAATGCCCGAAACCGGCGAGAATGTCGCCACTGAGTGGAAGGTGACTCGCGAAGAGCAGGATCTGTTCGCATTACGAAGTCAGGAGAAGGCCGCCGCAGCCCAGGCCAGCGGACGACTCGCAGCCGAAATCGTGCCTATTTCGATTCCGCAGAAAAAGGGAGATCCGCTGATCTTTGATCGCGATGAACACCCGCGTGCTACGAGCTTGGAGGCATTAGCCAAGCTCAAACCAGTGGTGCGCGCTGACGGTACGGTGACAGCGGGCAATGCCTCGGGCCTCAACGACGGTGCAGCGGCGATTTTGATCGCCTCGGAAGTGGCAGCGAAGTTGCACGGCCTAACGCCGCGTGCCCGGATCGTGGCCATGGCTTCGGCCGGCATCGCACCTCGCATCATGGGTGTCGGTCCAGTCGAGGCGGCAAAGCGGCTGTTCGAGCGCACTGGTTTGACAATGGCACAGATGGACGTGGTGGAACTTAACGAAGCCTTTGCCTCCCAAGCGATAGCCACGCTGCGCGATCTTGGCGTCGAACCCACGGATGAACGCGTGAACCGCAATGGCGGAGCTATTGCGCTGGGTCATCCTCTCGGCATGTCGGGTACGCGTATAACCATGTCGGCGGCTGAGGAACTACACCGCACTGGGGGGCGCTATGCTATGGCATTCATGTGCATTGGGGTGGGCCAAGGTGTCGGCCTCTTACTCGAGCGCGTCTAATAGCGGAGCGTAGGTGATTCAATTCGTTGATAGCCCGAACCAGCGCAAAACGGTCTTTGTACGAGAGCTTCCATCATTCGACGCTGAGATCGTTAGATGCTACGGACCGGAACCAGCTGAGTAGAGAAGCGATACCGCGATCGTGCCGAGAAGCGTTCCGCCTCTGGCTTAGAGGATACCGAAGAGATAGATGAGCTAGTTGTTGCCGTTCCGATTGCGGGTGAATCCCAGTCCGATTGGGCCGTATCCGTCTGCAACAACAACCATCGCCGAGACGCAGCCAACTCCGCAGGCACCCGCACGGGATCGTGGACGTATCGCATAAATTGGAGACCGTTTGTGCGCAGTGAGCCGCGTTCCCTCTCTTACCGAAATGTCGGAATTCGCGATATGCTGAACAATCGCCGAGGATAGTTCGCGACCGGATGGATCATGCCATTATCAGCCTCCGACCTGCCAATAAAGGCGGCCTGGATTATCGATCAGTAGCTTGCGTTGCAGTTCATCGGTCGGCGCGATAAGCGGAATCATATCCACCAGCGCGCCGTCGTCGGGGATCGCGTCCTGCATGTTGGGGTGCGGCCAGTCGGTGCCCCACAGGCAGCGATCGGGATAATCGGCGACGAGTGGCGCGACCGCGCGCGCGAAGGCTTCCCACGGGGCGCCGGCGGGATCGAGCCGGTCCGGGCAAGTCGCTTTGAAATAGATGTCGTCGCGACTGTCGAGCAGGCGGCGGAATGCGCGCATGTCCGCGCCTTCCGGCCCCTGCGACACGTCCGGCCGCCCCATGTGGTCGATCACCAGCGGCACCGGAATGGCATCGAGGAACGGGCGCAGCTCCTCGAGAGTATCCGCCTCGAAATAGACCACGACGTGCCAGCCCTTCGGCAAGCGCCGAGCCACGTCGAGAAACTTGTCCCTGGGCGCGTCGTCGACCAGCCGCTTGAGGAAATTGAACCGCACGCCGCGGATGCCGCCGTGGTGCAGGGCATGCAAATCCTCGTCGGAAATCGCCGGATCGACCACTGCCACGCCGCGGGCCTTCCCGTCCGAAACGGCGATCGCGTGAAGCGTCGCCTCATTGTCGGTTCCGTGGCAACTCGCCTGCACGATCACGTTGCGCGCGAAGCCGAGCCGATCACGCAGCGCGAACAGCTTTTCCGGCCCGGCGTCCTGCGGCAGATACTTGGCGCTGGCGCTGAACGGGAAGCGCCCGGCCGGCCCGAACACATGGCAATGCGCGTCGATCGCACCTTCGGGCAGGCGATAGCGCGGGACCGACGGGTCGAGCGTCCAGCTGCGGATGCGGCCCGATGCGTCGGTGCTCATGCGAAAACCTCCCCGTCCATCAGCTTGCGCGCGGTGCGCAACAAGGCGGCGCTCGTCACCGCGCCGGTGTCGTCGGTTTCGAGCACGCAGCTCATCTCGCCGGTCGGGTGCTCGACCGACAGCGTCTTGCGCGCGCCCTCGGGAATCGCCGCCACTTCGGCCGCGGGCGAGCCGGCGACGAGGCAAGCGGTCGCTACGCTGACCGCGCCGAGCACCCCGATCGAGGCGTGCGCGCGGTGCGGGATGAAGCTGCGCGCCGTAACCGCGCCACCCTGCTTCGGAGGGGCGACCAGCATCATCTTGGGCACCGATTTTTCAACAACATCGCCTAAGTGCATCATCGGCCCAGCGATCAGCCGGATCGCCTCGATCCGCGCCTTGAGGTCCGCCGCATTGTCCAGCGTCTCACGATCCTCATAGCCGGTCGCGCCGACATCGGCGGCCTTCATCACCACGCACGGCATGCCGTTGTCGATCAGCGTGCAGGCGACGCCCTCGATCACGTCCACGGCATTGCCGGTCGGCAGCAGCGCCCCGCACGACGAGCCGGCGGTGTCGCGGAACTCGAGCGGGATCGGCGCGGCGGTGCCCGGCACGCCGTCGATCCGTGCGTCGCCGGCATAGGCCACATTTCCGCCGGGGGTCTGCACGGTGGCGACGGCGATCTGGCCGGTGTTGGCCATATAGATCGCCACCCGCGTCTCGCCGTCCTCGGCCGCGACCAGCCCGCGCTCGATCGCGAACGGGCCGACACCGGCGAGCATGTTGCCGCAATTCTGCGCGTCGGTGACGATCGCCTGATCGACGAACACCTGGAGGAACAGATACTCGACATCGACGCCCGCGCGGTCCGAACGCGACACGACCGCCACCTTCGAGGTCAGCGGATCGGCGCCGCCCATGCCGTCGATCTGGCGCGGATCGGGCGAGCCCATGATCCTGAGCAGGAGAGCGTCACGCTCGGTCGTATCGGCTGGCAGGTCACCGGCGAGGAAGAACGCGCCCTTGGACGTTCCACCGCGCATCCACATGCACCGGACACCCTCACTCATATTTCAAGCCCATCGCTTCGAGCTTGCCGCGCATATCATAGATATCGAGCCCGAGTTCTCCTGCGGCGAGACGCTTGCGCTTGGCCTCCTCGTTAGCCTCCCTCGCGCGGGCCTTTTCGAGCACCGCGGCGGCATCGGCGCGCTTGACCACGCACACACCGTCGTCATCGGCGACGATCACGTCGCCGAGATCCACGCCCGCCCCGGCGCAGACCACCGGCACGTTGACCGAGCCGAGCGTCGCCTTGACCGTGCCTTGCGCGTAAATCGCCTTCGACCAGACCGGGAAGCCCATCGCGGTCAGATCGCGCACGTCGCGCACCCCGGCGTCGATCACCAGCCCGCGGCACCCGCGCGCCATCGCCGAGGTCGCCAGCAGGTCGCCGAAATAGCCGTCCTCGCAGGGGCTGGTCGGGGCCAGCACCAGGATGTCGCCGTCCTGCAACTGCTCGATCGCGACATGCACCATCCAGTTGTCCCCCGGCGGCGCCGAGATCGTCACCGCCGAGCCGGCAATCCGTGCGCCCGGATAGATCGGCCGCAGCCGCGAGGCGAGCAGCCCGATCCGCCCCTGCGCCTCATGCACCGTCGCTACACCGGCCGCCGCGAGCCCGTCGACGACGGCGCGCTCGGCACGTGCGATGTTGCGGACGACCCTGGCCATGCGAACTCTCCCGGCAATAATCCCGTCCGCGCTACGCCGCCCGGACGAGTGTTCGCAATTCACAATTGCACACCAGCAATAAGCATTTGCTATAGATGGGCGATGACGCCCGATCCCTTCGACCTCAACCTGCGCCACCTGCGCGGCGCCGTGGCGATCGCCGCGCAGCGCAGCATGAACGCCGCCGCGCGCGCCGTGAACCTGTCGCAGCCGGCGCTGACGCAAGGGCTCGCCAAGCTCGAGCGGCAGCTCGGTGTCGAATTGTTCACCCGCCGCGCCGACGGCATGGTGGCCACCCCCGAAGGCGAACGGCTGGCGGCGCGCGCCGCCGCCGCGCTCGCCCATCTCGGCACCGCGGCACGCGCCGTCGCGCGCGGCGGCGGCCGCGGCTTCGCGCGGCCCGACCAGCTGATGACCGCGGCGCAGACCCGCGCCTTCGTCGCCCTCGCCGACGCCGGCAGCTTCGTCGGCGCCGGCGCCGCGACGGGGCTGTCGCAGCCCGCCGTTCACCGCGCGGTGCGCGATCTCGAGCAGGTGAGCGGAACGACGCTGGTCGAACGGCGCGGCCGCGGCGTCGCGCTGACCGCCGCCGGCCAGCGCCTCGCGCGCGGCATCCGCCTCGCCGCAAGCGAGATCGCCGCCGGCATCGCCGAGACGCGGCCCGATCGCGGCGCACGCTCGGGCCGGCTGGCGATTGGCGCGATGCCCTTGTGCCGCGCGCTGCTGCTCCCCGCCGCGCTGGCGCAATTGATGCGCGAGGCGCCCGGAGCCGCAATCGACGTGCTCGAGGGCTCGCGGAGCGAGCTGGTCGAGCCGCTGCGCGACGGCGCGATCGACCTGATGATCGGCGCGCTCCGCCCGGAAATCTCCGCCGATCTCGTCCAGCGGCCGTTGTTCACCGACCGGCTCGTCGTCGTCGGCCGTGCCGGCCATCCGCTCGCGACGAAGCGGCGCGCAAGCCTCGACGATCTCGCCGCTTTTCCCTGGGTCGCCGGGCGTGCGGGAACGCCGCTCAGGGCCTTGTGGACGGCGTTGTTCGACGGCCACCCGCCACCGCCCGCACCGATCGACTGCGGCTCGGTGATGGTGATCCGCGGCATCCTGCGCGACAGCGATTTCCTCACCCTGCTGTCGCCCGATCAGGTGGCGATGGAGGTGGAAACCGGGATCCTGGCGATCATCGACACGCCGCTCACCCTTCCCGATCGCCGGATCGGCGTCACCACCCGCGCCGGCTGGCGGCCGACGCCGCTTCAGGCGCGTTTCCTCGACCTGCTCGAGATCGAGCGCGCGGCGATCGGACTTCAGGAAACCGAATAACCGGGCGATGTTTTCGATTGGAACCCGGACCGCTGGGGGCGCTAGCGACGGCGCATGGAGAGGCCCGTCGCGTTCATCGGTTTCGGCGAGGCGGCGATGACTTTCGCCGATGGCCTCCCTGTGCGGCCGCGCGCCTATGACCGCAAGGCCGCCGCCGATGCGACACGGCGCGCCAAGCTCGCCGAGTACGAACGCCACGGCGTCGATGGTAAGCTGGACAATGCGGCGGCGACCACCGGCAGCGCCGTGATCCTCTCGCTGGTGACGGCCGATTGCTCGCTCATCGCCGCGCGCGAGACCGCGCCTTCGCTCGCGCCGGGCGCGCTGTTCCTCGACATGAACTCGGTCGCGCCGGCCACCAAGACCGAAGCCGCCGCGATCGTCGAGCAAGCCGGCGGCCGTTACGTCGATGCCGCGATCATGGCGCCCGTTCGCCCCAAGGCGCGCGCCGCGCCGATTCTGCTGAGCGGCGCGGCTGCTTCGGATGCCGCCGGGGCGCTGGCCCGGCTCGGCTTCACCGCCGTTCGCGTGGTCGGCGAGCGCGTGGGCCAGGCGTCCGCGATCAAGATGATCCGCTCGGTAATGGTCAAGGGGCTGGAGGCGCTGACCACCGAGATGATCCTCGCCGCCGACGCCGCCGGCGTCACCGACGAGGTGATCGCATCGCTGAACGCGAGCTGGCCCGGCACCGACTGGGCGAGCAAGGCCGATTACAATCTCGATCGCATGATGGTCCACGGCCTGCGCCGCGCCGCCGAGATGGAGGAAGTGGCAAAGACGCTCGACGCGCTCGGCACCGGCGACGCGATGACGCGTGGCACGATCGAGCGGCAGCGCGCGATCGGCGCGCTCGGCCTCGCGCCCACCGATACGCTATCCGCCAAGATCGACGCCGTTCTCGGCCGCCGGAAGGACCAGGCCGCATGACGCTGATCATCGATTGCCACGGCCATTACACCACCGCCCCCGCGCCGCATAACGACTGGCGCGAGGAGCAGAAGGCGGCATTCAAGGCGGGCGAGGCGCCGCCACCCTACCCGACCCTCTCCGACGACGAGATCCGCGAGTCGCTCGAAGCGAACCAGATCCGCCTGATCCGCGAGCGCGGCGCCGACATGACGATCTTCAGCCCCCGCGCCTCGGCGATGGCGCACCATATCGGCGACGAGGCGGTGTCGACAGTCTGGGCGCGGCACAACAACGATCTCATCAAGCGCTGCGTCGATCTCTTTCCCGAGGTGTTCGCCGGCGTGTGCATGCTGCCGCAATCGCCCGGCGCCAACATGGCCGGCTCGATCGCCGAGCTCGAGCGCTGCATCACCGAGCTCAACTTCATCGGCTGCAACCTCAACCCCGATCCCGGCGGCGGCCATTTCGAAGCGCCCGCGCTCACCGACCGTTACTGGTATCCCTTCTACGAGAAAATGGTCGAGCTGGATGTGCCGGCGATGATCCACGTCTCAGGCTCGTGCAACCCGACGATGCACGCGACCGGTGCCTTCTACATCGCCGCCGACACGATCGCCTTCATGCAGTTGATCCAGGGCGACCTCTTCAAGGATTTCCCGACGCTGCGCTTCATCATCCCGCACGGCGGCGGCGCGGTGCCCTATCATTGGGGCCGTTATCGCGGGCTCGCCGACATGCTCAAGCAGCCGAGCCTCGACGGGCATGTCATGAACAACGTGTTCTTCGACACATGCGTCTATCACCAGCCGGGGGTCAACCTGCTGGCGGAGGTGATCGAGACGAAGAACATCCTGTTCGGCTCCGAAATGGTCGGCGCGGTGCGCGGGATCGATCCTCAAACCGGCCAGTATTTCGACGACACCAAGCGCTATGTCGATGCGCTGCCGATCAGCGACGAGGCTCGCCACGCCATCTACGAAGGCAATGCCCGCCGCGTCTTCCCGCGCCTCGACGCGCAACTGAAGGCGCGCGGGCTATGACAAGCTGGATCACCAACGCCTGGTACGTGATCGGCTGGGACCATGAGGTCGATCGCGCGCCACTCGCGCGCACGGTCTGCGGCGTGCCGATGATGGCCTATCGCAAGCTCGATCGCTCGGTGGTGGCGATGCGCGACGCCTGCCCGCACCGGATGCTGCCGCTGTCGATGGGCCTGCGCGAGGGCGATTCGATCCGCTGCAAATATCACGGCCTCAAGCTCGGCCCGGACGGCGTCGCCGAGGAGATGCCGCTGAAATCCGACCGGGTGAACACGCGCATCTGCGCCGAAACCTTCGCGGTCGCCGAGCGGCACCGCTTCGTCTGGGTCTGGATCGGCGACAAGGCGCTCGCCAACCCCGATCTGATCCCCGATTTGTGGCCGTGCAGCGCGCAAGGCTGGACCTTCGATGGCGGCTATTACCCTGTCGCCGCCGATTACCGCCTGATGATCGACAATCTGATGGACCTGACGCACGAAACCCACGTCCATTCGGGATCGATCGGCCAGCCCGAGTTGCTCGAAGCGCCGATCGAAGCGCGGGCCGAAGGCTCCCGCGCCTATGTCTCGCGCTGGATGCCGGGGGTGGACGCCCCGCCCTTCTGGCGCGGGGCGCTCAAGAAGGACGGCCCGGTCGACCGCTGGCAGATCTGCGAGTTCATCCCGCCCGCCGCGGTGATGATCGACGTGGGCGTCGCTCCCGTGGGGACGGGGGCGACGCTCACGGAGCACGATCAGGGCGTGCGCGGCATGGTGGTCGATTTCATGACGCCCGAGAGCGAAACGACCATGCACTATTTCTGGGGCATGGCGCGCAGCTTCGACATCGAGGATGCCGGCTTCACCGCGCGCTTCAGGCGCCAGCAGGGCGGCGTGTTCGCCGAGGACAAGGAAATCCTCGAGGCGCAGCAGCGCTCGATCCTCGCCAATCCGGAAATGCGGCTCCACGCCTACAATATCGATCAGGGCGGCGTGCGCGCCCGGCAGATCATCGACCGCCTGATCCGCGCGCAGGCACCACAGACGGAGGCGACGGCATGAACGCCCCGCGCGACATTCACGCCTATCTCGCCGAGTTCGAGGATATTCCCGGCACGCGCGTCTTCACCGCGAAGCGCGCGCGGCAGGGCTATCACCTCAACCAGTTCGCGATGAGCCTGAT
>Ga0164242_10006022_pt1 | contig 13412 bp, 13 predicted proteins | sample OricomgcompostMG_FD_108783 | JGI IMG/M metagenome (GOLD analysis project Ga0164242, IMG submission 108783) | Miracle-Growth compost microbial communities from Emeryville, California, USA - Original compost - Miracle growth compost (MG) ...
CCCGAGGACCGTCGCTGTCTGGCGGTTCGGCTTGCGCACGACAGACAGTGCGAATGCGGTGGCTGGCGCCGGCTGGAAAGACCGATAGTTGTCGAACAGATGGCCGCCGAACAAGCCGCTGCCTGCGGCGATCTCGGTCACGGACACGTCGGACGCGGTGAACTCCAGCGATCCGGTGCCACCACCGTTGACGAACTCGAGGTGGGCCACCTCACGGACGCCTGCCACGGCGGCGGCCCGCCGTTCGCGCAGTTCCGCCTGCGAGTTCCGTTGCATCCAGCGCACCGTCGCCGCCCACGCCGGCCGTCCCGCCGGGTCGTCGCCCTGACCGGCGATCTGGGCCTCGTAACCCATCATGCCCACGAGGCGGAAGCCCGGTCGCGAGACGATCCGCGTCGCGAGAGAGCGTGCGGCATCCGGCGTGTACACCGGCGATCGCCACACGCCAAGATGCCCCATCGCCGCCGAGTTCCAGGATGAATCAAGCTCGAGGCACAGCCTGATGCTCTCGCGCTTCGACGGCGGTACGACCGTGTCGATCAGGTCGAGTTGCGCCATCGAATCGACCATGAGCGTCACGCGCGATGCGAGCTCGGCAGAGCGTGCGAGCGTGTCGATCGCGGCTCGATCAGCAGACGGATAGCCGACGACGACGTCGTCAACGGCGGGATGGTCGCCGGATGGGGCGGCGAGCCACAGCGCCTCGGGCAGCGTGTATGCGAGCACGCCGTGGTAGCCGGGCAGTGCCAGGACGTCATGCAGAACGCCGCGAACACGCACAGACTTCGACGCGATCCTGATCGGCTTGCCCGCTGCCCGAGCGAGCATGTCGTGCGTGTTGTAGCGGAGCGCGTCGAGCTCCAGGACGGCCAACGGCGTGTCCAGCTCACGCGTTGCCGCCGTCAACGTCGGCCAGTACCGCTCCGGCCGCTCCCACGGCCGAACGCTCGGGATCGTCGACAGGTTGGTTCTGAACACGTCTGGAGACATCAGCGCACCGCTTTCACTCGGGATACCGCCATGGCACCGGCGAACGCGAACACGCCGGCCATGATGAAGAGACCTTGGAACCCGCCAAGAGCCGCCACCGTCATGGCGCCGAGCAGTGGGGCGAGCGCCTGAGGAACGGCCGTGGCGATGTTCATGATGCCGAGATCCTTTCCACGGGCCGCCGGGTCGGGCAGCACCTGCGTGGCGAGCGCTTGGTCCACCGCGAGGAAGCAGCCGTACCCGAGGCCGAGGATGCCTGCTGCCACCATCGCAACAGGGAGCATCGGTATGAAGGCGAGCATCAGCGCCGCGACGGCCTGCAGGCTCGAAGACAGGAAGACGAACGACTTGCGTCTGCCGAGTCGATCCGACAGCCGACCGAGGATCAGTGCGGCAAGGATGACGAACACCATGTAGATGAGCGTCAAGACGATCAGGTCGTCCTCTGCGCTCTTGTCGTGCAGCCCGAACTCGAGAAAATACAACAGCAAGGTCGTGCCGAATGCGTTTCCGAAGTTGACCAGAATGCGGCTGAGCAGCGTCCACCCGAAATCCGGATGCTCACGCGGGCTGATCCACAGGCTTTCCAGGATGCCGCGCATCGACATCCGCTCGCGCGTCGACCGGGACAGCACCGCGTCCGGGAGGAAAAGGAAGGGAAGCACGAGGACGATCAGCAGAACCGCCATGGCCGCGTACCCGAAGAACGTTCCGGTGAAGAGGGTGGTGACGAGCACGAGCCCGAGGATCGTGCCGATTGCTTGCGGCGCGCTCAGCCAGCCGGAGACGTAGCCGCGCTGGCCGACAGGAACCTGATCGCTGATCGTCGCGGTCAGGGCAGCGGTGAGCACGCAGAATCCGGTCAGCGCCAGGCACCAGAACACGCCGATGCCGATCATTGTCGTTTGCACGCCGAGCAGCAGCAGCGAAACGGCGAACACCGCGGTGCCGATCGCGATCCACGGGCGGCGGCGGCCGAAACGGCCGGTGGTGCGGTCGGACAGCGCACCGGTGAGCGGAAAGGCGACGATCGCACACAGACCCGAGATTCCGGAGATGATGCCGAACGCGACCACGTTCTGCACCCAATCGCTCGTCTTCAGCTGGTCCTCGATCTGCGCAGGCAAGAGCAGCTGGATCGGCGTCAGTTGTGCCATCCAGATGCCCAGCCACGCCGAGGCGAACAGTGCTATCCAGCCGCCGCCGACTCGTCGGGTTGGCTCGGCGAGCAGGGCCGAGGCGGATGATGTGGATGCGCTGGTCATGACGGGCTCGTTCGCTCGAGCGGCACGGGATGAAGCGAGCCGGTGCGCCCGTCAGCGGCGAGCCGGGCGACGGCATCCGCGGCGAAATCCATGATGGCGCCGGCGGCGGCATCGTCACGGTTGACCAGCCATGCGATCGTCAGACCGTCGGTCAGCGCGACGAGCACGGTCGCGACATCATCGATCGGAAGCGTCCAGTCCTGCTCGCTCATCTCGGAGGCGGCCTCCAGGGCCGACGCGGCGAGGTCGTAGTATCGGCGATATTGTCGACGAGCCAGCATCTCCATTCCCGGGGTGCGCATGGCGTACTGGGTGAGCTCGAACATCGCCTTTTCCCGTTGCGGATCCCGCTGGACGCCGGAGAAGAACTCCGCGAGCCCTGCTCGGATCGCGTCGCGCATGCTCACTGGCCTGGTCGTGGAGGTCATGGCAGGGGCCAGGGTGCGTTCCTCTTGCTCGACGACCGTATTGATCAGTTCGACCATGAGCTCATCTCGCCCGGTGAATGCGTAGTGAAAGCTCGCCAGCGACATGCCGGCTTCCGCGACGATCGCGCGGGTGGTGGTGGCGGCAACGCCTCGTTCCGCTACGACTCGCAGCGCCGCGTGAACGAGCGCGGCGCGGCGTTCGTCCGCTGGAATACGGGGCACGGATGCCTCCTGCTCTGCGTTGGGCAAGAAGATGCGATGGCGAAAGTTCGACGCGAAGTGGGACGGCTGACCCAGATGCAAGTATGCACTATTGCGGGACGGCGGTTTGACAACGGGTCGTTCTGCACGTGGAATGGTCGGTATAGTGCACGGAACTTCTGCGGACAACACCACTTCTGCCCGGTTGAAACTCTTGACCGGGGCCGTTGCCGCATCCCTGCTGATTCTGGTTCTGATGTTCGGCACGGCCCCTGCGGCACACGCCGACACCACGCCGACGCCGGCCCCGAGCCCAAGCGGTGGCCTTGGGTCGACTCCGCCCGCTGCCCATGACAGCGCCCCTGTGACCATCGAATCACCATCATCCGACGCATTCATCGCATCGGGCTCTGCCACCGTCTCCGGCACGAAGGCGGCGGACGACGAGATTCAGCTGTTCGCCGAGCCGTCCAACGGCACGCCGCTGTGCGTCGCCGGCGGTGAGAACACCGGCAGGTACTGGTCGTGCGCCGGGATATCCCTGCCGAATGGGCCATCCGTCAAGCTGGACGTCGTAGTCACCGGTGACGCGACCCGGTCAGCGTCGACGACCGTGAGCGTGCTCGGCCCGCCGACCGTGAGCACGACGAACGGAGCCGTGCTCTCCAACGGCCTCGTGCACGGCACCGCATACCCGGGCGCGCGCGTGAGCGCCCAGGTCTCTGGCGGTGCGCAGTGCACGTTCACCGCTGACAGCTCCGGCCAGTGGGCATGCGTACTGAGCCGCGGCATGCCGGATGGCCGCTACACGATCTCGGCCTCACAGACCGGGCCATGGCTCCCGAACATCACGTCCGATTCCAGCGACGCGCTGGCGTTCCAACTGGACACGGTCGCACCGTCTGCGCCGGCCATCACGGCGCCGGCAAGCGGCACGCACCTTGGACCCGGCGTCACGACGACGTACTCCGGCTCTGGTGAAGACGGCGCGAGCGTCACTGTCTGGGCCGCATCCGACGGCGGATCGACGAGGCTGTGCGCCGCGACCGTGTCGGGCGGCACCTGGAGTTGCGTCGGTGGTGCCCTGCCGGCCGGAAGCTATTCCGTCTCAGCGCTGCAGCAAGACGCAGCGGGGAACTCGAGCCCGGCAAGCACGACGGTGTCGCTGCGCTACGCAACACCGCCAGTACCAGCGCCCTCGAGTTCGCCGAGCGACGGCGCGACGCCACCAGGAAACACCGCAACTCCGAGCGCGCCGGCATCCCCGTCGGCGCCCGGCACCGGCTCGCCAGCGCCAACGGCGCCATCCGGCCCCGGCGGAAGCACGCCGGGCGGTGACCTTGCCCCAAGCCTGACCCCGTTGACCGCCGCCGTTCAGCCCGTTGCGCAGCTCGGCGAACTCGGCGACTGGGTGCGCGCCGGAATTTTCGCGCTGATCGCGCTGGCACTGCTGGCCGTTCCCGCCCGGTTGCTGGCCGGAACCCTGGCCACGGCTCGAGCCGACTCGGGGGCGCGTGCCTGGAAGCTGTTCGGACGCAACCACGCCGCCGCCGAATTCGATGAAGCGCCGGATGTGCATGCAGCGGCACCGTGGATCGTTCCGGCGGCAGGCTTGCTCGCGACGACGGCGATTGTCGCACTGGCCAGCCCCGTGAGCAGTCAGTTCGCCTATCTGCGCATGAGCCTGGCCGTGCTGGCGGCACTTCTCATCGTCGCCGTCGTGTCGATCGCGGCACCCATCGCGGCGGCACGACGCTTCCCCGGGGTCACGACGGCCACGGCATTCGCCCCATACATGCTGCTGCTTGTGGCTGCCGCTTCGGTGATCAGCCGCATCTTGCAACTGCAGCCGACGCTGCTATTCGGCGTGATCATCGTGGTTACGGTGACAAGCGGCGCGAGGGCGGCGCGGGGCAAGATCGCGGCGATCCACATCGGGGCACTCACGGTGCTCGCGGCCGTCGGCTGGCTCGTTATCGGTGTTCTGCCCTCGCCGAGCACGGCCCTGGCCGCATTCACGGCCGAGTTCGTGAACGCCGTCGTTTTGATCGCGATCGGCTCGGCTGCCGTATTGATGCTTCCGCTCGGCTCACTCCCCGGTCGTGCGATCCTGCAGTGGTCGCGTGGTGTCTGGCTCGGTGTCGCCGTTGCCGTCGACACCGTGCTGTTCGCGATTCTGGTGCCGATCGGACGGCTGAACTCCAGCGGCGCGGGCACCATCCTCTTCGCCGTGTTCACCATCGGGTTCGCTGCGGTCAGTGTGTCCGTATGGCTGTGGCAGAAGTACATCGCGCCCGCGTTGCGCTGAGAGGCCGGTTCACGGACGCTGCGGCTCAGCGCGAAACCGAGCCGGCCACCGTACTCTGAGGGCCGGGCACGCGGGGCAGGGCAGCCGGATAACGTCAGCGGATTGCGCGGCAGCACCGACTCGTCCAATCCGGCCTGCTCGAGAAGTGTGCGCACCCGCCTGCGACGTGCAGGACGCGACTTGATTCTGCCGATCCTGCGCGAGCGCGGGCTTGCACAGCGCGAGTACGTCCACGGCACCCTGCGCAAGAAGCTGTTCGGCTCAGATCGGTTGAGCGAGCGCCATCCGGCCGCGCGCTACCGTGGCGCGTTCGCCTGAACGAGATCGGCGTGGTGGATGGCGGCAACGTTCGGATGGGCGCGCAGGCGATAGCGCAGCGCGTTGTCACCGTATGTCTCGAGGATAGGGCTGTTGGTCGGGTCGACAGACAGCCCGCCGGCCTCGGCAGCCAACTCGGGGCCGAGGATCAGCCGCGGCATGGCGGTGTTCAAAGCGGGATTGAAGAAGAACGGGATCGAGATGCGATCTGTTCCGATTAACGGTGAGATGACGCGGTGCAACGTGGCCTTGAGGTAGCCGGAGGTGGCGAGCTCGAGCATCTCGCCGATATTGACGACGAACGCGCCTGGAACCGACGGCGCCTCGATCCATTCGCCGTCGTGCTCGACCTGCAGACCACCCTTGCCAGGCTCGACGAGCAGCAGCGTCAGCACACCGCCGTCACGATGCGCGCCGACGCCCTGCTTGGGAGTCTGGTCCGATTCGCCAGGATACCGAACGATCTTGATGAGCGAAAACGGACGATCGGCGAACGCGGCGTCGAAAATGTCCTCCGGCGCCCCGAGCGCGAGCGCCCATGCACGCATCAACCGCAGTGCGACGGCGTTCAGTTCGGCGTTCCACTGTTCGACGACGTCGCGAAGTTCTGGAAGAGCATCCGGCCACTGGTTGGGACCCTCGAGGCGCCAGTAATCGGCGACCTCGTCACCACGCTCAATGGCATCGCGTTCGATTCCGATGTCGATCTGTTCGCGCCAGTCGACGTCTCCGTGCGTGAGTTCGCCGCCGACGCGCGTGTACCCGCGGAACTGCGGGCTGTGCACGTTCTCGATGGCGAGTTTGTCGTCGGTCGGCAGCTGGAAGAACCGGCGAGAGACGTCGAGAATCTCGTCGATGAGCGGCTGCGGTACACCGTGACCGGTCAGATAGAAGAATCCGACGTCGTGTGTGACCTGGCGCAGGTCTTCACGAAATGCGCGAGCCTCGGCGGGACTTGCGTTGAGGCGGGACAGGTCCAGAATCGGCAGTGAGGTCAGCATGCGCACAATCTTTGCAGCGGACGCGCGCGCGCATCGGTTTGTTACGTCATCCGGCCCTGCACCGCCCGCTCCCCTTGGCAAGGGGTTGTGCTGTCGCTTCAAGTTGCACACTCTGGTGGAATGGCGGGGACGACGGCGCAGAGCGCGACCGAATGGATGCCGGAGAAGCTGAATCTGGCATCACTGAAGACGGCTGCTGCGGATTGTCGTGGCTGCGAGCTTTGGGAAGATGCGACCCAAACGGTGTTCTCTGCTGGCCCACGATCAGCGGCTCTCGTGCTCGTCGGTGAGCAACCGGGCTCGGAAGAGGACCGCGAAGGCGCTCCGTTCGTCGGTCCGGCCGGCAGGCTTCTCGACGACGCACTGAGCGCGGCGGGTGTCGACCCCGCCCACATCTACGTCACCAATGCGGTGAAGCATTTTCGTTTCGATGAACGCGGAAAGACGCGGATCCACAAGAAGCCGAGCGTGTCGCACATCGTCGCATGCCATCCATGGTTGGAGGCCGAACTCCAGGTCGTCAAGCCTCAGGTAGTCGTGTGTCTGGGCGCGTCGGCGGCACGTTCGGTTCTCGGCCGACCGGTCATCGTGTCGCGCGAGCGTGGGCGTGTGATCACGTCTTCGGATGGAACCGCGCCCGTCGTCGTGACGACGCATCCGGCTGCGGTGCTTCGCCTGCGCGGCAAAGACGGATTCGATGAGGCGATGGACGCGTTGGTGAGCGATTTGGCCACCGCGGCCGGTCTCGTCGCATGACTCATCACCACGCTAGGACGTCGACACCCAACCACTCGCCGAGGTCGTCGATCTCCCCCACCCAGACGGGCCTGGTCGCGCGTGAGCACGTGCGTCACGAGTCGGACTGTTGGTGACGGAATGCGGCGGCCGGATCCTGATAGCGACCGAGGCCCAGTCTGCGATCTCGCACGGCGACGACAAGGTAGACGATGCCCGTCGTCAGAAAAAAGCCCCCGAAAACGTAGCGTGAGACCAGGCGATCTTCACCAGGCACGTTGAACACGGCAAGTGCCAGCCATGCAAGTCCGATGACGCACCATCCGCAACCGACCCAGATGCGGGGCCAGCCGACAATCCAGCGACCGATGCTTCTCTGCGAACCAGCCATGGCCTCCATGGTACGCGTGCCCCGCAAACGGGTGGCAAGTGAACCCTAGGCTGAGCGTAACCAGAATCCTCGCGAGCAGTGAAACGAGAGATTCAGGGGAACCGTTCACGGTTGCGTTACGGTGGGCTGGCATCGTCGAGCTTGCGCTGGAGCGCCTCGCGTTCGATAGTGTTTCTGCACAGTTCAATCGCCCGCTGAAGTGCGGGGCGCGCCTCGTCCAGGCGGCCGAGCCTGGTGAGCATCTCGCCCCGGATCGCCGGCAGCAGGTGCGAGCCGGCCAGGTCTCCGCGTGATGCGATTGCGTCGACAAGAGCGAGGCCATCCGCCGGGCCGGAGGCCATCGCAACGGCGACCGCACGACCCAGTTCGATGATGGGCGACGGTGTCAGCCGGCCGAGATTCTCATAGAGGGTGACGATGCGCTGCCAGTCCGTCTCGGCAACGGAGTGCGCCACCGCGTGGCACTCGGCGATGGATGCCTGAAGACCGTATGCGCCCAACCCGCGCCCGGCCGCCGCTGCGCGCGCGAGAGCCGCCCGTCCGCGCCGGATGGCCGACGGGTCCCATAGTCGTCGGTCCTGATCTTCCAAGAGGACGGGGCGGCCGAGCGCGTCGAGTCGCGCTGGAAAACGGGCGGCGGTGAGTTCCAGCAACGCGAGCAGGCCGAACACCTCGGGCTCCGGCGCGAGCCGCACGAGCACGCGGGCGAGTCTGCGCGCCTCACTGGCCAGGTCCGCACGAATCCACTCGTCGCCATCCGATGCCGAGGAACCCTCCGTGAAAATCAGGTAGACGACCTGAAGCACTGAGCCAAGCCGCTCGGCCCTCTCACTGGGCTCGGGCACGACGAAGGGGATCGCGGCCGCTGCAAGCGTCTTTTTGGCGCGGGTGATGCGCGCCTGCATCGTCGGCACGGGCACGAGGAAGGCCTTGGCGATTTCGTCGGTGCTCAGCCCGCCGACGACGCGCAGCGTCAACGCGATCCGCGACTGCTTCGACAACACCGGATGACACGAGATGAACATCAGCGCGAGCACGTCGTCGTCGATCGCGTCAGGGTTGAACAGCGTGTCAACGCCTGGCGCCTCCTCGTCGAGGTCGCGGGCAAGCAGAGCGTACCGTTCGTCTCGGGCGGAGCGGCGTCGAAAAGCATCGATTGCCCGGCGGCGGCCCACGGTGAGCAGCCAGCCGGTCGGTTCGGCCGGCACTCCGTTGACCGACCAGGAGACGAGCGCTTCAGCGAGCGCCTCCTGGGCGAGATCTTCGGCCAACGAGAACTCCCCCGTGTAGCGGGCGATGGCGCCGACGATGCGGGCGGCTTCCATGCGCCACACCGCTTCGACGGCACGTCGCGCCTGCGTCCTGCTCATTCGATCAGAGCTGCCCGGTCTGCTCGCGCCACGCACGCTCCTTCTGGATCCACACGTTGTCCTGGGGGAATTCATCGATCGACGTCACGCGACGGATCTCGGTTTTGCTTCCCGCCGTCATCGGTGCGCGCTTGGCCCATTCGACCGCCTCCTGAATCGACGCGACGTCGAGGATGTAGTAGCCGTTGAACAATTCCTTGATTTCTCCGTATGGGCCATCGGTCACGACCGGCGTCTCTCCCGTGAAGTCGACCACGACTCCGTTGTTAGCGTCGTCGAGGCCTTCAGCCGCGAGCAGCACGCCCGCCCGGATCAGCTCGTCGTTGAACGTGCCCATCGCGTCGAGGATCTCGGTGAAATCGACGCTCATGAAGTTGGCGAACGACTCTTCGGTCGCGCGCATGATCAGCATGTATTTGGCCATCGTGTACTCCTTGAATCTGGATTCTGGAAGGTCGTCGTTCGACCTTCTCATCCCAAGGTCGATCGGCGCGACGCCAGATCGACACACGCCGAAGAATACTTTGAAGAGGCGGGTGCCCGGTGAGCCAGGCTATGCCGCTTTGTTGGCCGCGCGAGTGGCAACAACGAACACCACGACAACTGTTATCGGAAACACGGCCACTACCCCCCAATGAACCTGAGGGACGAGGAGGCCAAGGACGACACAGATCAGAGCGACCACGAACCCAACCCATGCGAACGGCACCGCTGCTGCATGACCGGCGCGCCATGCGGAATCATCTCTCTTGAGTTGTGGCGTGCGGATGCCGATAAAAGAGTTGGGAGCCAGGCGTCCGCGCGCAGCGATCATCGAGACGATGGCAAGGATCAGTAGCAAGGTCGTGAACACCCACGTCACGATCGTCAACCATGTCGGGCCGAATCCCGCTGCCATTACCTCAGGCTACCGCTCAGATCCGTGAGCGATCAGTCGCCGACCGCGCTTTTCAGGATTTCCGCGATCCGCTTCTTGTCCGCGTTATCCAGCTTGTTGAGAGCGAATCCGACCGGCCAGAGGTTGCCGTCATCCAGTTTCGCGGCCTGCTGGAATTCGATGCTCGCATAACGGATCTTGAACTTCGAACCGGGCTTGAATGCGACGACCGTCTTGCCATCGGAGTCAGCGTATGCGGGCATCCCGTACCAGGTCTTTGCAGCCAGTGACGTGTTCTCTGTGACCAATTGGTGAAAGGCCTCGGCGAGCTCCTTGTCCGTTCCGGTCATCGCGGCGATCGCAGCATCGCACGCCGCAGCGGCATCCGCGCCCTCTTGTGCAGCCTTCTTCTCAGCGATGGCTGCCTTCATGGCGGCCTTTTCCTCTTTGCTGAACGTTGTAGCCATGGTGTCCCTTTCCGCGTGTGAAGTGGAACCAATCTACGGTCTGGGGCGCCCCGAGCGCTTCTCGAATTCTGCTCGCTCGCAGGGCCGAGGCACGATGTGGGCACGGGGTGCGTTCAAAGAAGTACCCCCGGTGGGACTCGAACCCACACTGTGGCGATTTTAAGTCGCCTGCCTCTGCCATTGGGCTACGGGGGCGTGCCGCTCCATGCTATCGGCCGCACATCGTCGGCCGAGGATGCACGAAGGGACCCATCCGCAGATGGGTCCCTTCGTGATGAACGATCGACTACTTGCCGGCTGACGCCTTCACCGTGTCGGCAACCGGTGCCTTCTTCGACTTGGCGGGAGCCTTGGTCTCTGCGGCCTTCGCCTCCTCGACGGCAGGCTTCGGACGCGAAGCGAACTCCTCGAATGCGGCCCGCGGATATTCGACCGCCTCAAGCGAGACGATGTCGCGACCGAGCCAGAAGTTGTTCCACCATCCCCACAGCACGCGCCACTTGCGCTCCCAACTCGGCATCGCGAGACCGTGGTATCCGCGGTGCGCAAACCAGGCAGGCAGACCCTTCAGCGACATCTTGCCCGACTGGAAAACTCCGATGCCGAGGCCGATACCAGCAACGGCGCCGAGGCTCTTGTGGTAGTACTCCTTGATGCCCTCGCCGCGCAGTGATGCAACGAGGTTCTTGGCGAGCAGCTTGCCCTGGCGCACGGCGTGCTGCGCGTTGGGCACGCAGTATCCGCCAACGCCCGCACCGGTCAGGTCGGGAACCGCCGACACGTCCCCAGCGCCCCAGGCATCCGGAATGAAGTCGTCTTCGGTTCCCACGCGCAGATCGGCGCGCACCTTGAGGCGGCCGCGCTCCTCGATGGGGAGGTCGGTATGGCGGACAATGCTCGGGTTCGCCATGACGCCGGCGGTCCACACGATGAGGTCGGTCTCGAAGCTCTCGCCCGTCGACAGTTCGACCTTGCCGTCGACCGCGCTCGTCAACTGCGTGTCGAGGTGGATCTCCGCTCCGCGCTGCGCCAGGTTCTTGATGACCCAGTAGCTCGTGGGCAGCGAAACCTCCGGCATGATACGCCCCATCGCCTCGATGAGGTGGAAGTGCGTCTCTTCAAACGAGAGCTGCGGGTACTTGTCGAGCAGGGAACTGGCGAACGAACGCAGCTCACCGAAGATCTCAATACCCGCGAATCCGCCGCCGATGACGACGAACGTCAGGAGGCGCTCGCGTTCCGGTCCAGGAGGCAGCGCCGCCGCTTTGTCGAAGTTGCTCAGCACGCGATCGCGGATCGCGACGGCCTCTTCGATGTTCTTCAGCCCGATGGCCTGATCGGCGACGCCGGGGATCGGGAACGTGCGGCTGACGGCGCCGGCCGTCACCACGACGATGTCGTATGCGAACTCCCACGGCTCGCCGGCCGCCGGCGTGATCGTCGCGGTCTTCTCGGCGTGGTTCACGTACGTGACCTTCGCCGTGATGACCGTGGTCTTCTTCAGGTGGCGGCGCTGCGAGACGACGGCGTGGCGTGGCTCGATCGACCCGACCGCCACCTCAGGAAGGAACGGCTGGTAGGTCATGTACGGCAGCGGGTCGACGATCGTGACGTCCGCCTCACCGTTTCGAAGCCATTTCTCAAGCTGCCACGCGGTATAGAAACCGGCGTATCCGCCACCGACGATCAGGATTTTGGGCACAGTAGAGCGTCTCCTCAAAGAAAAAGTATGCTGACAATCTACTCCAACGGCGGTGCTGCCCCGAAATGCACCTCGTAATCAACGCACTCGCAGACCTCGGGCGACCAACTGGAGCGCGCCAACGCGAGGTCGCCGATCGGGTTGACACCTGGCCCTGCGGACAGTGAGTGGGCCGCAAGCGCGTGGAGGCACTTGACGCGTCCAGGCATCCCGCCCGCCGAGACTCCGTGAATCTCTTCGACGACCTCGATGCTCTCGCGATCGGCAAGATACGCGTGATGAGCACGCGTGTAGTCCAGGCGCACATCGGCGTCTTCGGCAAGCAGGTCGTTGAACTCGGCCATCACGTGCGTCGCCTCGAGGCGTGACATGGCAGCCGTGGCGGCCGGATGGCTGAGGTAGTAGAGGGTCGGGAACGGAGTGCCGTCTCCCAGGCGCGGCGCCGTTGCCACGACGGTGGGCGACCCGCATACGCAACGTGCAGCGATGCCGATCACATCGCGGGCCGGGCGGCCCAGTTGCGCGGACACGATGGCGATGTCTCGATCGCTCACCGGGCCGAATGGAGGTGTCGTCACGCGTTATCCACCCGAATTCGACGTGGTCAATTGGTCGGCGGTCTGCGAACTCAGGCCGGCGGTCATGACCGAGGAGAACATCGAATCGAGCCAGTTGGCCTTGGTTTTCTGGATGCTCGTGCTCGGTGGGGCGTCATTCTTCTGCGCCGAGACGGGTCGGTCGTCGATGATCAGGTAGCTGGTCTCCCCCGGCATCACGTACAGCAGGCGCGCTCGTGCCTCCGCCCTGATGTAGCTGGGGTCGTTCCACCGAGCGCGTTCTTTCTTCAGCGTCGCGACGGACGCGCTCGTCTTCGCGTTGGCGGCCTGAAGATCGGCAATCGCCTGCCGCTGCTGGATGTACTGCTGCAGCGTCGGCGCGATGACGAGCACACCCAACACAAGGATTCCCATCATGAGGAATGAGAACCAGGAAAACCGGATGCCGCGCAGCCAGCCTCGCGCGGAACTGTCCCCCGCCATCCGCTCCTCCTTCACACCAACTCGAGCGCTTTCGAGCTTAACCCGAGACGACTGCCGATTGAGGAGCGAGGAACGAGCGTCTCGAAATGCGCTCAGGAGACGCTCGGTCCTCGGCGGTGACTACGCGGTGAAGCGTGGGAACGCCGAGCGACCGGCGTAGACCGCTGCCTCGGCGAGCTCTTCCTCGATGCGCAGCAACTGGTTGTACTTGGCGACGCGTTCGCTGCGAGCTGGCGCGCCCGTCTTGATCTGGCCGCCATCGGTCGCAACCGCGAGGTCCGCAATGGTGGTGTCCTCGGTCTCGCCGGAACGGTGCGAC
>Ga0164242_10006023_pt1 | contig 13411 bp, 12 predicted proteins | sample OricomgcompostMG_FD_108783 | JGI IMG/M metagenome (GOLD analysis project Ga0164242, IMG submission 108783) | Miracle-Growth compost microbial communities from Emeryville, California, USA - Original compost - Miracle growth compost (MG) ...
GGGCCCACCACCAGTTTTCCGTCGTCGACGGTGATCGCCAGCGCCAGTTCCGGCCCGCGCAGGTGCAGTTGCACGCGGCGTCCGTTCAACGCGGCCAGCTTCTGCTGGGTGTCGGGGTCCAGCGACAAGGTGTGGTTCAGCGCGGTTTGCAGCGCGCGGCCGGCCAGCTTGCGCAGCGGCTGAGGCATCCAGGTATTGGGCGTGGCATTCATCCGGCCGATTGTAGCCGTGCCGTCTCCTACGCGGGTTGCGCGCCGGGGAAGCCCAGTTGGCGCCACGCCTCATATACGGCCACGGCCACCGAGTTCGACAGGTTGAGGCTGCGGCTGTTCGGGCACATCGGCAGGCGCAGGCGCTGGTCGGCGGGTATCGCCTCGAACACGTCGTCGGGCAGGCCGGCGGTTTCGCAGCCGAACAGCAGCGCGTCGCCATCGGCAAAGCGCGCGTCGACGTGGGTGACCTGGCCGCGGGTGGAAAATGCGAACACGCGCGGCGCGCCGATCGCATCGAGGCAGGCGGTCATGTCGTCGTGCACCGCCACGCTGGCGTACTCGTGGTAATCCAGTCCGGCGCGACGCAGCCGCGCATCGTCCAGGGTGAAGCCCAGCGGGCGGATCAGGTGCAACGCCGCACCGGTATTCGCGCACAGGCGAATCACGTTGCCGGTGTTCGGCGGGATCTCGGGGCGGAACAGGATGACGTGGAGCATCCGGCCATTATCGACGTTCGCCGCGGCGGCGTCTCGGTCCGCGTCCGCATCGACGTTACAACACCTGCGTGGATTGCGGGCAAAGCACGCCGTCATGCGGCAATACGCAACTGTCGGGCGCGTCCAACAGCATCGCCGCGACACTGGATCCCGATGCCGGATGCGCCGCCGGTTGTGCGTGCAACATGGCGCCCATCACCAGCACGCACAGTGCAAAACAGGCCACGAACAAGCTGTGCAACATCATCGTTTCGAATTTCATGATCGCTCTTCCTTTCCATGATTGAAAACCCCTGCATGACCAGAAGAGCAATCGCCATGCCAGCCTTTTGGCGGGGCGCAATTCATTGAATGCAATGAATAAATATTTGCCGCCCCCGATGTGCCGCCATGTCCGCGGACAGGCGCCGAGCGGGCGCGGACAGCGCCGGACAGCGGTGTCCGCGCCCGCTCGGCGCCATGCCTTGCGCCAGTTGCGCTGTCGCCGCCGCGCCGCCTAGGCTCACGGGTCCTCACCCACGCCAAGGATTTACCGTGACCCTGAGAATGCGCGCGTTGTGGCTCGCCGGTTTGCTGACTTTTTCCGTGGGTATCGTGCCGGCTTTGGCCGATCCACCCGCGGTCACCGATGCCGCCAGCACGATTCCCGCGCTCGCCTATGAGCGGTTCACCCTGCCCAACGGCCTGACCGTGGTGGTGCACGAGGATCACAAGGCGCCGGTGGTGGCGGTGAGCGTGTGGTACCACGTGGGCTCTTCGTACGAGCCGGAGGGCAAGACCGGCTTCGCGCATCTGTTCGAGCACCTGATGTTCCAGGGTTCGGAAAACCACAAGGACGAGTTCTTCAAGCCGTTCGAACTGGCCGGCGCCACCGACCAGAACGGCACCACCTGGCTCGACCGCACCAACTATTTCGAGACCGTGCCCACCACCGCGCTGGACATGGCGCTGTGGATGGAGTCCGACCGCATGGGCCATCTGCTGGGCGCCATCGGCCAGCCGCAGCTCGACGAGCAGCGCGGCGTGGTGCAGAACGAAAAACGCCAGGGCGAAAACCAGCCCTACGGCCGCGCCAGCGAGCTGATCCAGGCCGAGGCGTTCCCCGCCAACCATCCCTACCACCACGACACCATCGGTTCGATGGCGGACTTGAACGCCGCCTCGCTGGGCGACGTGAAGCAGTGGTTCCGCGATTACTACGGCGCCGCCAACACGGTAGTGGTGCTGGCCGGCGACATCACGCCGGCGGTGGCGAAAGAGAAAATGCTGAAGTACTTCGGTGATATCGCGGCCGGCCCGCGCGTGCCACGGCCGCAGCCGTGGGTGGCACCGCGCCAGCAATCCACCCGCGGCACGATGACCGACAACGTGGCGCAGACGCGCATCTACCGCGAGTGGAACGTGCCGCCGCGCGGCAGCACCGACGAGAACCTGCTGGAACTGGCTGCTGCGGTGCTGGGTGGCGGCAAGACTTCGCGGCTGTACCAGCGGCTGGTCTATCGCGACAAGCTGGCCGACGGTGTCTCGGTGCATGTGGAGCAGCACGCGCTGGCCAGCCTGTTCGAGCTGCAGGTCGACGTGAAGCAGGGCGTCGACCCCGCCCGCGTCGAAGCAGCCATCGCCGATGAATGGCAGAACTTCCTGGCGCACGGTCCCAGCGCCGATGAGCTGGCCCGGGTGAAGACGGAAACCCGCGCGTCGTTCGTGCGCGGGCTGGAAAGTGTCAACACGCAGGCCTCGGTCCTGGCCCAGGGGCAGCTCTATCACGGTGACCCGGGCGCTTACCTGAAGCAGTTCAACGAGTTTATGGCTGCCACGCCGGCCAGCGTCACTGCGGCCGCCAACCGCTGGGTCGCCCGCGGCGATTACACCTTGACCGTGGTGCCGGGCAAGGTCGATGCCGCCGACGGCGCCGCGGCCGCCGGGCGTGCCGCCGCGCCGGGCAAACCCGCGCCGGTGCTTTCGCCAACGGGCGATTTCCACACTGTCGGCAGCGCGGTCGACCGCAGCAAGGGCGTGCCCAGGGTCGACAGCTATCCGGACCTGAGCTTCCCGGCCGTGCAGCGTGGTCGGCTGGCCAATGGCATCGAGGTGGTGCTGGCCGAGCGTCATACCGTGCCGGCGGTACAGGTGCGGTTGCTGTTCGATGCCGGCTACGCGGCCGACCAGGGCCGCAAGCTGGGTACCTCCAGCTTCACCATGTCGATGCTGGACGAGGGCACCACGGAGCTGGATTCAGTCCAGATCGCCAAGCGCAAGCAACGCCTGGGCGCACTGATCGACACCGATTGCGGGCTGGATTCCTGCAGCGCTTCGTTGAATGCGCTGAACGATGCCTTGCAGCCTTCGCTGGCCCTGTTCGCCGACATCGTGCGCCAGCCCGCCTTCCGCCAGGCCGATATCGACCGCCTGCGCGGCCAGAGGCTGGCCGGCATCGCGCAGGAAAAGAGCCAGCCCATCGGCATCGCGCTGCGCACCTTGCCGCCGCTGCTGTACGGCAAGGGTCATGCCTATGCCATCCCGTTCACCGGCTCGGGTACGGCGGCCTCGATCAAGGCGCTGGACAGCGCCGACATGCGCCGTTTCATGGCCGACTACATCCGTCCCGACAACGTGCGCATCCTGGTGGCCGGCGACACCACGATGGCGAAGATCGTCCCGGCCCTGAATGCCGCGTTCGGCCAGTGGCAGGCGCCCGCGAGCAAGGTGCCGGCGAAGAATCTCGGCAAGGTGGCACCGCCGCCGCATGCACGCGTCTATTTGATCGACCGCCCCGACGCGCAGCAAAGCCTGATCCTGGCCGGCAGCCTGGCGCCCTCCACCGAGGCGCCGAACAACCTGCAAATCCAGACCATGAACGGCGCCTTCGGCGGCACCTTCACCTCGCGCCTCAACATGAATCTGCGCGAGGACAAGCATTGGGCCTACGGCGCCTTCAGCATCCTGCAGAACGCGCTGGGCCAGCGTCCGTTCCTGCTGTACGCACCGGTGCAAACCGACAAGACCGCGCCATCCATCGCTGAAATGCTGAACGAGGCCCGCGCGGTGATCGGCCCGCGGCCACTCACCGACCAGGAGATCGACAAGATCAAGGTCGGGGACGTGCGCAGCATGCCGGGCGGCTACCAGACCACCTCGGCGGTGATGGGCGCGCTGCAGGGCATCGTGCTGTATGACCGCCCGGACGATTACGTGAGCACGCTGAAGTCGCGCATCGAGGCGCAGACCGACGCTTCGGTGCAGGCCGCCGCGCAGGAAATCATCCATCCCGACCAGCTGACCTGGGTGATCGTGGGCGATCTGAAAAAGATCGAGGCGCCGATACGCGCGTTGAAACTGGGCGCCATCCAGGTGCTGGATACCGACGGCAAACCGGTGGCGCCCAAGTAAGGGGCGCGCAGGGTTTGCGCGAGGGGCGTGTGCCGCAGCCGGCGGTTGTCGGCACGCGGCGCCGCCGTCGCGCTACGATGATGTCCTGCCGCGCGGTCGCGGCGCGATCTTTCCGCACACTTCAAACACGGAGTTTTCCATGCGCAAGAACCTGTTGTTGCTCGTCCCCGTGCTGGCGCTCGGCGCGTGCACGTGGGGCATCACGATGGACGAGGCGGCCAAGAACGTGCGCACGGCCTGGAACGGCGACGTGTCGGCCTGCCACGAACTGGGCAAGGTCACCGTCTCGGTGATGGACCACATCGGCCCGGTCAACCGCAACGGCATGACCGTGCGCGAGGAGCTGGAAGTGATGGCCCGCAACGAGGCCGCCAAGATGCATGCCGACACAGTCAAGCCGCTGGCCGAGCCGGTGGACGGCTCACAGGCGTGGGGCGTGTATCAATGCGGCACGCGTGCGATCACCCCCGCGCGCCCCGCCACGACGTCGCCAGCTGCCCCGGCTGCGGGCGGGGCGCAAACGTTCCCGGTCAAGGGCCACTGACGCGTCGCTTCGCGATCACACGCAAAGGCGCCTTCGGGCGCCTTTTTTGTGGGCGACTTGCGGCGGTCGCTCGTCGGGCATAAAATTCATCTATTGATAGTACATAAATGTAATTAAACCATGGCAGGTATATGAGCAGCTTTCTTCCCACCGAGCAACGTCTGGCAGTGACCTGTCGCCGCCACCGGGCGTTTCCGCGCGAGCCGGCGGTGCTGGTGCGGCTGGTCAAGCACATCTACAAGCGCGTGCACGACGACGCCAACGCGCTGCTCAAACCTTGGGGCATCAATCATCCGGAGTACAACCTGTTGATGATGCTGTACGGCACCGAGGGCTACACATTGAACCCCTCGCAGCTGGCCGAAGCGGCGGGTGAAAAATCCGCCAATATCACGCGGCTTACCAACGAGTTGTGCGACAAGCGGCTGGTCGAGCGCACGGCAAGCGATGAGGATCGTCGCAAGGTGACGCTGACGCTCACCGAGGCGGGCGTGGCCATGATCGAGAGTTTTCTGCCGGATATCTGCGAGCTGCTGGAGCGCCAGCGCGGCGCCCTGCAGCCGCGCGAAATGGCGCAGCTGGAAAAGCTGCTGAAGAAATTTCTGGCTCAGCTCGAGCAGGCCTGAGCGATGTCCGCAGCCAGTCACGCAGCTGTGCCGTCACGCTGGCCGTGGCTGGCGGATTTTCTTGCCAGCGAGCGTGCCTCCTGGCTGTTCGTTTTCAAGGCGCTGCTGGCGATGTATCTGGCGATCTGGCTGGCCATGTGGCTGCAGCTGGAAAAACCCACCACCACGCTGGTCACCGTGGCGATCGTGATGCATCCGCAAAGCGGCATGGTGCTGGCCAAGAGTTTTTTCCGCGCCATCGGCACGCTGGCCGGCAGCGTGTTTGCGCTGGTGCTGGTGGCGATGTTTCCGCAGCAGCGGGTGCTGTTCCTGGGCACGCTGGCGCTGTGGGTGGCGCTGTGCGCCGGTGGCGCCACGCTGTATCGCAACTTCATGTCGTACGGTTTCGTGCTGGCCGGCTATTCGGCGGCGATCGTGGTGCTGCCGGCGATCACCAACCCACTGCTGGTGTTCGATTCGGCGGTGATGCGGGTGAGCGAGGTGCTGCTGGGCATCGTGGTGGCGGGCGTGGTCAGCGACGCGGTGTGGCCCGAGCGCCTGCGCGAGGTATTGCGCCGCAATGCGCGCGGGCAGTTCGCCCACTTCCTCGATTTCGCCCGCAACAGCACTGGCGGTTCGATGGCGCGCGGCGAGATGGAGCAGGCCTACCTGCGCTTCTTGCGCGCGGCCGTGCAGTTGGAGAACGCGCGCGCCGCGGTGATTTTCGAGGATCCCGAAGCACGCGCGCGTAGCGGTCGCATGCGCCTGCTCAACCAGTCCTACATGGCAGCCACCGGCAGTTTCCAGGCGGTGCATCACTTGATCAATCGGTTGCAACGCGGTGGCCGTATGGCGGTTGCCGACGCGCTGGTGCTGCTGTATCGACCGATCAGCCAGGCGTTGTCGCCGGAGCCTGCCGGCCAGCACGACCCGTCGGTGCTGGCGCCGCGGCTGCGCGGGTGCGAACTGCAGCAGCCGCAACGGATCCAGGAGCTGCGCGCCACGCTGCCCGATGACCCGCTGACCTTGGTCGAGTTCGACACCGGCGCGGCGTTGCTGCAGCGTTTCACCGGCGAGTTGCGCCGATTTACTGAGGTCGAGAGCACGCTGCGTTCGGGAAAGCGGCTGCGCGGCAATGTGGAGCGCGTCAGTTTCCGTCGCGGCAATGACTACGCCGGTGCTGCGGTGGCGGTGCTGCGCACGTTCCTGACCATGATCGGCCTGAGCGTGTTCTGGCTGGCCAGCGGCTGGCCTTATGGTTCCACCGCCATGCTGCTGGCCACGGTGTTCGCCGGCCTCATGGCCACCGCGCCCAACCCGGTCGGAGCGGTCGTCAACGCGGTGTTTTCGCAGGGTGTGGGCATGGCGGCGGCCTTCGTGCTCACCTTCTGGGTTCTGCCGGAGTGCGACGGTTTTCCGATGCTGGTGCTCGCCACGCTGCCGTTCCTGCTGGTCGGGCTGTATCCGCAGACGCTGGGCGGCAAGCTGGCCCCGTTCGGCGCGGGCTACACGGTGGGGCTGGCGTTCACCATGGTACTCGGCAATCCCATGGTGTATGCCCCGGCAGCGTTCATGAATACAGTGATTGCCCAGCTGTTCGGCTACGGCTTCAGCGCGGCCGCATTCATCGTGATACCTACCCTGGTCGGCAGCACCTGGCAGCGTACGCGCCAGATGCGCCAGTTGCGTCAGCAGGTCGTGCGGACAGCCACCATGCCGCTGTCCGACGGCCTGGTGCACAGTTTCGAGAGCATCAGCCGTGACCTGTTTGAACAGGTGGTGACGCATACCAAGCCGGACAGCCAGGCCTCACGCGACCTGTTGGCCTGGGCGTTGACCGTGCACGACAGCGGCCGCGCGCTGATCGAATTGCGCCAGGTGCTGGCAAGCAATCCGGTACCCGACGTGGTCGCCACGCCGACGCACCAGGCGCTGCAGCACGTGGCGCGGTTGTACGACAGCCCGGATACGGCGCGCTGGCAGCAGGCCGACCAGGCGCTGAGCACGGCGATCACCGCGGCCGCCGCCGCGCAGACCGCGGCGCATGTCGGCATACGCCGCGTATTGCTGCGGCTGTACCAGTTGCGCAGCGGACTGCGCGATGACGAATCGGCGCTGGCCGCCTATCAGAACGCTGCTGCGGAACCCGCCCATGCCACTTGAAGTTTCTGTCGCCGGCGCGCTGATGCCCGGGCTGCTGCTGGTCTTTCTCGGTTGCCTGCTGCTGATGTGGCTGCTCGACACCGTCATCGGCCGGCTCGGCCTTTACCGCTACGCGCTGCACCCGCCGCTGGTGCGGCTGGCGCTGTTTGTCTGCCTGTTCGGCGCCGCCGGACTGCTCCTGCTCTCCTGAAGTCATCCCCATGAACAAGCCACTCATCCTGCGTCTGCTGATCACCACCGTCGTCATTGCCATGGCGGTGCTGTTGGGCCATGCCCTGTGGAAACATTACCTGTATGCGCCATGGACCCGCGACGGTCGCGTGCGCGCCGAGATCGTGAAGGTGGCGCCGGACGTGTCGGGCCTGGTCACTCGCGTTGCGGTCATCGACAACCAGCGCGTGCGCAAGGGCGACCTGCTGTTCAGCATCGACCGCGACCGCTTCGCCAACGCGTTGGACCAGGCCCAGGCAAACCTTGCCGCGGCGGAAGCCAGTGCGCGCGCCGCCGGCGCCAACATCAGTTCTGCCCTGGCTGCGGCCAATGCACGCCATGCCGAGTACGAGATGTACGTGGCGCAGGCAAAGCGCCGCCAGCAACTGGGCGACCTGATTGCGAAGGAAGACCGCAGCAACGCCGTCTCCGCCGCCAACTCCGCGCTGGCCACCTGGCAGCAGGCCAAGGCCGGCGGCAGCCAGGCCGGTGCCGGTCGCGAGCAGGCGCAAGCCGCGGTCGAGCAAGCCCAGGTGGAACTGCAATTGGCGCAGTTGAACCTGCAGCGCACCGAAGTGCGCGCGCCGGTGGACGGCTACGTCACCAACCTGGACATCCGCGTCGGCGACTACGCCGCCACCGGCACGCCGCGGCTGGCGTTGATCGATGAGCACAGCTATTACATCTACGGCTACTTCGAGGAAACCAAACTGCCGCAGCTGGGCGTGGGCGACCCGGTCGACATCCGCCTGATGGCCGGCGGCGTGCACCTGAAAGGCACCATCAGCGGCATCGCCCACGGCATCACCGACAGCGACAACCCCACCGGCGGCGACCTGCTGGCCGACGTGAACCCCACCTTCAACTGGGTGCGGTTGGCCCAGCGCGTGCCGGTACGCATCGCGATCGATACCAGCAAGCTGCCATCCGGCACCCTGCTTGCCGCCGGCATGACCGCCACCATCGAGGTACACCCGCGCAACGACGCTGGCCGAGTGGCTACCGCGAGCCGGTAGCGCGCGGCGTACACAACGGTTTGCGATGATGGGCGGCATGATCAAACGCATGCCTTCCAAAACCACGCTGATGAATGCCCCCGGACGCCTGGCCCGGCGCATGCTGCCCTTTCGCCGCAAGCGGAAAAACGCGCTGGATGCGCAGCCTTTCTTCGCCGTGCCGGCCAGCGCCATCGCGGTGCTGGACGATGCGGCGGCGTTTCGCCAGGCGCTGCTGCAACAGATAGCGCATGCCCGCCACCGCATCGTGCTGGTGGCGCTGTATCTGCAGGATGACGGTGGTGGCCGCGAAATACTCGATGCGCTGTACGCGGCGAAAGCGCGGCATCCGGCCGTGGAGATTTCCGTCTTCGTCGACTGGCACCGCGCTCGCCGCGGCCTGATCGGCAAGCAGAAAAGCGAGGGCAACGCGGGCATGTATCGCCGCTATGCGGAGCGCCTGGGGCCCGGCGTGGCCATCTACGGCGTGCCGGTGCAGAACCGCGAACTGTTCGGCGTGCTGCACCTCAAGGGCTTCGTCATCGACAACAGCCTGCTGTACAGCGGCGCCAGCCTCAACGATGTCTACCTCGCCTGCCACGGCCGCTACCGGCTGGACCGCTACCACCTGTTCAGCGACGCGAAACTGGCCGACGCGATGGCCGGTTTCATTGAGCGGCAGCTTGCCGACAGCCCCGCGGTATGCCGCTTGAACAGCGGCGAAGCGCCGGCCACGAAAGCGTTGCAGCCGGCCATCCGCGAACTGCGCCAATCGCTGCATCAGGCCGCCTACGCGGTGCCTGCCGACAGCTTGCGCGATGGCGAGGTGGCGGTGACGCCGCTGCTGGGTTTCGGTCGCGTCGACAACGCACTCAACGACGCCTTGCTGGCCGCGCTGCGCGGTGCGCGCGAGCGGGTGATCCTGCTGACGCCGTACTTCAACCTGCCGCGCCCGGTGCGTGCGGTGCTGGGGCAACTGCTGCGCCGCGGCTGCGAAATCCACCTGATGGTGGGCGACAAGACCGCCAACGATTTCTACATCCCGCCCGAGCAGCCGTTCAAGACCATCGGCCTGCTGCCCTATCTGTACGAAAACAACCTGCGCCGGTTCGCACGCTTGCACCGCCGGCAAATCGACAGCGGCCAGCTCAACGTCCACCTGTGGCGTCACGGCGACAACAGCTACCACCTGAAAGGGCTGTTCGTGGACGACGACGTGGCCGTCCTCACCGGCAACAACTTCAACCCGCGCGCCTGGGCGCTGGATCTGGAGAACGGCCTGCTGCTGCGCGACCCGCAGCGGCTGCTGCATGCGCGGCACCAGGCCGAATGGGTCGCCCTGAAAAAACACGCCACGCGGCTGTCCGATTACCACGCACTGGAAAGCCCGCGCCGGTATCCCGCGGTGGTGCGCAAGAATTTGCGGCGGCTCAATCGCACGCGACTGGATCGGTTGGTGAACCGGTTGCTTTGAGGGGTTCGCAGAGCGCCCCCATCCGCCCTGTCGGCCACCTTCCCCCGCAAGCGGGGGAAGGAAATCATCGAGCCTCTTCGAGACAGCCAGCTTCCTTCCCCCGCTTGCGGGGGAAGGTGCCGAAGGCGGATGGGGGCGCTCTTACCGCCCCTCGCTCAACCGCCCCAACCGCAAATCCAGCCAACGATTCACGTCGGCCCATTCGGTGGCCAGGACGCTGTAGCAGACGGTGTCGCGCAGGCTGCCGTCGCGGCGGCGCTTGTGCGCGCGCAACACGCCCTCGCGGCGGGCGCCCAGGCGTTCGATGGCGCGTTGCGAATCGAGGTTGCGCAGGTCGGTGTGAAACTCCACCGCCACGCAGCCGACAACCTCGAACGCGTGCTGCAACAGCAACCGCTTGCAGGCGGTGTTGAGGTGGCTTTTCTGCCAGCGTTTGGCGTACCAGGTGTAGCCGATGGCCAGCCGCGGCAGTTCGGGCACGATGTCGTAATAGCGCGTGGTGCCCACGATCTCGCCGCTGCCTTTCTCGCGAATGGCGAACGGCAGCATCAGGCCTTCCGCCTGGCCGCGCAGGCCTTTTTCCACATAGGCCTGCGTCTCGCCGGGCGCCGGCACGCCGGTGAACCACAGGTTCCACAGCGCGCCGTCGGCGGCGGCGGCCTCCAGGGCGGGCACGTGGTCCGGGCTCAGGGGCTCCAGCACGACGTGGTCGTCCTGCAGGCGGGTCGGGGCGAGAAGCGTCATCGGTGCGTTCCAGCGGCGCAGGGAAAGTCGCTGCGGTCAGGCGTCCAGATCGGGGATCAACTTGCTCTCCAGGCGGGAGATGTGATCCTTCAGCAGCAGCTTGCGTTTCTTCAGCCGGGTCAGTTGCAGTTCGTCGCGGCCCAGCGTGGTGGCCAGCTGGTCGATCGCGGCGTCGAGATCGCGATGCTCCATTCGCAGCTCGGCGAGCAGATGGGCGATTTCGGCGTGATCCTGAACCTGCATGGCGAGGCCGCTGACAAGGGGGGTGGGCAAGTGTACCGCCGTGGCCGGGGAGTGGTCAGCATCTGACCAGCGGAGCGGGCGGGTCACGGGACAAGTCATGGTGCAAAGCAGTAAAGTGCGCGATGGCCGGGCGGGCGTCGGAGGTTACGGTGCCGCGGAGGTTTCCGCGCTGGCCGCCATCGCCCGCCGGAGGCTCGCCGTCCGGCTGTTCGAGGTCGACGTTTCGCATTCGCCAGGCCCGTCGGCATGTACCGCCGGGCGTCGCAGCGAGCGGATGTCGGCGCCAAACTACGGGTTTTGATCATTCCACCATCCACCAGAGGGCTGCTCGTGTCTTTCTTTGCATCCGTTGAAATGGCTCCAGGCGATCCGATCCTGGGCCTGACCGAGGCCTTCGTGGCCGATCCGCGCCCGGGCAAGATCAATCTTGGCGTGGGCATCTATTGCGACGAGCAGGGCAAGATTCCGCTGATGAAAGCGGTGCGCGACGTGGAGCAGACGCTGGCCAAGGCGGAAAATCCCCGCGGATACCTACCCATCAACGGGTTGAAGGCCTACAACGAGCTGACCCAGCAATTGTTGTTCGGCGCCGATTCGCCGCTGCTGGCCGAAGGCCGCGTGGCCACCGCGCAGACCATCGGCGGCAGCGCCGCCTTGCGCGTGGCCGCCGACCTGCTGAAGCAGACCGCCGGCGCGGGCGCCAAGATCGCCATCAGCAACCCCAGCTGGGGCAACCACCACGTGGTGTTCCGCACCGCCGGCTTCGAGCTGCTGGAATACCGCTATTACGACAAGGACACCCACGGCCTGGATTTCGCCGGCATGCTGGAGGATCTGGGCAAGCTTGAGCCGGGCACCGTGGTGCTGCTGCACGCGTGCTGCCACAACCCCACCGGCGTGGACCTGGATGCCGCGCAGTGGCAGCAGGCGATCGAGCTGATGAAGGAGCGCAAGCTGCTGCCCTTCGTCGACGCCGCCTATCAGGGTTTCGACAAGGGCCTGGACGCCGACGCCACCGCGATCCGGCTGCTGGCCGCCTCGGGCATCGAGGCGTTCGTGGTGGCCAACTCGTACTCCAAGTCGTTCTCGCTGTACGGCGAGCGGGTGGGCGCGATCAGCATGGTCGGCCGTGACCGCGACGAAGCCGCACGGGTGCTGTCGCGCATCAAGACCACCATCCGCTCGATCTACTCCAGCCCCTCCGCTCACGGCGCGTACCTGGTGGCCGGCGTGCTGGGCAACCCCGAGCTGCGCGCCTCGTGGGAGGAAGAGTTGGGCGGCATGCGCACGCGCATCCACGAAATGCGTGCCGGCCTGGTCGATGGCCTGGCAGCGGCGGGCCTGCCGCAATTCGACTTCATCAACCGGCAGGCGGGCATGTTCTCGTACTCGGGGCTGAGCAAGGCCCAGGTCGAGCGCCTGCGCGAGGATTTCGCCATCTACGCGCTGACCAGCGGCCGCATCTGCGTGGCTGCGCTGAACCGCGCCAACCTGGATGCCGTGGTGGCAGCGATCGCCGCCGTCAGCTGAAACCTCGCCAAACTCTGTGGGAGCGGCTTCAGCCGCGATGCTCTTGCTTGAGAAGCATCGCGACTGAAGTCGCTCCCACAAACATTACCGCGGCCCCGCGCCGCACCGATCCGGATATTGAATGTTTTTCCGCAATCTCACGCTGTTCCGTTTTTCCCCCGCCGTAGCCACTGACCTAGACCGCCTCGACGAGGCACTGGGCGAGCATCGCCTGCGCCCCTGCGGCCCGCTGGAGATGTTCACCCGCGGCTTCGTACCGCCGGTGGGCCGTGGCGAGGGCGAGCCGCTCACGCACAGCGTCAAGCAATCCACCCTGGTTACCGTGGGTGGCGAGGACAAGTTGCTGCCGGCGGCGGTGATCAACGACGAGCTGCAGCGCAAGGTGCAGAAGATCGCCGAGGAGGAAGGCCGCAAGGTCGGCGGCCGCGAGCGCAAGCGGATCAAGGAGGATCTGCTCACCGAACTGCTGCCGCGCGCCTTCGTGCGCAACTCGCGCATGGCCGCCTATGTGGACAAGAAAAACGGTTGGCTGGTGCTGGACACCTCCAGCCGCAAATCGGCCGAGAACGCGCTGACCCAGATCCGCGAGGCGCTGGGCAGTTTCCCTGCCGTGCCGCTGGCGCCGGAGGAAGGCCCGCGCGTGCTGATGACCGACTGGCTCTCCACCGGCAACCTGCCGGCCGGCCTGGCGTTGGGCGACGAATGCGAACTGCGCGACCCGGCCACCGCCACCGGCGCCATCGCCCGCTGCCGCCGGCAGGAGCTGGATGCCGAGGAAGTGAAGGAGCACCTGCGCAACGGCAA
>Ga0164242_10006024_pt1 | contig 13410 bp, 13 predicted proteins | sample OricomgcompostMG_FD_108783 | JGI IMG/M metagenome (GOLD analysis project Ga0164242, IMG submission 108783) | Miracle-Growth compost microbial communities from Emeryville, California, USA - Original compost - Miracle growth compost (MG) ...
GAGAAGACCGTCGGCCGGATCTCCTTCTTCGTCAACGCCGGCGTCCGCTTCGTCGAGGAGATGTGCAAGATGCGCGCCTTCGTCGAGCTCTGGGATGAGATCACCCGCGAGCGCTACGGCGTCCAGGACGAGAAGATGCGTCGGTTCCGCTATGGGGTGCAGGTGAACTCGCTCGGCCTGACCGAGGCTCAGCCGGAGAACAACATCCAGCGCATCGTGCTCGAGATGCTGGCGGTCACGCTGTCGAAGAGGGCCCGTGCCCGCGCCGTACAGCTTCCGGCCTGGAACGAGGCGCTCGGTCTGCCGCGGCCCTGGGATCAGCAGTGGTCGCTGCGCCTACAGCAGGTGCTCGCCTTCGAGTCCGACCTCCTGGAGTACGGCGACATCTTCGACGGCTCGCCCGTCATCGAGGCCAAGGTGAACGAGTTGATCGAGGGCGCGAAGGCCGAGATCGACAGGGTCCAGGCGATGGGCGGTGCGATCGCCGCTGTCGACTCGGGCTACATGAAGTCCGAGCTGGTCTCCTCGCACGCCCGCCGGCGCGCGGCCATCGAGGACGGTGAGGAGATCATCGTCGGCGTCAACAAGTTCGACACCACCGAGCCCTCGCCGCTGACCGCCAACCTCGATGAGGCGATCATGGTCGCCGACCCGAAGGCGGAGGAGGCCGCGCTGGCCTCGCTCGAGGCGTGGAGGAGCCAGCGTGACCAGGCCGAGGTCGACGTGGCGCTGAACGCGTTGGCCGAGGCGGCGAAGACCAACGAGAACCTCATGCCCTACACTCTCGCCGCCGCCCGCGCCGGCGCCACCACAGGGGAGTGGTCCGCGACCCTGCGGGGAGTCTTCGGCGAGTTCCGGGCGCCGACCGGCGTCCAGGGCGCTGTCGGTATCGCCGAGGCCGGTGATGCGTTGACGAAGGTCCGCGAGCGGGTCAAGAAGACCGGCGACGAGTTGGGCGGCCGTCTTCGGGTGCTGATCGGCAAGCCGGGTCTAGATGGCCACTCCAACGGCGCCGAGCAGATCGCCGTCCGGGCTCGCGACGCGGGCTTCGAGGTGATCTACCAGGGCATCAGGCTCACGCCCGAGCAGATCGTCTCGGCCGCTGTTGCCGAGGACGTGCATCTGGTCGGCCTCTCCATCCTGTCCGGCTCACACATGGAGCTGGTCCCGGACGTGCTGGCGCAGCTCAAGGCCGCTGACATGGGCGACGTACCGGTGATCGTCGGTGGCATCATCCCCGACTCCGACGGCCGGGCGCTGAAGGAGATGGGTGTGGCAGCCGTCTACACGCCGAAGGACTTCGGCCTGACCGAGATCATGGACGGCTTTGTCGATGTGATCCGCAAGGCCAACGACCTCGACTGAGGAGGCTGCTGGGGAGCAAGCCTGACCGCGCGACGAGGCGCCGCCGACCCGTGGTCGGCGGCGCTTCGTTGTGGAGCCTCAGGCGGCGGCGCGGCTGATGCCGCGCGTCCAGACATCGGTCCGAGCGATGTGGAAGATCCTCACGAGGCCTCGGGCAGCCGTCGCAGGATCTCGGTAAGCATGTTGGTGTGTTGCCCGAGGGTCCCGGTGCGTCCGTCCACGGTGCCCCGGATCTCCGCCAGCATGTCGTAGATCGCGACGATCTCGTTGTCGTGCTGAGGCAGCTTCTTCTCGATCTGCGCGTTGGTCATCGGCATGCCGGCTCCTGTCCGAGAGAGTGTCAGAGAAGGCTAGGCAGCGCGACCGGTGACGCGCCAGAGTGATGTCAGCGTCTGTGGATAACTCTCAGAAGAGCCGGTCCTCGGCGTTGTCCAGGCCTCGCAGGGCGTCGTAGTCGACCACCGCGCAGGCGATGCCGCGATCCTCCGCAAGGACGCGGGCCTGGGGTCTGATCGCCTGCGCGGCGAAGATGCCGCGTACCGGCCCGCCGGCCGTCAGCAGCGGGTCTCGGTTGAGCAGCTCGAGGTAGCGGGTGAGCTGCTCGACGCCGTCGATGTCGCCACGTCGCTTGATCTCCACCGCGACGGAGAGGCCGTCTGCGTCGCGGCACATCAGGTCCACCGGTCCGATCGCGGTGGGGAACTCGCGACGTACCAGCGCCAGCCCAGGGGAGAGGGTCATGGGGTGCTCGGCGAGCAACTCCTGGAGGTGCTTCTCGACGCCGTCCTTCTGCAGACCCGGGTCGACGCCGAGCTCGTGGAAGGAGTCGTGCTGGATCTCGTCGATCAGGATCCGCAGAGTGTCCTCGCTCTTTGCGGCGCTGACGGTCCACTCCGGACGGCCATCCTCGGCCACGCCCTCCTTGAAGGAGCACGGCGGGGACATCCAGTTCAGAGGCTTGTAGGAGCCGCCGTCGGAGTGCACCAGCACCGAGCCGTCGCCCTTGATCATCAGCACCCGCGTCGCCATCGGCAGGTGCGCCGTCAGGCGACCGGCGTAATCGATCTGGCAGCGTGCAACGACGAGTCTCACGGGCGACGAATCTACAGTGACGGGCATGCAGATCCGGCACGCGACCCGGTCCGACCTCGAGCATCTGGCCGGGATCGAGGCCGCGGCCGACACCTTGTACGCCGAGCGGTTCGGCGAGACCGGGTGGGGTCGGCCGCGCCCGGGCTTGGAGCGGTCCGCGGCGCCCGGCTTCGTGCTCGTGGCGGCAGATCGGGAAGGGGCGCCATACGGCTTCGTGCATGTCCTCGATCTTGACGGCCGAGCCCACCTGGAGCAGCTCTCCGTCGTCCCGGAGCGGCAGCGCCGTGGCATCGGGTCGGCACTGGTCAGTTCGGCAGCGGTGGAGGCAGCGACACGCGGTCACCACGAGCTGACCCTGTTGACCTACCTCGACGTGCCGTGGAACGCGCCGTTCTATGCGCGGCTCGGTTTCACGGCGGTCGTGCCGCGCACACAGCTCGAGCGGGAACTGGTCAGGATCGAGCAGAGGCTCGGCCTGGACCGCCATGGCGAGCGCACGCTGATGGTGGCACGCGTCACACCTGAAGGGGTTACCAGTGAGTAGGTTGATCGGGCAGGCTTCCGGGCATGACCGAGCAGAGCAACGAGCAGATCACCCAGACTCTGATCTACCCGTACCTGAACCACGCGGTGAAGTTCCTCCAGGACCAGTACGCCACGGCCGTCGACATCGACAATGGCATGCGGTTCGGCTGTGGCTATCCCGTAGGTCCGCTTGCCTATCTCGACTCGGTGGGTCCCGCCGTGGTCCGCGATGCGCTCGCCGCGCGCTTCGCCGCGACCGGCGACAGCCTGCACAAGCCGGTGGCGCTGCTGGAGAAGGTCGCCGACGAGGGCGGCTCGTTCACGGGTGGCAGTGACACCGCGGGCGCCGCGGCCCCGGAGCTCAAGCACGACATCGCCAAGGTTGGCGTCGTCGGCACCGGCACCATGGCGAGCGGCATCGTCCAGGTGTTCGCCCAAGCCGGGTACGACGTGGTCGTCGTAGGCCGCGGCCAGGACAAGCTCGACGGAGTCGTCGGCTACATCGTCAAGAACATCGATCGGGCGATCGCCAAGGGCAAGTCCACCGAGGACGACAAGCAGGCGGTGCTCGGTCGCATCACCGGCTCATGCGAGCGCGGCGCACTGGCCGACGTGGACATCGTCGTCGAGGCGATCGCCGAAGACCTCGCGATCAAGACTGAGCTCTTCGCCGACCTCGACGCGATCTTGAAGCCGGGCGCGATCCTCGCGACCACTACCAGCAGCCTGCCGATCAGCCAGCTCGCGGCCACCACGAAGCGACCCGGTGACGTGATCGGCATGCACTTCTTCAACCCTGCGCCGGTGATGAAGCTCGTCGAGATCGTCACCACCGAGCAGACCAGCGCTGACGTCGATGAGACCGTCAAGGCGCTCACCGCGAAGGTCGGCAAGGTTGGCGTCAGCTGCGGCGACCGGTCCGGCTTCATCGTCAATGCGCTGCTCTTCCCCTACCTCAACGACGCGATCAAGCTCGCCGAGACCGGGGTCGAGTTGGGCACGATCGACGCCGCGATCAAGGAGCAGGCCAGCCTTCCGATGGGACCCTTCGAGCTGCTTGACGTGGTTGGCAACGACGTGTCGCTGGCGATCGAGAAGGAGTTGTACGCCGAATTCAAGGAGCCCGGTCTGGCCCCGGCAGCGACCCTGGAGCAGAAGGTCGCCGAGGGCAAGCTCGGACGCAAGACCGGCGAGGGCTTCCACACCTACTGATCGCCTCGGACGTCATACGGGGTGGCCGTCCCGCCGGCCAGCTCGTATGACGTCCCGGGCCGGCAGGTCCGATTTCCGGGTACCTGCGTCGGCATGACGGTCGAGACAGGGCGCATCACCACCGACATTCCCGCACGTCTGGACCGGCTGCCATGGGCCAGATGGCACTGGCTCGTGGTGATCGGTCTCGGCACGGTATGGATCCTCGACGGTCTCGAGGTCACCATCGTCGGCTCGATGTCGGACGCGTTGCGCTCCTCCTCCACCGGCCTGGGGATGAGCGGTTGGGATATCGGCTTCGCCGGCGCCATCTACGTCGCGGGGTCGTGTCTCGGGGCGCTGTTCTTCGGTCAGCTCACCGACCGGCTCGGTCGCAAGAAGCTCTTCCTCGTCACCCTCGGCGTCTACACCTGCGCCACCGTGCTGACCGCCTTCTCGCCGGCACCGTGGTGGTACTTCGCGGCCAGGTTCCTCACCGGCACCGGTATCGGCGGCGAGTACGCCGCGATCAACTCCGCGATCGACGAGCTCATCCCGGCCAAGTACCGGGGCCGGGTGGACGTGGCGATCAACGGCTCGTACTGGATCGGTGCCGCCGGTGGCGCGCTGCTGACCATCCCGCTGCTCGATCCCAGCGTGATCGACGCGCACATCGGCTGGCGGCTTGCTTTCGGGCTGGGCGCCGTGCTCGCGCTCGCCATCCTGCTAGTGCGTCGCAACGTCCCGGAGTCGCCCCGCTGGCTGTTCATCCATGGCCGTGAGAAGGAGGCGGAGAGGATCGTCCGTGAGGTCGAGGACCGGGTCTCCGAGGAGGCGGGGGAGCGCCTCGACGACGTGGACGACACCATCACGATCAGGCAGCGCCGGGCGATCGGCTTCGGCACCATCGCGCGCGCCGTGATCAAGCGCTACCCGCGGCGTACTGTGCTGTGCTTCTCGCTCTTCGTCGGCCAGGCGTTCCTCTACAACGCGTTCTTCTTCACCTACGGTGACACTCTGTCGACGTTCTTCGGGATCGGTCAGACCGGCTGGTACCTGGCGGTCTTCGCGGCCAGCAACTTCGCCGGTGCGCTGCTGCTCAGCCCTCTCTTCGACCGGATCGGCCGGGTCAAGATGATCACTGGCACCTACGTCGTCTCCGGTGTCCTGCTCGGCATCACCGGCTTCATGCTGGGCGGCCTGAACGCGACCACGCTGACGCTGATGGGTGCGATCGTCTTCTTCATCGCCTCGGCCGGCGCCAGCTCGGCCTATCTCACCGCGAGTGAGGTCTTCCCGATGGAGACCCGCGCACTGTGCATCGCCTTCTTCTACGCGATCGGTACCGCGGCCGGTGGCATCAGCGGGCCGCTGCTCTTCGGCTGGCTGATCGACCGGGCCTCGGCGCACAAGGACGTGACCGAGATCGCGCTCGGCTACTTCCTCGGGGCCGTCCTGATGATCGGCGGCGGCGTGGTGGAGGCCTTCCTCGGCGTGAAGGCCGAGGGCCAGTCGCTGGAGAGCATCGCCCAGCCGCTCACCGCGGAAGACGATCCGAACGACACGGTGTCAGGGCAGAATCAGGCACATGAGGAGCAGCAGACTGGAGGCGTTCAGCGACGGCGTCCTGGCCATCATCATCACGATCATGGTGCTGGAGCTACACCGGCCTGACGGGGCCAGCCTGCACGACCTGTGGCATACGACCGGGCAGAGCCTGCTTACCTACCTGCTCAGCTTCGTCTACGTCGGCATCTACTGGAACAATCATCATCACCTCTTCCAGGTCGTCCGCGACGTCGACGGCATCGTGCTGTGGGCCAATCTCCACCTGCTGTTCTGGCTCTCGCTGTATCCGTTCACCACCAGTTGGATGGACGAGCAGGACCTCGCCCGCACCCCGACGATCGTGTACGGCGTCAACCTGGTCGGCGCTGCCATCGCCTACTTCCTGCTCGTGCTGGTGATCCGCCGACTGCCGACGAGCGCACACTTCGACGATGTCTTCGGCCGTGACTGGAAGGGCATGGTGTCGGTCGTCCTCTACCTCGTCGGGATCGGTCTCTGCTTCGTCGCGTCCTGGCTCGGTGTGGTGCTCTACGTCGCGGTGGCACTGATGTGGCTGATCCCCGACCGGCGGGTCGAGCGCTGGCTGCAGGCGCGGGAGGCGATGCCGCGGACCTGACGCCGCCGGCGACGCCCTAGGCTTGCCGGCATGCCCGGAGTGGAGACCCTGCACACCCTCCAGTACGGCGAGGGCGACGGCACCGTCGTCTTCCTCCACGGCCTGTTCGGCCAGGGCCGCAACTGGAACACCATCGGCAAGGCTCTGGCAGCCGATCATCGGATCACCCTGGTCGACCTGCCCAACCACGGCCGCTCCGCGTGGACTGACCGCATCGACCACGCCGAGATGGCCGACACCGTCGCGGACGAGGTGCTCGTGCCGCTGGCCGAAGCCGGGCGGGTGGCGCTCGTCGGCCACTCCATGGGCGGCAAGGTCGCGATGCTGCTCGCCCTGCGCCACCCCGAGCTGGTCGAGCGGCTGGTGGTCGTGGACATGTCGCCGGTCGACTACGGTGCCGCCCGCGAGTTCACCGGCTACATCGACGCAATGCGCGGGCTCGACCTGGCCATGATCGGCGACCGCGGTGAGGCCGACCGGCTGCTCGAGCCGGCGGTGTCGAACACCGTGGTGCGCTCCTTCCTGCTGCAGAACCTGCGTCGCGATCGCCAGGAGAACAGACCCGGCGGCTGGCGATGGCAGCCGAACCTCGACGTGCTGGCCCGCGACATCGGGCAGCTCTCCCGGTGGCCGAGCGAGGCCGTGGACGCGATGGCGCCGTACTCGGGGCCTGTGCTGTGGGTCGCGGGCGCCGAGTCGGACTACATCAAGCCGGAGTACGACGAGGCGATGACCCGGCTCTTCCCACGCAAGCGGCTGGTCACGATCAAAGGCGCCGGGCACTGGGTGCACTCGGAGAAGCCGGAGATCTTCATCGACGTGTTGCGCACCTTCCTCACCTCTTGAGTCCCCGGCGAGGGGCCGACTGCAACGAACCCTCGCGCTGCGCCGTGAGTCGTGCATGGATGTACGGGTGAGCGATCGCCCGCCCCCTGTCGCGGCGCTGCCGTTCGACGATTGGGTCGCGGCGAGGTCGGTCGCGCTGCTGCGGTTTGCCTACCTGCTCACCGGAAGCCAGAGCGAGGCCGAGGATGCCGTCCAGAGTGCCCTCGAACGGGCACTCGCGAGGTGGTCGGTGGTATCCCAGGCGAAGGACCCGGAGACGTACGTGCGCCGGATGATCGTCAACGAGCACATCTCGCTCTGGCGCCGTTGGCGTCGGCGGGTCTCACCGGTCGCGGTGGTGCGTGAGACCTCGGGTGGCGCGGGAGACCCGGCTGAGTTGGTGGCCGGCACGGACGCGGTACGCCGGATGTGCGCCCAGCTGCCGCCGGCGCAGCGAGTGGCGGTCGTACTGCGCTTCTACCAAGACCTGGACTACCGCGAGATCGCCGCACTGCTCGGCTGCGCCGAGGCGACGGCTCGCTCACACGTCCATCGTGCACTGCAGGCGCTGCGACGGGAGCTGGAGGGGAACGGCGATGCGTGATCTCGAGCAGCTGCTGCGCGACGAGCTGACGCGCCTCGCCGGTGAGGCCAGGACGGCGGTGCCGCTCGCTGAGCGGGTTCGCGCGGCACGGCGCCGGCGTACTCGGGCGTGGCTCGGCGCCGCTGCCGCCGCGGTCGTGCTCGCCGTCGGCGGCGCGGGTGTCGCACTGCACCGGGTTGGGGTGGAGCCGGTGGACAGCGGGGCGACGTCGAGCGGCGCTGCCACCGATGCGGGCACCGGGGCGTTGCTCGGCTTCCGGCTCGAGGTGTGGCATGGCATCGGTGTCTATGTGCCGGCAACATGGGGCTGGGGCGGAGCGCCCGGCGCCTGCGGCGCCATGCCCACCGTCGGAGCTGACGGCCACCGGCTCAGCGGCGATGAGGTGCTGGCGGGATACGTCGGCCGGCCGATCGCGCAGACGTCCCACTGCAGGGTGACCGACCCGACCGAGCCGCTGACGCCATACGTCTGGCTGGGCGCGGACGTGCCGGTCGGCGCCCGGAGGCTCGGTGGCGGATGGGTTCAGGAGACCCGACGTGTCGGTGGCACCACCGTGACGGTGGGCACCCAGGACGCCGGCGAGCGCCGGAGTCTCCTGGCCTCCGCGCATGTGGTCGTGGGCGGGCCGTGTGCCGCATCGCTGCCTGACCCGCCCTCGGTGGCTGCGAAGCCGAGCGGGCAGGGGAGCGGGCACTTCGAGCCGACCTCGATGACGGTCTGCGCGTACGCCTCGTCCTCGTCGGCGGGGTCATCGCCGGAGTCCTCGGCGCCGTATGAGCTCCTCTACGAGGAACAGCTGGCGGCCGGGCCGGCCAAGCAGCTGGTCGCCGCGGTCGCCGCCGCCGCGCCGATGGGAGAGCACAGTTGCTTCGGGGCCAGTGGAGGCGAGTGGGCGCTGCTGCATCTCGAGGGGAGCGATGGGAGCCGCGACTATGTGGTCGACCTGTCCTGCCCGAGTATCGCCGATCCCAGCGGGCTGCAGCACGAGCTGACGTCGGCCGATATGTTGCCCTGGGCCGTCGACGGGGTCAATGCGGTGCTGCACGGCAGCCCGCTGGTCGACGTACCTGGGCATCTCATCGGCGGGTGAGGGAGCCCTTCCCGCTCGCCTGTCGGGATCGGTAGGCGGCTACGGCGTTGCGGTTGCCGCAAGTGACCGAGCAGAACCGCTTCGACCGATTGCGGGACAGGTCGAGCACGACCCCGTCGCAGTCGGCGTCGGCACAGATCGCCAGCCGGGAGTGCTCGTCAGCACGGATGACGTCGATCATCGCCATCGCGGTCTCGACGGCGATGCGGATGGCCAGCGGAGCATCGGGCGGTACGGCGTGGATGTGCCAGTCCAGCGGCGGATGCCGCACCAGCCGGGGGACGGCGCCTGCGTCGCTGAGGATCGTGTTGACCAGACCCGCGGCCTCGTCGCGCTCGGCGAGGAGCAGCGAGCGCAGTCGCGGTCGCAGCGCCCGCACCTCGGTCAGCTCGGCACGGGTGCGGTCGTGTCGGCCGGTGTATGCGAACCGCTCGTAGAAGGCGTCCAGCTCGGAGACCGTCGTGAGGGTCTCGGGCGGCTCAGCGGTGTTGACGAGGGCCACCGCCGCTCGGAGAGAGTCCTCGGCGTCATGAGCGAAAACCACTTTGACAGGTTACAGCTGGCACTCGTAGCGTCATTACCCATGAGCACTTTCACTGATGACGCGGCGGCTGTCGTCCAGGCCGAGCGATTCGGCGCCGGTCTGGTGCTCGCACTCGTCTCCGCGCTCAGCTTCAGCCTCTCCGGCGCGCTCGCCAGCAGCCTCTTCGCGATCGGCTGGTCGCCCGGCTCGGTGGTCCTTCTCCGCGTCGGGCTGGCCGCGGTGGTGCTGGCGCCGTTCGGGCTGCGCTCCCTCGCCAGCCACCCCGGTACTACGAGGGCGGCTCTCCGGCGTGAGGCCGGCGCGATCGTCGTGTACGGCGTGCTGGCTGTCGGTGCGGCCCAGTTCTGCTACTTCTGCGCCGTGCAGCACATGGAGGTGGGCCCGGCGATCCTGATCGAGTACACCTCGCCTGCGGTGGTGGTGTTGTGGCTCTGGCTACGCCACGGTCAGCGCCCGGCTGGCATCACCCTGACCGGCGCGGCACTCGCCGCCCTCGGTCTGGTGCTGGTGCTCGACCTGATCGGTGGGGGAGCCGGGCTCAGTCTCGCGGGGGTGCTTTGGGCCCTCGCGGCCATGCTCGGTGGCTCCACCTACTTCGTCCTCAACGCTGAGGGCGGCATCGACCTGCCGCCGATCGCGCTGGCCTGGCTCGGGCTGGTCGTCGGCACGGTGGTGCTGGCGCTGCTCGGCGTCACCCGGCTGATGCCACTCCATGCCGCGCGAGGTTCGGTCGAGCTGGCACACACGCAGGTGCAGTGGTGGGTCGTCGTACTCGTCCTCGGGGTGGTGACAGCCGCGCTCGCCTACGCCACCGGCATCGCCGCAGGCCGTCTGCTCGGTGCCCGGCTGGCCAGCTTCGTGGCGCTCTTCGAGGTGGTGGCGAGCGTGCTCTTCGCCTGGTTGCTGCTGGCCGAGCTGCCCGGAGCGGTCCAGGTCGTCGGCGGTGTGCTGATCCTCGCCGGGGTGATAGCGGTGAAGGCGGGTGAGCCGTCTGCCGGCACGCCCGGCGCGGCCGATGAGCTGTCTGCCTAGCGGGCTGGCTCTACGAGGCGGGCTGCTTCAGCGCTCATCCTGCGCGCGCACGAAGACCTCGCGCACCAGCATCAGGACGGCGGCAGCGGTCGGGATGGCGAGCAGTGCGCCGACGACGCCGAGGAGCGAGGCCCCGACGAGTGCCGCGATCACTGTCAGGACGCCGGGTATCTCCACCGACCGGGACATCACCCGCGGATAGATGACGTAGTTCTCGAACTGCTGGTAGGCGACGTACCAGATCGCCGAGATCACCGCCGTCTCGACCGAGTTGCTCAGGCAGATCAGGGTGACGATCACCGCGCCGATGGTGGCGCCGATCATCGGGATCACGTCGGTCACCATCACGACGAAGGCGAGTGCGACCGCATATCGCCCCATTCCGATGACGAACAACAGGACCAGCGAGCTGACTCCGGCGCACAGCGCGATCATGAACGCGCCGGAGACGTAGCCGCCGATGCCTTCGATGATCCGATCGCCCAGCTTGCCTACCCGCTCGCGCCGCGACGCCGGGGCGAGTCGATAGACGGCGCTCTTGATCTTGTTGAACGACGCCAGGAAGTAGAGCGTCAGCACGACGATGACGAAGGTGTTGAAGAAGGCGTTCAGGACAGCCAGGCCGACGCCGAGCACCCCGCCGAAGACCCGTCCCACGAAGTCGCCGCCGGTGACGAACGACTGCAGGTGGTCGATGAAGTGGTACTGGTCGTCGAGGTCCTGGATCCGGCGGTTGTTCTGCAGCCGGTCCAGCCAGGTCGGGGCGTTGGATCCGATGGCCCTGACCTGATCGGCGATGACCGGCACCAGGGCGAAGAGGAAGAGCGCGAGGACCGCCAGCACCAGCACGATGACGACCACCACGGACAGCGAGCGCCGCAGTCCGCGCCGCTCGAAGAACCGCACCAGCGGGTCGAGACCCGCGGCGATGAAGAGCGACACCACGATCAGCACGAGCGTGCTGCTGATGGTGACCAGCACCTCGCCCGCGGCGATGGCAGTCAGCAGCCCGAGGCCGCCCAGCAGCCCCATCATGTACGGCGCGCGCCGGTTGAACGGTCGGCCGGGACGCCCGAGGGCGGGCTCGCTGTCAGCGGTGATCGTGGGCTGTGCGCTCTCCCTGCTCGCCGCGTCGTCGGGCGATGCGGCCCCCGGCAGGTCGCCGGAGGCCGCAGCTTCGCTCACTCAGTGTCCTTGGACTTCTTCGCATCCGTGGCGTCATCGGCGTCCTGGGAGAGGCCGGCGATGAGATTGCTCAGCGGTGCGAGCTGGGCCGTGATGGCGTCGCGCCGCTTGGCGAGGCGCTCGACCTCGGCCTTGATCGCGGCGAGTCCGCGCTCGGCCTCGGCGTGACCGGCGCTGGTGATCGTCTCGGCTTGGGCGCGTGCGCTGTTGATGAGCTGCTCAGCCTCGCGCTTGGCGCGGGTGAGGAGCCCCTCGGCCTCGGTCTCGGCCTCGGCGCGCTGGGCGGCGATCTGGGCAGAGGCCTGTCGGGCACGCTCCTCGGCGGCGCTGGCGCGGGCCTCGGCCTCCTCGACCAGTCGGCGGGTCTCGGCCATCGAGCTGTTGTGGTGGTCGGTCGCCTCGCGGGCCAGGCGCTCCTTCTCCACAGCCAGCATCCGGCGGGCCTCCTGCACCTCGCGGTCGGCGCCTGCGCGGGCCTGCTCGACCTCGCGCTGTACCGAGGCGCGCTGCTCGGTGGTCTCCTGCTGGGCGGCGAGCCTGAGCTGGTCGGCCTCGCGCTTCGCGGAGGCGAGGAGGTCTTCGGCCTCGCTGCGGGCCAGGGCGCGCTCCTGCTCGGCCTGACTGCTCACCCGGGCACGGTGGTCGTCCATCTCCTGGTAGTGCGCCTTGCGCAGCTCTTCGACCTCGCGCTGGGCGTCGGCCCTGATCGCCGCGGCGTCACGGGTCGCCTGGGTGTGGATGTCGGCGGCCTCACGCTGGGCCTCGGCCTTGATCTCCGCCGCCTCCTCCTCGGCCAGGCGCAGCATCGCGGAGGCGCGGCCACCGAGGCCGGCGTAGGAGGGGGTGGAGTTCTCGGCGAGCTCGTCGCGGAGCTTGGCGACCTCCTTCTCGAGCTCGGCGGCGCGCTGCTGCGCGCTCTGGGCGGCGCTGTGTGCGGCAGCGTGGGCGGAGATCAGCTGCTGCAGCCGCGTGTCGACGGCCGACGGGTCATAGCCGCCACGGCGCACCAGGGGCAGTGGGGCAGAGGAGACGCCCGGGACGGACGTGGCCGCGGTGCTCGACCGGCCGGTCGGGCCGGTCGGCGTACCGCCCATGGCGCCGGGCCGCGAGACGGGCGCGCTGCCGGCGGGACCACCACTTGGAGCGGAGCCGACGCGGGGGATGACCCGAGTCTCCTCGTTGTCCGAGGCGGTCGCCCGTGAGGAGCCGGGCTTGGCGTCGGCAGACTTGCTCTGGCCGGGCCCGCTTGCCGGCGTCTTGCCCGTCTTGGCAGGGGCAGCGCCTTCCTCGGAAGTCGCGCCCGACTCGTCGTCGAAGATGGACAGGCCCTGATCGCTCATGGTCGGCGTTACCTCTTCCTTGCTATGCCCGGGGACTCGTCCAAGCGTCCCACATCGATGGTGGTGAAACACAGAACCGCTCCGGGAGTCCGGAGCGGTTCTGTGTTGCCTGCGGTCAGTGGTGGATCAGATGCCGCGGAACAGGTTGATCTTGTCCAGGTGCTGGGCGCGGAGCTCCTCGTTCTTCACGCCGAGACCCTCCTCGGGTGCCAGGCAGAGCACGCCGACCTTGCCTTGGTGCTTGTTGTGGTGCACGTCGAGGGCGGCCTGGCCGGTCTCCTCGAGCTTGTACGTGCGCGACAGGGTCGGATGGATCTTGCCCTGCGCGATGAGGCGGTTGGCCTCCCACGACTCGCGGTAGTTGGCGAAGTGGCTGGAGATGATCCGCTTGAGGTTCATCCACAGGTAGCGGTTGTCGTACTCGTGCATGTA
>Ga0164242_10006025_pt1 | contig 13408 bp, 6 predicted proteins | sample OricomgcompostMG_FD_108783 | JGI IMG/M metagenome (GOLD analysis project Ga0164242, IMG submission 108783) | Miracle-Growth compost microbial communities from Emeryville, California, USA - Original compost - Miracle growth compost (MG) ...
AGGGGACTAGGCAAAATATGGATGGTGTTATAAAAGACGATAATGGGGGGGGGTGGGTGGGGGGGGGACAGAGCGCGCGGTTCCGCAAAAAGGATCGCTCGGAAATAGTGTGAAGGGATGGACGGGGCTCTTTCGATGGACGCATACGCGCATCGGTGGTTGGGCAGACCGAAGCTCTGAGCGATTGCACCATCGCGTCACGGGGTATTGCGTGACTCGGGTCGACGCTTCATTTGTCATCTGCATTTAGGCGTGCGCTCGCAGGGCGCCGAGTCCATGCAACTTTGCATTTTCGGACCCGTTTCTCTTTCCCAATCAGGGCACTGCGCTGAAAAGCATGGGATAGATCGACTGAAGGACAGGGTGGGGTAACGAGGTTTGAGGGTTTATGTCGCATATCTTTGGGCGTGCCGGGTCGCACATTTGAGCGAGCCACGGCGTGCATGCCTCACCTTCTGCCGGCCGGCACCCTCCGACGGCAGGCTGAGGCTCATCGAGGCGGTGACTGTAGCGGAAGGGGGGGAAAAAGGAAAAAAAAAAGGACAACGAAGAGAAAGTGAGAAATGCAACTAACCTGACATGAACTCCATCCCAAAATCGCCAATGACTGAGCCCGGCGGGGCCGTGAGGTCGTCGGGGTGTTGCTGAGTGGTGTCCGAGTCCGGCTTCGCGGGCGGTGCGTTATAATCGGTGTTCTGGCCCGAGTCGAAGTCGAAGAAGCGCGTGTTGGTGAACATGGCGAGATCGTCCTCCATCCCGAATGCCTCATCCGCGGCGGGCGGGTCTTGCGCCGGAATGGTGTTCAGTTCCCGCAAATACTGCGCGACATTCGGGCCCCTTCGACCACTGTAGGTCCCCATTGTTGCTGGTTTTTGGTGGTGGTTTCGCTACCAAAAAGGGCGTTGTGTGCGTTCACCGGCAATGCCGTAAAGTGGTTGCCTGCGGTGATGTCCTCCTTCGCGTTTGGATACTGCGTAATTGTTGCTTTTTTGGCCGCTCCTAAGAATTTAAGATCTGAGGTGTAGTTTTGTTCTGACGTGGACGGCGGGGGTTTGGTGAGAGAGTTTTTGGCGTACTTGAAGTCGAGTGGCGAGAGGGAAGAATAAGAGTTGGTTTGAACAAAGGGCGCCAGGGGCGGGGGTCTCTAGCCTCTACAGTCTATGCTCGCACTGTGGCACGATCCAACGGCTCGAACACGACTGTCGGGAAGCGAAACGATGCTATCTGGTTCTTGTTCTGAGGGGGTTGATTCGTTGAAGAGGGAGGGAAGCCGAGTGGGAAGAGCAGTTTGACGACGGGGACCAGGCCCGTGGCATTCCGAGGGGGGATGTGGGAAAATGCTCCCCCCCCCGAAATGCGGGATTCCAATTAGTCAGTGGTCCGAGTCATCCCACGCCCTCGGTACATCGATACTGCAAAATTGCCCCGCCATCACAGCGCACACGCAACATTTTTCCCACGGCGCCCCCCACCAAGGTTGGTCCAGTTAAAAAGGACCTTTTGCCATGCTTGCTGGTTTGCGATGGGACAGACACCTTTATCCAATCGGCCGATCCCCAGTGCCTGTTTCACGATTTTCTCTTCAACTCGTTTTCACCTCGAAGAATTCCATCTAGCCCGGTGTGGGACATACTTTTTGTACTGTATGGTACCTACAAAAAGTCGGATAATGTAGGGTAAAGTATGGGTCCGTATACGTACCGAGGAAGCGAACTTCCCGTGGTAGTTCGGTGCGGCGATTATTCGCGGCGATTATCTGACGCTACAGAATCGCCGAGAAATTTTAAACACGGCCCCTGGAAAAAGGTTATTAACTGCCCTACATGCCTGGTGTAGGCGAGCACGGCTGAGAATAGGGATTCGAATTAACCGGGAGTGCAGAGGGTGTGTCTCTGAGTGCCCCCCACGCAGACCATGCCCCTCTTCCTCCTCATGAGGAACCCATCCAATCAAATGGCACGTAGCATTGGATAGTTTAGAGCAACTGATCAATTTCACCGAAAACATCATTCTATCCTGAGCCGTTGAGCCCTGAGCCCTGAGCCCCTAGTAAGGGGGGATCATTATGACGATTAAAGTGGCCCTGGATTTCCTCTCCGATCAAGGCAGAGAGAGAGAGGAAGATTTGTTCATCTGAGCTCCACACAGTAACAGCCGAAAGCATGCAGGGGATCCACCTTTCCAGGCCCAGCCCTGAGCTTACAAATTGAGATCTTGGTCCGTGCTTTCCACGCTAATCCAACCCCCGGCAAAAGCGGTTTTCAACATCGGCGTTTGTGCATGTGTCAGCGCACGGACCATGACGCGCTGTGGCTTCCCTGACACGCGACGCCATCGGCTGGGGAAAAGGACAAGGGGTGTCATCTCACTCCGGGGATCTTCGTGTATGCGAGGCCAAGCCATTCTGAGCAATGAAGACAAGGCTGGACTTCGTCTAGCAAATGGATTAATTTTGCCCTGTGATATCCGCCCCGGTTCCTGACGAGGACGGATTCGTATCACGACCCACGATGCCGCAGCAATGGCGCCCATCTCCATCCCCACGACGTCTCGGCTGCCGTCGTCGTTGCGCCTAGACGCGGCAAATCCCATTGTTCAAAAGATCTTGAACCGTCTTTCTCGCCCGTCCCTTCTCTCAATATCGCTCGACTGGCTGGAGGAGAGCAATCAATCTCTCTCGGCCCCGTACCTCCTTCCAGAAAGCGAGGATGAGGATATCGACCAGGATGACTTCCACCCCCCAGGCCAGTCCCTGGTGGAGCTCCGGGAACTTTACGCCGACATGCAGACACGGAAGGGGTCAAAGAAGGAGGTTGTCGACAGGATACTCGAGGGCGACTGGCGCCAAGGATTGAGCCTCTACCAATTGGCTATGGCCGATTTCCAGTATCTGTACGACCATCCAACATCACAGAAGTGGTCCGCTTACCGAATAGTGCCCCTGTGCACACCATCTGAGGACGCCGAGGTAGAGGAGCCCCCGAGCGTTGACAAGGAGTCACTCACAGTCCCGCGTTTCCATCCATCATCGTTCCTTCAAAGCCTCCAGGCACAGGTGCTCCCGGACGTCAAGGCGCATTACAACTTTGAGAGGTATAAGAACCTTCCGGTCCTGCTATTGCGCATCTTTATCCTGGACTCTCCGTACAACACAGACCTTGCGGCCACCAGCAGCGGGGGTGATAGGCTAACCTCCACCTCGGAGGCTTCGCGCTCTGTCTACATCGCGTTTCCCGACGCATCGCCACACATATTCATCTCCAAATCACAGACCGTAGGGCCGGTCACAGCCGGCGAGTCGCGAAGTCTCCGGACTCTCATCATCCAAGGGATCCCCAAGGCCTTGTCGAGGCCGCGAGAGAGATATACCCTGAAATCCACGAGCCTGTCGACTAGGAATCTAGAGGAACTCCTCCATCGGAGAGGCTCGGGCCGGACCAGTGCGGCGGGCGGCGGCTGGAGCATTTATTCCGACGACAAGACGAAGGAGTCGCCCCTGGACACGGTCCTGCCGACGCCGCCACTATCCGAGGGCGGCGAGAGCCCGCCGTCGCCAAAGCCGCCCCTAGGATCCCAGAAAAAACGGGCGGCTAGCCCGGCGACAGAGCGTGACGACCGCGCGGCCAAACGCGCTAGGCGAGTTGCTCAGGCGCGATTTGGCGATTCTGCAAAGATTGACGACGGCAGAGGGGTTGAGAGGGTTGATATTGTAATCGAGGATGCCTTTCCCTCGGATCAAACTCGGCGTAGACCGGCTGCTCGAAATGACGACGACGGCGGCGGCGAGACCGAGCCTCGGAAGAAGCAACCAAGAAGATCCATCGGTGGCCGCCGAAGCCAGGTTGAAGAGCTCCTCGAAAGAGAGAGGGAGAACGACGACCGAGACGAGCCCACAGAAGAGGGAGAGCAGTCCGAAAGCTGGCGGCCTAGTGTGAGACTTACATTCCACGGGTCCCACGTGTTTGCTGGCATTAGGCAACTGGTTGAGAATGGCGTAATAGACGGCGAGCGCATGCCCGGCTGGATGACGGGCGAGGAGGGCGTCACAATCGGTGCTGTCAGGCATGGTAGAATACGAGGGCACAAGGGTTCGGGAATCTGAGATAGGGACATCGGGGCTTGGGTGTTATGAGCCGAGACCCATGGTGCATTATTTACCTAACGCGATATGAGCTGTCACGCAATGTTTATCGGTTTAAAGTCTAGTTAAAGGAAGGGTGTTCGCTTAGTCTAATTAAGCAAGCAACAGAGCTTCAGGGTAAGAAGAGATCTTCGCTATGTTTTCTACGTGTAAATGCGAATAGTCAACAGCGAGGGAGAGAGAAGAGACCAGATGCACTCTCTCAGTCTAACCTAAATACTTTGGCCGTGTTCTCCCAGGCTGCCTCACACACATCTTCAACCGGTATCCCTTTAATCCCTGCGACGATCTTGGCAACGCGTTCAATCGTACAGGGCTCGTTCCGCCCCTTTACCATTGCGCCTTCCTGCCACTTCTCCTTCTTAACCACCTTAAACCTCTCTGGGACCTCGGGTTCCTTCTTCTGGTTCTTCTTCCCCTGCTTTCTCCCCTTTCCCTGTGCCTCCGTCTCCACTACTGCCGCCGCCGCCGCCGCAACCTCCCCGTTCGGCACCGCGGGCTTGGGCTCGACCAGATACTTCCACCCCTCGTGACTAGGCCGGACCTCGCACCACGGCCCGTCCGTCTCGAGCATGAGCCTATCCAGCGGGATCTCCCGGACGACGTCGCAGTTCTCCGCCGTCTTGAAGCCGCACCCGTTGACGCCGATGTACAGGCCCAGGTCCGCGAGCTCGCGCATCTCCCCCACCGTGCCCGTGAAGCTGTGCACGACGGCGCCCCTCTCGAGCCGCTCGAGCCCCGGGCCGAACGCCTCTCGCAGCAGCCGCACGAAGTCGGCGTGCGCGGCCCGCGAGTGCAGGAACAGCGGCAGCTGCGGGGACAGCGACGCAGCGAGCCGGAGCTGCGCGGCGAACGAGTGCAGCTGGACCTCGCGCGAGCAGTAGTGAAGCCTGTCGTAGTCGAGCCCGAACTCGCCGAGGGCTACGAGGCCGCCCGGCGTCGTGGATGCCGCGTCCCCGACGAGGGCGGCGAGGTCGCGGATGATGGCTGTGCTCCGGGCGGGGTCTACGGCCTCGCCGTCGAGGATGGGCTTGGAGGGGTCGGGCCCGCAGGCGGGTGTGTGCTCGTCGTCTGAGTGGTCATCTTCGTGGTGGCGTGGGTGTGAGGCCTTGAAGATGGAACTGCTGCAGGGGTGGATGCCTGCAGTTGTGTAGACGGTACCGGCTGGGCGGGAAGTGTCAGCTAATGATTGATCTTCTAAAGAGGGGAGGGAGGGAGGGAGGGCTCCGTCAACCGGAGACACCTGCCTGGGAGCAGTTACGCAGGCGGTACTTACGGAACTCCTTTGCGAGTTTGAGAGCATCCCTTGAACTCTTAAAGCTTGAGCCCGTCACGATGAGCTTCGTGCATCCCACCTCCTTCGCTCTTTGCAGCACGCCCTGCAAATCATCTGGGTGCCTCTGTGTGCCATGATAGCGGCCTCTGAAAATGGGATCGGCTAGATTGATGCCAATCTTTTACTTTGAGTCCCTTGGTCAGCCTCACAGTGCAACTAAAGGGCCCGGGGCCTGGATCGGATCTCCGATCACGGCTCGGCCTAAGGCTACGGGACTTACATACATCGATGTATCTGGGTTTATAAGCCGTTGTTGGCCCGTCGACCTGCGCTCCAGCAGTCGAGGCAATGGCATCTGAAGCCGCCATAGTGAAGGCCGCGGCTGCCGTAGATCTCAAATTCGGTATTCTTTTCAGGGTTGGTCGCACAGCTTGAAGTCTCATCGCTCGGCCGAGAGGTTTTCACCGAGAAAAGACCTGGTTTATTGTTCTTCCTGTTGACTCATTCCCGGCTCAGAGCGGGACCCGTACTCTGTAAGCGCTTGAATTTGGCCGGTTGAACCAATTAAACATTACCTAAGCAACACACGCCCTGTCGTGGTGGGATTGAATGGTGGGTTGTTTTTTTTCGCGCTAAGTCGCGTCTCAGCACGCTCCCCCTCCGCCACTTCGCGTCGCCCTTTAAAAGGCCTTCCCAATGCTGCATCTGATAAACTTCCACTCCATTCAACACCACCATCTCTGCAGGCAGCAAATCAACATTCTACCGGTAGCCTATTCTTCCTCGATTGCATTGAGGTGCATACAGGTCATCACCTCTGTACTCTCAACCAGCAATTCTCTCTTCGACCTTCGTGCTCAATAACCACCACTTCTACAACGTTTTTTGCTGCCCCTGCCCTCCCGTCCTCGTCTGTAACCCATACTCGCGATGTTTGTCCGAAAGCGCGGTACGTCCTGATGCCAATTACGTGTACTGAACTTCAAGACTAACTCTCGGCCAGATGGACGCCAGGAACGCGTCCAGTTCGACAAGATCACGGCACGAGTCTCCCGGCTCTGTTACGGTCTTGACATGGACCATGTAGACCCCGTAGCCATCACTCAGAAGGTCATCTCCGGTGTCTACGGTGGTGTCACAACTGTTCAGTTGGATGATCTTGTAGGTTGATGCTTGGTCGGCCTCTCCGTTGCTCCGTTGCTAACTCAATTCCTCCACCTAGGCTGCTGAGACTGCCGCATACATGACCGTCACCCATCCCGACTACGCCATCCTTGCAGCACGTATTGCCGTCTCCAACCTCCACAAGCAGACCAAGAAGCAATGGTCGTCTGTTATCAGCGACCTCTTCCACTACATCAACCCCAGGAACGGGCGGCCGTCGCCCATGATTTCCAAGGACACCTACGACTGCGTCATGCGGCACAAGGAGGATCTCGACTCTACCATCGTCTACGACCGAGACTTCAACTACCAATACTTCGGCTTCAAGACCTTGGAGCGGTCATACCTCCTCAAGCTCGATGGCAAGATCGTCGAGCGGCCCCAGCACATGATCATGCGTGTTGCCGTCGGCATCTGGGGTGATAACATTGAGCGCGTCATCGAGACCTACAACTTGATGTCCAACAAGTTCTTCACCCACGCCTCGCCAACTCTCTTCAACGCCGGCACACCCCAGGCGCAATTCTCGTCCTGCTTCCTAGTCGACATGAAGGAGGATAGCATCGAGGGTATCTACGATACCCTGAAGACCTGTGCCATGATCTCCAAGATGGCTGGAGGTATCGGCCTCAACATCCACCGCATCCGCGCCACCGGGTCCTACATTGCCGGCACCAACGGCACATCCAACGGAATCACCCCGATGCTCCGGGTCTTCAACAACACTGCCCGCTACGTTGACCAGGGTGGCAACAAGCGCCCTGGTGCGTTTGCCATCTACCTTGAGCCGTGGCACGCCGACGTCTTTGAGTTCCTTGATCTTAGAAAGAACCACGGCAAGGAGGAGATCCGTGCCCGTGATCTGTTCCTCGCCCTCTGGATTCCTGACCTCTTCATGAAGCGCGTTCAGAGCAACGGCGAGTGGACCCTGATGTGCCCCAGCGAGTGCCCAGGTCTGGCCGACTGCTATGGTGACGAGTTTGAGGCCCTCTACGAGAAGTACGAGAAGGAGGGCCGCGGTCGCAAGACCATCAAGGCCCAGAAACTGTGGTATGCCGTCTTGGAAGCCCAGACTGAGACTGGTAACCCCTTCATGCTTTACAAGGACCACTGCAACCGCAAGAGCAACCAGAAGAACCTCGGAACCATCAGGAGCTCCAACCTCTGCACCGAGATTGTCGAGTACTCTGCGCCCGACGAGGTTGCCGTCTGCAACCTGGCGTCGCTGTCCCTGCCAGCCTTTGTTGACTACAACGAGGGAGCCTATGACTTCCAGAAGCTCCACGAAGTTACCCAGGTCCTTGTCCGCAACCTGAACAAGATCATTGACGTCAACCACTATCCCGTCCCGGAGGCTCGCAACAGCAACATGCGCCACAGGCCTATCGGTATCGGTGTCCAGGGCCTTGCCGACGCTTTCCTGGCCCTTCGTATGCCCTTCGAGTCACCCGAGGCCCGTGAGTTGAATCAGCAGATCTTTGAGACCATTTATCACGCTGCTCTCACTGCCTCGTCTGATCTGGCCAAGGAGCAAGGTCCCTACTCGACCTACGAGGGGTCCCCTGTGTCCCAGGGTATCCTTCAGTATGACATGTGGAACGTCACGCCCAGTGACCTCTGGGATTGGGAGGCCCTCAAGGCCAAGATCAAGCAGGACGGCATCCGCAACAGCTTGCTCGTGGCCCCGATGCCGACGGCCTCGACCTCCCAGATCCTGGGCAACAATGAGTGCTTCGAGCCGTACACCTCCAACATCTACCAGCGACGTGTGCTTGCCGGCGAGTTCCAAGTCGTCAACCCTTGGCTGCTCAAGGATCTTGTCGACATGGGCCTGTGGTCCGACCACATGAAAAACCGCATCATCGCTGCCGACGGTTCGATCCAGAGCATCCCGAACATCCCGGCCGATATCAAGGCCCTGTATAAGACCGTCTGGGAAATCTCCCAGCGTACCATTGTCCAGATGGCGGCTGATCGTGGTGCCTTCATCGACCAGTCTCAGTCGCTCAACATCCACATGCGGGAGCCCACGATGGGCAAGATCACCAGCATGCACTTCGCGGGCTGGAAGCTCGGACTCAAGACGGGCATGTACTACCTCCGCACCCAGGCGGCCGCCCAACCTATCCAGTTCACTGTCGACCAGGCGGCCCTCACCCAGCAGGACACCAACGTAGGCAAGACTTCCTCCGGCCTGAAGAAGCGTGCTCCACCCTCCGGTAGCTACATGTCCTCGCCCTCAGCCGTGCCGCGACCCATGTACGTGAGGAAGGAGGACCGTCCCGGCGGCAGTGTCTCCAACAACGGGGTTCCGACTCCCAGCACGACCCCGCCGCCCATCAAGCTGGCGGGCAACGGGGAGGTCAAGCGGCCCCTTGCGTCGCCTTCCAAGCCCGTGCCCTTCAAGGCTGATATCCTGGAGGGTGACAGCCCGAAGGCGCTGCCCACTGAGCCTAGCGAGAAGATCCAGCTAGAGGAGCTCAAGGACCCTGCCCTCAGCGGTAAGAAGGATGGTCAGAGTGAGGATAAGGAGGATGAGAGCAATGAGCGGGAGACGGACATCTACTCGGACGCTGTCCTTGCGTGTAAGTGATGATGAAATTTTGTGATTTCTGCTTTTACGATCACCTTACTGACTATAAATAATAGGCAGCATCGAGAACCCTGACGCATGCGTCATGTGCAGCGGATGATCTGACTCTTCTCGGACAGCGCTTGGCACGACGGTGTGTGCTGACGAGTTAATGCGATGGTTGATGATGGGGATATAATATTTTGGCTTTTTTCTATAGCATGGTCTTTTCGGAGCGCATTCCCTTCCCCCCAGCCTGGTTTAGGCACTGATAAGTAACACACATGCATACATGACCAAGGGATAGGATTGCGCGTTTCGTTTGTAACGATGGGATGTATTTGGTCTGGTTCTCGTTTCTGCTTCTTGGGCTTGCATGTGTTTCGAGCCCATCAATCAGTCAACTGTCATTGTCATATTGTATTTAGGTCTGTAAGGTACAGAAGTGAGGTAGTTTTTCACTCTAGAACAATACGCTTGCGCGCTCATACCCACACATGTCTTAGCCCCTTTTCATGGTTCTGCCTGGATTTGAAAAGTAGAACAACAGCAACATCACACTGCAGCTATCACAACTCTTAATTCCAGCGCTTAGTACCCAGGATACGGCGAGAAGCCCTTCATCACCGGCCGCCACTCCTTCGTTGTCGTCTGCCAATACCGCACTTGCCACGTCTCTGACTTAGAAAATAACGTGTAATGTAGCCAATCGAACACCTTGGGCAGCGGCACCGTGATCTCACCCTCAAACCCCTTGTACGCGCCCTCCAGCGGCACCGGAGTCGCCGAGTCGTGGTCCGGATCGACCGCTCGCAAAAAAACCGTCTTACTCGGCTCTATCATGGAGGAGTACCGCTCCCCGGCAACCACCTGCCCGTTACTCAGCGCCGTCTCGTCCGCCACCAGGAACGCATCGTCGCGAACGCCCTCGGGGATCTCCCCCGCCTCGCGCATAGCCTGCATCTTCAACCGCAAAGCCGCCGTGTCAGCACCCTCGAGCGCGGCGCGGTCCGACACGAACACGCTCTCGTGCATCGGCCACATCTCCGAGCCGCCCTGCCACTGGGCCATGGCATAACTGCCCGTGTGGCCGTAATACTCGCGGAAGCGCCGCCAAGCGTCATCGTCGCCGTACGCCGTGCGGAACACCACGAACCCCCACCGCAGCACTGCCGCGTCCCGCAGCTCCTGCAACCACCGCGGTCGCGGCAGCTCCCGCAGGGCCTGGATGCGCGCCCGCTCCGCCGCCTTCTCCTTCGCCAGCCGGCCGTTCTGGTGACCGGCGCAGCGGATGGCGGCCCTCTCGTCGGTGGTCGTGACGGCGTCCCGCGCGTCGGCGAGCAGGGCGCGATCGGCCGCGGGGCCGCGCAGGCGGCGCTCCAGCGCGTCGAGAGACGTCTCTAGGGGTTCGAACGGGTTCCGCCGGCCCAGGCCCGTGAGCCAGACGCTCTCGGCGCGGGAGAGGTCGGCACCGTCGTTGGGGAGCGCCTTGGCGACGAGGGCGGCGCGGGAGGGGAGGTTGAAAGTGGACTGGTGGAGCCTGGCTTCCTCTTCTGGTGGGGGGAGCATGAGGATTTGGTTTTTTTCTTCGGGCGTGATGCTGGCGGGATCTGATATGGCGCGCTGCAAGAGCACTCTCTTCTCCGGTGTAATGTCCATGGTAAGGGTAGATTGCTCCAGTTACATGGCGTACGAAGTAGGGGTCGTATGGTTATCTTTGGGACCTAACCTAGAGTTGACCTACTCAGGAAATAGAACCTACCCGGGAGTAAAATAATAATAAAAGACTATTAAATGCTGGCGAGGGATGGTCCAGCCGTGGTGTGAGATCGTATTCCTGAGCAAGTAGTGAGTGTTGGCGGCGATGCAGATGATGATGACAGTGGTATTTTGGCTAAAATGCGAGGTCAGTTAACGCTCACTATCCAACGTTTGCGCAGCTCCTATACTTACGAAGACAGGTGATACCTACTCTCGGCGAAGCGGAATGTGTAATAGATTTGATGGGAAGATTTCAGGCTTTCGTATCTTAATTCAACGACTTTTCAACGATAGGCCCTTTACTATACTGTATACACGAGCGCAGAGATTAGGCGACGGCAGCAAACACGTCGCCGAGCAAGCTGTTGATGAAGTCTAGGTAGTATGTCTCGCCGTAACTTAGGTCTGTCACATTCCTCGACAGAGGCCCCTACGTCGCCTTCTCTGTCCAACGGTCTCTCTAAACGCCGTGATGCTCCGCTATAAGGCGAGTCACTGGTAGGTCTAGGGAAGTCAATCTCCGGGGTAGCTCTCTAAAAGCCCATGGGGGCAGACGGCGAGCATCCGCGCCCGAGCCTGTAGCTCAACGAGGCGTTCCGGGCCCCGGCCAACAACGACAACCCTGACGGGTGATTGCACGGCCGTCTAGATAATAGGGAGCCGGTCTGATAGGCTAGAGTCGCGTATCTGGAGAATAACCCGTCCTCGTTCAGGTCCTCCGGGAAACGAGAGACATTGTTGCAGCGACCTAGGCCGGCGTCATTGCTAGCTCTATGATAGATAAAGCTGCCGATATCGACGAGAGATCGTCAACCCCTCTCGAAAGTTAAATGGATAGTAGTACATAAAATGGAAAAGGGGTTTCTCGAGGCTGGTAAGCGGGGAAATAAGGTTGACGCTTGATCGCAAATTCCGAGTACTACCTTGGGTAAGGTAGGCCACCCAAGAGGTAGGCTAAGATGACAGCTAATTGGAGGACCACACAACAAGAAGTGCTCGGGGCTTGTATGGCCGCGGATGCTCAGCGCAGATCGGTTACTTCGGCTTGTATCGTGTAGTGAGGTGGGAGATAGGGGACAGATGGGGGTAAGATTAACCACTCCAGATATTAAGCGTGAATGTTGGAGCAGATCAGCAAGATCCACGCTCGATAAACCGCGTGAGAGACCGGGTGAGGGACCGCGGGCGAGAAAACTACGTCGCATTGAAAGATGTGGTGTTCCACTGTTTACCATCGCAACAAAATCTAGCCGCGGCTCCTTTCCGAGAACACAAGCACGCGGCTTGAGGAACACAGAGTTGCAAACAGTAGTGAGATTGCCGTCGAGCATACCCCATGGTAACATCCAAGATAGTCCTTGAGGGGGTGGTTGGGAGATTCAAGGATGTACGGGATACAGACGGGGTTAGATGTGTTTAGCGTCTTTAAAAGAGATTACCGACAAACAGTTTCGCGGGAGTTCCTTGGCCCAGACCGCCCAGAGTGGGAGGACACATCGAACCACATCGAAATATGCATGGGCCCTAATGCAGAGAAACAATAGGCCCGCAAGGTTGCTCGCCGAAGTTGCCATTACCCGCAGGGGGTTTCCCCGGCGAAGGCGCCGCTGGCGGTGTGCCTCGCTGCTCTGGCAAGTCTGGGGACCCCAGGGAGATGATACCTCTCCCAAGCGGTATTCGCGCAAAGTAGAGCAGGACGAAGAAATCGACGACGAAATCGGTGAGAAGAGTGTAGTCATTTTTATCACTGCATGACATCAGTGCAGTTTTCCCAGGTCGAGCTCGGCGAGCATGATACCCGCAGAATCCCACGCTTTGGGGGGAGGGTTTTGGCCTTGCGGGTGATACATAGTGGTTTGCTGAAGCGGTTCCGAGCTACGGGCGCTTGGGACGCCCGGTGACATCAGCGAGACGATGATCGATTTGTTGTTTTTTGGTGCACGAGCGGATGAGCGACGAGGGTGGGCGGCCTGGCGGCGGAAACGACTCCACTCCTTTAAAGTTTCCTTGCTGCCAAATTACCCAAAAACATTGCGAGCTGAAACTTTGCTGCACGGAACCCGCACCATCCCTGTTTCTGACCCCTGCCGGATGCGGCTTGAACGCCACGATCTGCAAGCTGGAACCCGCATTGGCCAATGGGCAGCTGCCAACGAGGGGAATCCCAGATCCAGCCACAGCTTGTGGCGACCTTCCTTGACCTCATCGTTCGGTGTTCCTGCCCAAAGCCAGCCAAGCCCATTCATTCTTGCTTTTTCCTTTGCTTTCTCTCGCTGTCCCTAACCCCCCTGCTGCTGGGGTGATTGGGGCGAATCTGAAAGTTATCGAACCACGCAGCTGCGGGATTGAGGACTTGGCAGGCACCCTAGCAGCAGCGAAGCATCTCAGCATCGGCACCAGCATTGAATGAGCTTCAGCTAAACAAGCTTGTTCCGCTGAGGAGGGGGAGGGGGGCGGCGCCTTATGGGTCCAATCTCCAGCTAGCTTTGGCACT
>Ga0164242_10006026_pt1 | contig 13407 bp, 14 predicted proteins | sample OricomgcompostMG_FD_108783 | JGI IMG/M metagenome (GOLD analysis project Ga0164242, IMG submission 108783) | Miracle-Growth compost microbial communities from Emeryville, California, USA - Original compost - Miracle growth compost (MG) ...
GCACAGCGATGAGTTAAGGAGCGGCACCCGTGACATCAGCCGAGCCTGCCCCATTCCGCGAAGCGGTGGCAACCATGCACGCCGCGACAGTGCGGTCGGAGATCGAGTTGGGCCCGATCCGGCCGCCGCAGCGGCTGGCGCCCTACAGCTATGCGCTGGGCGCCGAGGTCAAGCATCCCGAGACCGACTTCGTCCCGGAGGACTCCGACGGCGACGCGTTCGGCCGGCTGATCCTGCTCTACGACCCGGACGGCACCGACGCCTGGGACGGCACCATGCGGCTGGTGGCGTTCATTCAGGCCGACTTGGATCCGCAGGAGGCGATCGACCCGCTGCTGCCCGAGGTCGCGTGGAGTTGGCTGGTCGAGGCGCTGGGTTCCCGTACCGAGCACGTCACCGCGCTGGGTGGGACCGTCACCGCGACCACGTCGGTGCGCTACGGCGACATCTCCGGCCCGCCGCGCGGACACCAATTGGAGCTGCGCGCGTCCTGGACCGCGACCACCCCGGAATTGGGGGCCCACGTCCAGGCGTTCTGCGAAGTCCTCGAACATGCTGCGGGCCTGCCGCCGGTCGGGATCACCGACCTGAGCTCTCGAACCCGCGTCTGAGATGTCTGAACCGAGTACCGAACCGGCCCCCGACGAGCCCGAGCCGACTCCCCTGCCGTATCCCGCCGACGGGGTCCCGGAGGTGTCGGTCACGCGCACGCAGATCGGCGCCGCCGCCGATCTGTTGGCGCGCGGCCACGGCCCGTTCGCGGTGGACGCCGAGCGGGCGTCGGGCTTCCGCTACTCCAACCGCGCCTACCTCATCCAGATCCGGCGCGCCGGTGCCGGCACCGTGCTGCTGGATCCGGTCGGCGCCGGTGAGGACCCGGCGGCCCTGCTGCGTCCGGTCGCCGAGGTGCTCGACGACGACGAGTGGATCCTGCATGCCGCCGACCAGGATCTGGCCTGCCTGGCCGAGGTCGGCATGTGGCCCAAAGCGCTCTACGACACCGAGCTGGCCGGGCGGCTGGCCGGCTTCGAGCGGGTCAACCTGGCCGCGATGGTGCAGCGCCTGCTGGGGCTGGGCCTGGCCAAGGGCCACGGTGCCGCCGACTGGTCCAAGCGTCCGCTGCCCGCCGAGTGGCTCAACTATGCGGCGCTCGACGTCGAGGTGCTGATCGAACTGCGCGGGGCTGTCGCCGATGTACTGGCCCGTCAGGGTAAAACCGAGTGGGCCGCACAGGAATTCAATCATCTGCGGGTCACGGATTTCGCCACGTCGACCCGCCGGGACCGCTGGCGGCGCACCTCGGGCATCCACAAGGTGCGCGACCGTCGCGGCCTGGCCGCCGTCCGGGAACTGTGGACAGTGCGCGACAAGATCGCGGCGCGCCGCGATATCGCCCCCGGGCGGATCCTGCCCGACTCGGCGATCGTCGCCGCCGCCATCGCCAACCCCACCACGGTCGAAGAACTGGTCGCCCTGCCGGTGTTCGGCGGACCCAAGCAGCGCCGCAGTGCGCCCACCTGGCTGGCCGCACTGGCCGCCGCCCGCGACAACCCCGAGCCGCCGGAGTCCGCCGAACCCGCCAACGGGCCGCCGCCGCCGTCGCGCTGGTCGCGCCGCAAACCCGAGGCGGCCGCCCGGCTGGAGGCGGCCCGCGCCGCCCTGAGCGGGCTGTCCGAGCAGGTGACGGTGCCCACCGAGAACCTGCTCTCCCCTGATCTGCTGCGCCGATTGTGCTGGGACTGGGATCCGGCAACACCGCAGCCCGCGACGGCGATCGAGCAGTTCCTAACCGCCGGCGGCGCCCGGCCCTGGCAACGCGAGCTCACGGTGCCCTTGCTGGCTGCCGCCCTCGGCATCACCGCCGACACCTGATCTGGAGAACCTTGTGTCACCAGTTGTTCGCCGGATCATCTACGTGATCAGCTACGAGCTGATCGCTATCGTGCTCACCGCCCTCGGACTGGTCGTTCTGGGCTTCGGTGGCGGCAGTTCCGGGGTCATGGCGGTGACGGCATCCACCGTTGCGGTGGTGTGGAACTACCTGTGGAACACCATGTTCGAGCTCTGGGAGCGGCGCCAGGACTCGCCCGCCCGCACACTGCGGCGCCGGATCGCGCACGCCATCGGCTTCGAAGGCGGGCTGGTTGTGGTGTTGTTGCCGATCGTGGCCGCGATTCTGCGCGTGTCGCTGCTGGAGGCGTTCGGACTCGAAGTCGGGCTGCTGGCGTTCTTCCTCGTCTACACGTTCGTGTTCACCTGGGTGTTCGACAAGGTGATGCCCCCGGCTAGTCCAGGTGCTCGCTGACTTCCTCGACGCAGTTGGCACTGCCCATCGCCGCCACCCAACCGGTGATCTGGCGGGCCACGTCCTGGGCGGTCAGACCGACCTCGGCCAGCAGCTCACCGCGGGAGGCGTGGTCGTAGAAGCGTTGCGGCACACCGACATCACGACAGGGCACGTCGATCTCGGCGCGCCGCAGCGCCGCCGACACCGCCGAGCCGACGCCGCCGGCGACACCGTTGTCCTCGCACGTCACCACCAGCTTGTGGGCAGTCGCCAGCTCGGCGATCACCTGCGGCACCGGCAACACCCAGCGCGGGTCGATCACGGTCACGCCGATGCCCTGGTTGTGCAGCCGGTCGGCCACCGCCAACGCCATCGGCGCGAACGCGCCGACGGCGACCAGCAGCACATCGGGGGTCAGCCCGTCCGCCGGCACCGCGAGCACATCCACCCCGCAGCGCCGCTCGATCGCGGGGACGTCCTCGCCCACATCGCCTTTGGGGAACCGCAACGCCGTGGGACCGTCACCGACGTCCAGCGCCTCACCGAGTTCTTCGCGCAGCCGGAAGCCGTCGCGGGGCGCGGCCACCCGCATACCCGGCACGATGCCCAGGATCGACAGATCCCACATGCCGTTGTGGCTCGCGCCGTCGGGGCCGGTGATCCCGGAGCGGTCCAGCACCAGGGTGACCGGCAGCTTGTGCAGCGCGGCGTCCATCAGCACCTGGTCGAACGCGCGGTTGAGGAACGTCGAGTAGACCGCCACCACCGGGTGCAGGCCGCCCATCGCCAGCCCGGCCGCCGAGGTGACCGCATGCTGCTCGGCGATCCCGACGTCGAACATCCGGTCCGGGTACCGCTGCCCGAACGCGGCCAGGCCCGTGGGACCGGGCATCGCGGCGGTGATCGCGACGACGTCGCGGCGTTTGGCGCCGTACTCGATGAGCGCGTCGGAGAACACCGCCGTCCAGCCGCGCCCGGCGGTCTCGGTGGCCGACCCGGTGAGCGGGTCGATCACACCACAGGCGTGCATCTGCTCGGCCTCATCATTCTCGGCGTGGCTGTAGCCCTTGCCCTTGCGGGTGACCACATGCACGATCACCGGCCCCCCGAAGCCGCGGGCGCGGCGCAGCGCGGACTCCACCGCGGCCTCGTCGTGGCCGTCGATCGGGCCGAGGTACTTCAGGCCGAGGTCGGTGAAGAGCGCCTGCGGGGCCAGCGCGTCCTTGAGCCCGGCCTTGACGCTGTGAATGATCTGGTAGCCGATCTCGCCGACCACCGGCACCCCGCGCACCGCCGCGCGGCCCCGCTCCAGCAGCCGCTCGTAGACGGGCTGTAGCCGCAGCGCGGCCAGGTGATCGGCGAAACCGCCGATGGTCGGCGCGTAACTGCGGCCGTTGTCGTTGACGACGATCACCACCGGCCGGTTGCCGGCGGCGATGTTGTTGAGTGCCTCCCAGCACATACCGCCGGTCAGGGCGCCGTCGCCGACGACGGCCACCACGTGCCGGTTGCGGTGCCCGGTCAGCTCGAAGGCTTTGGCCAGCCCGTCGGCGTACGACAGCGCCGAGCTGGCGTGGCTGGACTCCACCCAGTCATGCTCGCTCTCGGCCCGCGACGGATAACCGGACAGCCCGCCCATTTTGCGCAGGGTGTCGAAGTCGCGGTTGCGGCCGGTCAGCATTTTGTGCACGTAGGCCTGATGGCCGGTGTCGAAGATGATCGGGTCATGCGGGGAGTCGAATACCCGGTGCAGCGCCAGAGTCAGCTCCACCACGCCCAGATTGGGCCCCAGGTGTCCCCCGGTGGCGGCGACTTTGTGGATGAGGAACTCCCGGATCTCCGCCGCCAGATCGGTCAGCTGTGCCTGCGAGAGGTGCTGCAGATCGGCGGGGCCGCGGATCCCATCAAGCATCCGGTCAGTCTACGCACGAGAACGAAACCCCACCGTATGGTCATGGGTATGCATGCCGAGGAGATCGCCGAGGAGTACCCGGTGGTGGCCATCGACTCAGACGCGCTCGACGCGGCCCGGCTGCTGGCCGAGCACCGCCTGCCCGGCATCGTGGTGACCGATCAGACCGGACGGCCGTATGCGGTGCTGCCGGCTTCGCAGGTGGTGCGTTTCATCGTGCCGGGCTACATCCAGGACGATCCGTCCCTGGCCGGTGTGCTCAGCGAGACCGTGGCCGACCGGGCCGCTGAGAAGCTGCGCGGCAAAAAAGTGCGCGATGTACTGCCTGAACACCTCTACGAATTGCCGACCGCCGGCGCCGCGGAGACCCTGATCGAGGTCGCCTCGACCATGGCTCGGCTGCGGAGCCCCCTGATCGCCGTCGTCAAGGACGGTAAACTGCTCGGCGTGATCACCGCGTCGCGGTTGCTGGCCGCAGCCCTCGAAGTCTGATCGGGTGACGTTTCTGGCGGTCGCGGTCTTCCTGACCGCCTATGCGTTCATCGCCGCTGACCGGGTCAACAAGACGCTGGTCGCGCTGACCGGTGCGGCGGCCGTGGTCATCCTGCCGGCCATCTCATCGGACGATATCTTCTACTCCCGCCAGACCGGGATCGACTGGGACGTCATCTTCCTGCTGCTGGGCATGATGATCATCGTCAGCGTGCTGCGCCAGACCGGCGTGTTCGAGTATGTCGCGATCTGGGCGGCCAAGCGCGCCAAGGGATCGCCGCTGCGGATCATGATCCTGCTGGTGCTGGTGACCGCTGTCGCGTCGGCGCTGCTGGACAACGTCACCACGGTGCTGCTGATCGCCCCGGTCACCTTGCTGGTCTGTGACCGGCTCGAGATCAGCCCGACGTCGTTTCTGATGGCCGAGGTGTTCTCCTCGAACATCGGCGGTGCCGCCACCCTGGTCGGTGACCCGCCCAACATCATCATCGCCAGCCGAGCGGGATTGTCGTTCAACGCCTTCCTGGTGCACCTGGCGCCGATCGTCGTCATCGTCACGGCCGCGTTGATCATCATGCTGCCCCGGTTGTTTCCCGGCTCGTTCACCGTGGATCCCGACCGGGTCGCCGACGTGATGGCGCTGGAGGAGCGCGAGGCGATCCGCGACCGCGGCCTGCTGATCAAGTGCGGCCTGGTGCTGACCGCGGTGTTCGCCGCGTTCATGGGTCATTCCGCGCTGCACCTGGAGCCGTCGGTGGTGGCCTTGCTCGGCGCCGGTGTGTTGATCGTGATCTCCGGCCTGGAGCGCTCGGACTACCTTTCCGGCGTCGAGTGGGAGACGCTGCTGTTCTTCGCCGGCTTGTTCGTGATGGTCGGTGCGCTGGTGGACACCGGTGCGATCGCCACTCTGGCCAAGGCGGCCGCCGACCTCACCGGGGGCAACGCGGTGTTGACCACGATGGGCATCCTGGGTGTCTCCGCGCCGGTGTCCGGGATCATCGACAACATCCCGTATGTCGCCACCATGACGCCGATCGTGGCCGAACTGAGCACCACACTCCCCAACGACCTGCACCCGGACGCCCTGTGGTGGGCGCTGGCGCTCGGCGCCGACTTCGGCGGCAACCTGACCGCGGTCGGGGCCAGCGCCAACGTGGTGATGCTCGGGATCGCCCGCCGCGCAGGCAATCCGATCACGTTCTGGGAGTTCACCCGCAAAGGCATCGTGGTCACCGCGGTCTCGGTCGCGTGCGCGGCGCTGTATCTGTGGTTGCGCTACTTCGTGTTCGGCTGACTTCTTTGCCGCGGGGCCTCGCGCCCCACTTTCGGGGACGGTGGTCGACGGCCCCGCTCACCGCGCACCGCGATCGCCGGCCAGCAGTCAGCGGGTCAGCAGCGCCACGCACTCCACGTGGTGGGTGAGCGGGAACGCGTCGAATACCCGGATCTGCTCCACGGTATACCCCTGGGCGCGGTACAGGCCGATGTCGCGCGCGAAAGACGCTGCCTCGCAACCGATGTGCACAATACGCGGTACACCGGCGGCGGCCAGCGCCTCGATCACCTGCCGACCGGCACCGGTGCGCGGCGGGTCCAGCACCGCCACGTCGGCGCCGGAGGACGCAGCGCTCAACACCCGCCGCACCGAGTCGGTGCGCACCGATACCTGCGACAGATCGGCCAACGCGGCCCGCGCGGCGCCGGTGGCCGCCCGGGAGGTGTCGACGCTGATCACCCGGCCCGACTCGCCCACCGCCTGCGCCAGTGCCGCGGCGAAGATTCCGGCGCCGCCGTAGAGATCCCAGGCGGTCATGCCCGCCTCCGGTGCAGCCCAGTCGGTGATCAGCGCGCTGTAGTGCGCGGCCGCCTGCCGGTGCGCCTGCCAGAACGCGGTCACCGGGATCCGCCAACGCCGGCGGCCGACCCACTGGGTGGCGTGGTAGTCGCCCTCACGCACCTGCGGGCGGTGGTTGTGGCCGGTGCTCACCACGTGCCGAACGCCGTCGTCGTCGGCCACCACATGGAGGTGGTCACCGGGCTGCCAGCTCTGCTCGGCCAGGCCGGTGGTCATCCCGGCGGGCAGCTGGCCGCACCGCAGGTCGGTGACCAGCTCATCACTGTGATAGCGGTGAAATCCGGCCCGCCCGTCGGCACCGACGTCCAGGCGGACCCGGGTGCGCCAGCCGGTCGGGCCGTCGTCTCCGACCGGTTCGGCACAACCCTCCCAGTCATGGCCGCCGAGCCGGGCCAGCTGGTTGGACACCACCGTGCCCTTGAGCGCACGCGCCACGGCCGGATCGGCGAACGCCAGGTCGCAGCAACCGGCACCGTCGACGCCGGCGATCGGGCACAGCGGGGCGACCCGGCCGTCCGCCGGTTCGAGTACCTCGACGGTCTCGGCGTGCCAATACGAACCGCGCTCGGCGGTGATCCGCGCCCGCACCCGTTCGCCGGGCAGCGCGTAACGCACGAACACCACGCGGCCGTCCTGGCGGGCCACACAACTGCCGCCATTGGCGGGCGCCCCGGCGACCAGGGTCAGCTCGTCACCGATCACTCGAGAAAACCCCGCCGTGTGTCGCCGGGAGCGTGATGCGGCGCCAGCACCTTGCGCCGTTCCGAGGAGTTCAGCTGCCAGGGCACCGAGGTCACCATCACCTGCGGCATGAACAGCAGCCGGGTCTTGAGCCGCAACGCACTTTGGTTGTGCAGCAGCTGTTCCCACCAGTGGCCCACCACATATTCGGGGATGTAGACGGTCACCACGGTGCGCGGCGACTCTTTGCTGATGCGCCTGACGTACTCCAGCACCGGGCGGGTGACCTCGCGGTAGGGCGAGGCGATCACCTTGAGCGGCACGGTGATGTCGCTGTCCTCCCACTCGCGGACCAGAGCGCGGGTCTCGGTGTCATCGACGTTGACGGTGATCGCCTCCAGGTTGTCCGGGCGGGTCGCCCGGGCGTAGGCCAGCGCCCGGCGGGTGGGAAGGTGCAGCTTGGACACCAGCACCAGGGCGTGGTTGCGGCTGGGCAGCACCGCCTGGTCGTCCAGGGCGGCGGACTGCTCGGCCAGCTCCTGGCTGACCGTGTCGTAGTGCCGGCGGATCATCTTCATCACGACGAACAGCACCGACATCGCCACGATCGCAATCCAGGCGCCGGCGACAAACTTCGTCACGATGACGACGATCAACACCGTTCCGGTGGCGACGAAGCCGATGGTGTTGACCACCCGGGAGCGCATCATCTTGACCCGGGCCGCACGGTCGGTTTCGGTGCGCAGCAACCGGTTCCAGTGCCGGACCATGCCGATCTGGCTCAACGTGAAGGAGACGAACACCCCGACGATGTAGAGCTGGATCAGCGCGGTGACCTCGGCGCCGAACGCCACGATGAAGGCGATGGCCACCACCGCCAGGAACACGATGCCGTTGGAGAACGCCAGCCGGTCACCGCGGGTGTGCAGCTGACGCGGCAGATAGCGGTCCTGGGCCAGGATCGAGCCCAGCACCGGAAAGCCGTTGAACGCGGTGTTGGCGGCCAGCGCCAGGATCAACGCGGTCACACCGGCGATGATCCACAAACCGGGCGGAAAACCGCGGAACACCGTCTCGGCCAGCTGGGCCAACAGGGTCTTCTGGTCGTAATCCGCCGGCGCCCCGATCAGCTGTTCGTGCGGGCGCGCGGCGATCTTCACCCCGGTCTGACGGGCCAGCACGATGATGCCCATCATCAGCGTCACCGCGATAACCCCCAGCATCAGCAAGGTGGTGGCCGCATTGCGTGACTTGGGTTTGCGGAACGCCGGCACCCCGTTGCTGATCGCCTCCACACCGGTCAGTGCGGCGCATCCCGACGAGAACGATTTGGCCACCAGGAACACCAGGGCCACACCGACCACCTCGCCGTGCGCCGAGTGGATCTTGAACGCCGCCGATTCAGCCTGCAGCGGATGGTCCAGCACGAAGATCTGGAACAGCCCCCATCCCAGCATCGCAAAGACGCCGATCATGAACGCATACGTCGGGAAGGCGAACGCGGTACCTGATTCGCGGATGCCGCGCAGATTGACCGCGGCCACCACCACGACGGTGCCCACCGCGAACGCGACTTTGTGATCGGCGATGAACGGAATCGCCGATCCGATGTTGGCGATCCCTGACGAGATCGAAACAGCAACGGTCAGAACGTAATCCACCATCAGTGCGCTGGCCACGGTCAGGCCCGCGGTGGCGCCCAGGTTGGTGGTGACCACTTCATAGTCGCCGCCCCCGGAAGGGTAGGCGTGCACATTCTGGCGGTAGGAGGCCACCACGGTGATGAACACGAACGCCACTGCCAGGCCGACCCACGGCGTCAGCCGGTAGGCCGCGATGCCCGCCACCGACAACACGAGGAAGACCTCTTCGGGTCCGTAGGCCACCGAGGACAGCGCGTCGGAGGCGAACACCGGCAGCGCAACGCGCTTGGGCAGCAGCGTGTGGCTGAGCCGATCGCTGCGGAACGGCCGGCCCAGAAGCAGCCGGCGGGCAGCGGTGGAAATCTTCGACACGAGAGCCAAGGGTAAGCCAGGCCGGCCCTGGCGGTAGCGTTCACCGAATACGGGCACTACTGCCGGCGATAGCCAGCCGAAACCAGCCGAAAGGACCGTGCACGTGCGGGTAGTTGTGATGGGATGCGGCCGAGTGGGTGCCTCGGTGGCCGACGGGCTGTCCCGGATCGGTCACGAGGTCGCCATCATCGACCGTGACACCACCGCGTTCAACCGGCTCAGCCCGGAGTTCAACGGCGAACGGGTGCTGGGCATGGGCTTCGACCGCGACGTGCTGCTGCGCGCCGGCATCGAGGAGGCCGGGGCGTTCGCCGCGGTGTCCTCGGGGGACAACTCCAACATCATCGCCGCGCGGCTGGCCCGCGAGACGTTCGGCGTGGCGCGGGTGGTCGCCCGTATCTATGACGCCAAGCGGGCCGCGGTTTATGAGCGCCTCGGCATTCCCACCATCGCCACGGTGCCCTGGACCACCGATCGCCTGCTCGACGCCCTGACCCGCGAAAGCGAGACCACCAAGTGGCGTGACCCGACCGGCACCGTCGCCGTCGCCGAGGTCGTGCTGCACGAGGACTGGATCGGTCGCCCCGTCACCGACCTCGAGGCCGCCGTCAACGCCCGGGTGGCGTTCTTGATCCGGTTCGGCACCGGCATCCTGCCCGAGCCCAAGACGGTCATTCAGGCCAGCGACCAGGTCTACATTGTCGCGGTGTCCGGCCGGGTCGCCGAGGCGATCGCGATCGCCGCCCTGCCGCCGAGCGAGGACCTGCAATGAAGGTCGCCGTAGCCGGGGCCGGGGCCGTCGGCCGGTCGATCGCCCGGGAGCTGCTCGACAGCGACCACCAGGTGACGCTGATCGAGCGCAATCCCGACCATATCGATGTCGAGGACATCGCCGATGCGCAGTGGCACCTAGGTGACGCCTGCGAGCTGAGCCTGCTGGAGTCGGTGCACCTGGAGGACTTCGACGTCGTCATCGCCGCCACGGGCGACGACAAGGCCAATGTGGTGCTGTCGCTGCTGGCCAAGACGGAGTTCGCGGTGCCCCGGGTGGTGGCCCGGGTGAACGACCCCCGCAACGAATGGCTGTTCACCGACGCCTGGGGGGTGGACGTGGCGGTGTCCACGCCACGCATGCTGGCCTCCCTGGTCGAAGAAGCCGTGGCGGTCGGGGATCTGGTGCGGCTCATCGAGTTCCGCAAGGGCCAGGCCAACTTGCTGGAGATCACCCTGCCCGACGACACCCCGTGGGGCGGCAAGCCGGTGCGCAAGCTGTCGCTGCCCCGCGACGCCGCACTGGTGACGATTCTGCGGGGGACGCGGGTGATCGTGCCGCAGGACGACGAGCCGCTCGAGGGCGGCGACGAGCTGCTGTTCGTCGCGTCCGCCGGGGTGGAGACCGAACTGCGCGAGCTGGTGCTACCGGCGCACTGAGCGGGCTTCGCGGTCGTCTGCGGCGGGCTCGGGTCGCCGGTCCAGCGCCCGCTGCACGTATTTGACGGCCAGGTAGGTCACCAGTGCGGCCAGCGCGGTCAGCGGCCAGCCCATGGCGATGCGCGCCACCCCCAGCCAGCCGGTTTCGTCGGCGTTGTAGAGCAGCCGCTGCACCGCGAAGCGGGAACCGAACACCAGCACCCAGGTCAGTGTGGCGATGTCGTAGGCGTAGATCGCCGCCCGCAGCTCGCGCCAGGCCAGGCTCTGTCCGCTGGCCCAACTCCAGATGTAGCCGACCACCGGGCGGCGGATCAGCATCGATGCCGCGAACACCACCGCCCACACCAGCGAGGTCCAGATGCCCAGCAGGAAATACCCCTTGGAGTCGCCCATCAGATAGGCGATCAGTGCGCAGACGGCCACCCCGAAGAATCCGGAGACCGCCGGCTGGGTGGAGTCCCGGCGGATCAGCCGCCACACCAGCACCGCCGCGGCCACTCCCAGCGCCGCCACCACGGCGATCCGCAGGCCGAAGACGCTGGAGGTGGGCACGAACACCACGATCGGCAGTGACGAGTAGATCAGCCCGGCCACCCCGCCGATCTGGTCCAGCAGCCGCTGCGGCCCCTGGGAGGTCGGTGCGATCACTGCTGGATTTCGTAGTGCGGGTTGTAGATGGCCTTGCAGCCGCTTTCCAGTTTCCCGACCCGGCCGTGCACCCGCAGGGTGCGGCCCGAATCGATCCCGGGAATGCGGCGCTGCCCCAGCCACACCAGCGTCACCGTGTCGGTGCCGTCGAACAGCTCAGCGCGGACCCCGCCCACGCAGCCCTTGGCGTTGGCTTCCACGCTGCGCAGCACTCCGACCATGGTGACCTCTTGACCACGCTCGCAGTCGATGGCGCGCTGGGCGCCGGTGTTGAGCGCCTCATCGGACAACTCCTCGACATCGCGCAACTCAGGATCTTCCGTCAATCGCCGAGTCAGCCGGCGCAGGTACCCCTTCGGCGCTGCCATTGCCCTCTCCCTCAATTGTGTGCGCCCGCTACGGTAGACCTGTTGATTACCTAATGCCACACGACCGGCCTACGAGGCGGTTTGCAACACCGGGCACGATCAACGGGTGGCATTCGATCTGCATGGCGTCACCGCCGTATTGCTGCCGGGAACCGGATCCGACGACGACTACGTCCGCCGGGCGTTTGGCGCCCCGTTACAGCAGGTGGGGGCCGAATTGGTCGCACACCGCCCGCGACCGGCACACCTGATCGAGGGCTATCTTGCGGCGCTGGACGCCGCGGCCCGGTCCGGGCCGGTCATCGTCGGCGGTGTGTCGATCGGCGCGGCGGTGGGCACCGCGTGGGCGCTGCAACATCCCGGCCAGGTGATCGCGGTGCTGGCCGCACTGCCCGCGTGGACGGGCGCCCCCGATACCGCCCCGGCCGCCCACGCCGCCCGCTACAGCGCCGAGCAGCTGCGCCGCGAGGGGCTGCCGGCGGTGGTGGCCCAGATGCGGGCGACCAGCCCGGCCTGGCTCGCCGACGAGCTGACCCGCTCGTGGACCGCCCAGTGGCCGCAGCTGCCCGACGCCCTGGAGCAGGCCGCGGCCTACGTGGCGCCGTCGTGCGCCGAGTTGGCCGCCCTGGCGGCGCCCCTGGGAGTGACCGCGGCCGTCGACGACCCGGTGCATCCGTTGCAGACGGCCGCCGAATGGGTGGCCGCCGCCCCGCGGGCGGCGCTGTGCACGGTGACGCTGGAGCAGATCGGTGCCGACCCGGCCGCGTTGGGCACCGCGTGCCTGACGGCGCTGGGCGACGCCATTTAGCGGCGAGCCGCCAGGCTGGATGCGGCGGCCCAGCTGCGCTAGCCGCCGGTGATGGTGCGCAACTGCTGCATCGCGGAGCCTTCCACGCTGCGGCGCGCAGCCGGCGTAGGCGGCACGTCACCGCCGGGGGGCTGCTGTCCGGCGGCCTGCTGGGCGGCCATCGCGGCCTGCTGCGCCGCGGCGGCCCGCAACTGCTCGGCCATCGGCTCGGGCAGTCGCACCGGCAACGGGGTGCGCACCGGCAACGGGGTGTCGCCGCGCCGGACCACGGTGTCCGCCAAGGCTTCCCGTGCCTGCTCGGTGAGCGCGTCCATCGACTCGTGCGGGCCGTTGACCACGCAGCGCACCATCCAGCGGTAGCCGTCGACGCCGATGAACCGGACCGCGCCGGTCGCCGATCCGACCACCTCCCGGCCCCACGGGCCGTCGATGATGCTGACATTCGCCGAGTCCCGGCGCAGCGCGTCGGCCAGCTCGGTGGCCACCTCGCGCCACAGCCCCGCCGACTTGGGGGCGGCATAGGCGGCGCTGTTGAACCGCCCGTTGGCCGTCACCAGCCACACCGCGCTGGGCACGCCGGCCTCGCTCAGCTCGACCTGAACCTGGGCGCCCGCGGGCATCGGCACCAGCACCGAACCCAGGTCCAGACGGGCCGTCGCCGCGGCCGCCGGGTCGTCGAAATCGTCGATGTCGAACGGGCCCACGAGCTCCTCGTCAGAGTCCCCGTCCACGTCCTGCAGGTTCTCCAGCTCCTGGGGTTCCGGCTCGGCGCGCGTCGGCTCGTCGGCGCCGGTCTTGCGCTTGCCCCTACCGAATGCCATCACAGCCGCCCATCTTCGTCACTTGCCTGTCACAAACTCGCATGCCCGCCCGACGAGCCGTGTCCGTCGCCGCCGCGGCTGGTTCCCGC
>Ga0164242_10006027_pt1 | contig 13407 bp, 13 predicted proteins | sample OricomgcompostMG_FD_108783 | JGI IMG/M metagenome (GOLD analysis project Ga0164242, IMG submission 108783) | Miracle-Growth compost microbial communities from Emeryville, California, USA - Original compost - Miracle growth compost (MG) ...
ACCGTCCGTCAATAGTAATACATCCTTGCCGAGGCCGGCGCCCTTGATGGCGGCCGTGATGGCGAGCATCTCGCGCATTCCCGGCCCGCCCTTGGGTCCTTCGTACCGGATCACCACGACGTCGCCGTGCCCGATCTTGCCCTCGGTGAGTGCGTCCATCGCGGCGCGTTCGCGTTCGAACACGCGCGCAGGGCCTTCAAACACCGCGGCGTCGAACCCGGCCGTCTTCACCACGGCGCCGTCGGGCGCGAACGTGCCCTTCAAGATCGTCAGCCCGCCGGTCGCGTGGATCGGGTTGTCGAGCGTACGCAGCACCTCGCCGTCGAGCGGCTCCGGGTCGAGCGCGGCCAGGTTCTCGGCGACCGTCTTGCCGGTGACGGTCATGGCATCGCCGTGCAGCAGGCCGGCATCCAGCAGCGCCTTCATCAGCACCGGGATGCCGCCGTGCCGGTCGACGTCGTTCATCACGTATTTGCCGAACGGCTTCAGGTCGCCGATGTGTGGAACCGTGTCGCCGATGCGGTTGAAGTCATCGAGTGTCAGCTCGACTTCGGCCTCGCGGGCGATCGCGAGCAGGTGCAGCACGACGTTGGTCGAACCGCCCAGCGCCATCGCAACCGTGACCGCGTTCTCGAACGCCTTCTTGGTCAGGATGTCGCGGGTGGTGTGGCCACGCTGCAGCATCCCGACGACCGCCTCGCCGCTGCGGTGCGCGTAGTAGTCGCGGCGACGGTCGGCGGACGGCGGCGCGGCCGATCCCGGCATCGACATCCCGAGCGCTTCGGCGACGGAAGCCATCGTGTTCGCGGTGTACATGCCGCCACAGGCACCCTCGCCAGGCGCGATCGCACACTCGATCTTCTTCAGGTCTTCCAGGCTCATCGTGCCCGCCTTGCAGGCGCCGACCGCCTCGAAGGAGTCGATGATCGTGACGTCCTTCTCGGTGCCGTCGGAGAGCTTGACCCAGCCGGGCGCGATCGATCCGGCGTAGAGAAAGACGGATGCCAGGTTCAGCCGCGCGGCGGCCATCAGCATCCCGGGGATCGACTTGTCGCATCCGGCGAGCAGCACGGAGCCGTCCAGCCGCTCGGCCATCATCACGGTCTCGACCGAGTCGGCGATGACCTCGCGGGAGACGAGTGAGAAGTGCATCCCCTCGTGTCCCATCGAGATGCCGTCGGAGACCGAGACGGTGCCGAACTGCAACGGATAGCCGCCGCCGCAGTGCACGCCCTCCTTGGCACCCTGCGCCAGTCGGTCGAGCGACAGGTTGCACGGCGTGATCTCATTCCAGGAGCTCGCGATGCCGATCTGGGGCTTGTCCCAGTCCTCGTCCCCCATGCCGACGGCGCGAAGCATTCCTCGGCTCGTGGTGGCTTCGATTCCGTCGGTGACGACACGGCTGCGCGGCTTCAGGTCGATCTCAGGCATGTGACGAGTCTAGAACCGCCGCGCGGGTGCCTCGTGCGGTGGTAGGACGACCGACTAACCGAGCGCAGCGTCAGCGCGCAGCTGCCCACTGCTCGCGGCCGCTGGCGAGCAGCGTCAGCAGCGTGGCGACGGCATCCACGTCGGCGACCCGGAAGCCGGCGGCCGTATCGCCTTCGCCGACCTTCACGCCGACGTCCGCGTCGCGCAGCGCACGGAAGCCGTCCTCGTCCGTGACGTCATCGCCCGCGTACAGCACCCCGGTGGCACCGAGGTGTTCACGCAGCCGATCGATCCCGTCGCCTTTGGTGGCCTCTCGTGCGGCGAACTCCAGGATGTCCTTGCCGTCACGTTCCGTGAACCCCCCAATGCGCTCGGCCGCCGCGCGCGCGGCCTCGTGCACGGCGGGGACCGTTGCCGGGTCGACCAACCGCGTGTGCACGCCGTAGCCCACCGGTTTGTGCTCGAGCATCGCATTCGGCGTCGCATCGACGATCTGCTGCAGCGCGGCGCGCAGCGCGTCGAGGCGCCGTCGCTCCCCCGCGTCGAGCCCCAGGTCGACCTTTCCGCCGTTCAAGCGCACTTCGACGCCGTGCGAACCGATCAGCAGCGCGCTGTCGTCTGCGCGCGTGACGCGCGCCAGCGAGTCGAGTGGCCGTCCGGAGACATAAGCGATCCAGGTGTCGGGCTGGGCCTCGAGGCGTGCGATCGCTTCGACCGCCTTCGGTGTGACGTGTGCGTCGGCCGGGTCGTCGACGAAGCCCGAGATCGTGCCGTCGAAGTCGAGCGCGATCAGCAGCCGTTCGGTGCCGGCTAGCTCGCTCAGCCGCAGGGCGAATGCGCGTGCGGGGTCGCTGGCGCGCTGCGCCTGCTGCGCCATCTACGAACGCTCCCTGGTCTGGTATCCGGCCGGCTTCTGATCCGGATACGCGTCATGAGCGGTGTGGGTCAGCGCCTCCAGGAAGCTCGCCGACCAACGCTGCACATCGTGGGTGAGCACGCGTTTGCGCAGCGTGCGCATGCGGCGGGCGCGTTCGGTTCGTGGCATCTCGATCGCCTGCAGCATGGCGTCCTTCACGCCCTCGATGTCGTGCGGATTCACCAGGAGAGCCTGCCGGAGTTCATCGGATGCGCCTGTGAACTCGCTCAGGATCAGCACGCCGTCATTGTCTGCTCGCGTCGCGACATACTCCTTCGCGACCAGGTTCATGCCGTCGCGCAGGGCGGTGACGAGCATGACGTCTGCCGCGAGGTACAGCGCGACCATCTCCTCCTTCGGGTACCCCTGGTGCAGGTAGCTGATCGCGGTGTGGCTGATCGTGCTGTAATCGCCGTTGATACGACCGACGGTCAGCTCGATCTCGTCGCGCAACTGGCGATACGTATCGACACGTTCACGGCTCGGGCTCGCCACCTGCACCAGCGTGACGTCCTCGACGGAGAGCTTGCCCTCTTTGAGCAGCTCCCCGTACGCCTTCAGACGATGGCCGATGCCCTTGGTGTAATCGAGTCGGTCGACCCCGAGCATGATCGTCTTCGGATTGCCGAGTTCCTCGCGGATCTGCCTCGCCCGCTCCTGGATGTCTGGGCGCGCTGCGAGCTCTTGGTATGCCTTCGCGTCGATCGAGATCGGGAACTGCCGCGCCAGCACCGTGCGCACCAGTTTGCCGTGGCGATTCCGCGTCACGTGACGGTGCGCTCCGGCGTCGGGATCGTCATGGTCGATCGGCACCTCGACCACCGAACCGCGCGTGTCGTACCCCTTCAACCGGCGCGCGGCCCGAGCGAAATTGCCCGCGTCGGCGAGGCGCTGGAAGCCGATCACGTCGGCGCCGAGCAACCCCTCGACGATCTGGCGCCGCCACGGCAGCTGCGAGAAGATTCCGTACGCGGGGAACGGGATGTGATCGAAGAAGCCGATCACCAGGTCAGGACGATCCTCACGCAGCATGTGCGGCACGAGTTGCAGCTGATAGTCGTGCACCCACACCACGGCGCCGTGCGCTGCGGATGCGATCGCGGCGTCCGCGAACCGGCGGTTCACCCGCACGTAGGCATCCCACCATTCCCGGTGATAGCTCGGCGGGGCGATCACATCGTGATAGAGCGGCCACAGCGTGTCGTTCGAGAAGCCCTCGTAGTAGTACTCGATCTCCTCGGCGCTGAGCGTGACCGGTTTGATGTCCATGCCGTCGACGGTGAACGGAGCGAACGTCGCGTCGGCGATGCCGACCCAGCCGATCCAGATGCCGTCCTCGCTGCGCATGATCGGCTCGAGCGCCGCAACGAGCCCGCCGGGAGACGGCCGCCAGACGGCATCCGTTCCACTGCCGGAGACGTGATCGACGGGCAATCTGTTCGAGACGATCACGAGGTCGTAATCGTCGCCCTCGCGCTGAATCGGTTGTGCGTGCTCGGAAATCCCGTGCCTCCCCGGTGATCACGTGACCGCGCGAGGCGGTGCTTCAAGGATATCAGCGCTCGACGCGACGACCGGGAGCACTCAGCTCGTCACGGCGAGGCCGAGCGCCGCGAGCCCGACGGTGAGCGGTGCGACCACCGCTCCGAGCAGTGCGTAGCGCGCCCACGAGATCTCGACGCCGAGCCGGTGCAGACGCTGATGCCAGAGCAACGTCGCGAGGGACGCCCATGGCGTGACGAGCACGCCGGCGTTCACCCCGATCAGCAGGGCGGTCAGGCGCACCGGAGACTGCGCGACCGGTTCCAGGGCGAGGAACGCGGGAAGGTTGTTCACCGCGTTCCCTCCGATCGCGGACACGCCGGCGAGCCGCACCAGCTCAAGCGGGTCCTGGCCGCCTCCGGAGGCCTGCGCGATCACCGCGTTCAGGCCCAGCTCGGTCAGCGCTGCCATGCAGACGAACAGCCCCAGGGCGAACAGCAGCAGCGACCACGGTACGAGCGCGAGGCGCAACGCGCGCCTGCGACGCACGGCGAAGACGCCGCAGAGCAGCACCGCCGCCGCGCTCGCGGGCATCCAGACCGGTACGCCGCTGACGAGAGCGGGCAGCAACAACGCGACCACGACCGCGCACGCCGCGAACAGCGTGCGGTCCACGATCGGCTCCGCCGACGGCACCTCGAACCGCACCGGCAACTGGCGGTGGTAGACCACAAGCACCACCGCGACCGGCACCACGATCGCCACGATCGCCGGCGCCCAGGTGTGCGAGACGAAACCCGCCACGCCGCCGTCGATCCTGCCGGCAGCAAGCAGGTTGGTCAGATTCGAGACCGGCAACAGCAACGACGCCGTGTTCGCCAGCCACACCGTGATCAGCGCGAACGGCAGCGGGTTCAGCCCGGAACGCCGCGCGAGCCCCACGACCACGGGGGTGAGCAGCACCGCGGTGGTGTCCAACGAGAAGAAGATCGTCCCGATCGCCGCGAACACAGCAACCAACAGCAGGAGCAACCAGGCGCGTCCGCGTGCCCAGCCCGCGACGCGACTCGCCAACCACCCGAAGACGCCCGCCTCGGCAGCCAACTCGGCGACGATCGTGATCGCCACGACGAACAGCAGCACCGGCCAGACGCGTGCCCAGACGGCCGCCGCATCCGCGAGAGGCAGAATGCCGACGGCAACGGCGATCCCGCCCAGCACCAGAAGGACGACACCGACGATCGCCGTGCGCATCCGCCGCCTCCCGACATCCCGACCGTTCGCGGCCCGCTTCCGCCACCGCTCCCGTCACGGTAGCGTTGATCTGGCGAACGGAGGGGCGATGCGCAAATACATGTTCAGCGGCGGAGTGATCGCCGCCGTCTTCGGAATCCTCTCCCCACTGAAGGCCACCCGCAAGGGTCCCCGAGACTGGCGACTGGGCCTGGCGTGGGCGGGCTGGGCGCTGAGCCTGGCCGTCGCGATCGTCACGGTACGCGACCGATCGGAGATCGTCGCACGCAAACAACGCGCGCGCCGTAACTGAACGCTGCGGCGTGTCCCCCGTCGACACGCGGATTCCTGGGCGAAACTGAGCATTACAGCAATTCGTTCTGGATGAGGAGCATCGCAATGTTTGGTCGCCGGAGGCACGCCGCACCGGTCGCGGTCGCCCCCACCCCCGCGCCGCAGCTGAGCGGTGAGCAGATCTTCGAACTCGTGCACGCCCAGCTCGCTGCGGCGATCGGCGAGCACGGAACCTGGACGATGTCACGCCGCACCGAGACGGACACCGACGAGATATTCCACGGAGTCCTGGCACACTCGATCGCGCTCGACATCGTCGACGCGTTGCGCGACGCTCAGGTACAGCTCGAGAACGGCGCACCGGCGCACATTCCTGAACACGTCGCGGAGCCGCAGCCCGATGCCACCTCCGCGGAGACCGCACGGGGTGAACATGCCGCGGAGACCCCGGCGATCCCCGTCGCATCCGTCGACAAGCCAGCTGCGTTCCGCTGGGATCCCGCCCCCATCACGGTCTGGACCGATCTGAAGAAGCCCGTGACGGGCGAACTGGCGCGCATCGAGCGTCACGAACTCGTCGCCTGAGGCGGGATGACTACCCGATCGGCTTCCACGAGCCGGGGCCGTTCGACCCTGCTCGATAATCGTCGAGCGGCACATCATCGGCCGCCCACGCCTTGAGCACCGGGGCGATGATCCGCCAGCACTCCTCTGCCGTGTCGCCACGCACCGACAGCGCCGGATCGCCGTCAAGCACGCCCTCGAGAACCTCGCCGTATGCCAGCAGCTGACCCGGGCCGAACTCCGCTGTCAACTCTGCTCTGCCCAGTACATGCGGGTCACCCGGGCCGTTCACGTTCAGCTCCAGCGACATCTCGTCGGGGCCGAGCAGCATCCGCAGCACCGTCGGACGCTCCACGCCGCGCAGCCCGCCGGGAACCTGCGGCGAGGGAAGGAAGGTGACGACGATCTCGTGCCGCTTGCTGCCGATCGCCTTGCCGCTGCGCAGCGTGAATGGCACGCCCGCCCAACGCCACGTGTTGATCTCAAAGGTGACCTCGGCCAGCGTCTCGGTTTTCAGCGATGGGTCGACACCTTCTTCATCGACGTACGAGGGCAGTTTGCGGCCGTCGATCGTGCCCGCGGTGTAGCGGCCGCGCCGGCTCGCCGTTGCAGCGTCATCGCCGAACACGCGCGTGGCCCGCAGCACCGCACCCTTCGCGTCGCGCAGATCGCGTTCGCCGAGGGTGGCAGGCGGCTCCATCGCTGTCACGGCGAGCACCTGCAGCAGGTGGCTCTGGATCATGTCCACGAGCGCCCCGGCATGGTCGTAATAGCGGGCACGCCCCTCCAGCGCAAGCGTCTCGTCGTAGATGACATCGACGGATGCGACGTGCTGATTGCTCCACAGCGGCTCGAAGATGCGGTTGGCGAAACGCAAGCCGAGCAGATTGAAGACGGTCGAGTTGCCGAGGAAGTGGTCGATGCGGTGGATCTGCTCTTCCGGCACCAGCTTCAGGACTTGGCGGTTCAGCGCCGCCGCGCTGCGCTTGTCGGTGCCGAACGGCTTCTCCAACGCCAGCTGGGCACCGTCGGGCAGATCGACCTTCTCCAGCGCCTTGCAGGCCAGAGCTGTGATCGCGGGAGGGAGCGCGAAGTAGATGGCCGGCACCCCATCGGCTTCAGCGAGCAACGCCGACAGCTCGTCCGTCTTGGTGACGTCGGTCTTGCGGTAGGTGGCCTGTTTCAGCAGGTCCTGCACGGAATCGCCGGATGCCTTCACCGTCTTGAATGAGGCTCGCACCACCTGCCGCCAGTGGGCATCCGTCCAGTCCTCGGCTCCCGCGCCGACCAGCCGGACCCGGCGCTCCGGCTGTCTCGTGAGCAATTGTCCCAACGCCGGCAGCAACAGCCGGGAGCTGAGATCGCCGCTTCCTCCAAGGATCACCAGTGTCTGCACGGATTGGCTCATGCCTGCCACGTTACCTGCAAGGATGGCATCATGCCTTTGCCTATTGAAGACTATGCGCTGATCGGCGACAGTTTCACGGCGGCCCTGGTCGGCCGGGATGGCAGCATCGACTGGCTGTGCATGCCCCGATTCGACTCCCCGTCGATCTTCGGCGCGCTCCTGGGAGCACCGGACAACGGCCGTTGGCTTCTGGCGCCGACGGATGAGAATGCGCACAGCAGCCGGCGCTACGACGGCGACTCATTCATCCTGATCACCCACTGGACGACGGAGTCCGGGGAGGTCGAAGTGCTCGACTTCATGCCGCACGGAGATCACCGCGCCGATGTCATCCGGCGCGTCCGCGGCATCCGCGGCACCGTCGAGCTGGAGCAGGAACTGATCATGCGGTTCTCGTATGGGACGACCGTTCCGTGGGTGCGACAGCTCGAGAACGAAGAGCGTCCCGCCATGCTCGCCGTCGCCGGTCCGGATGCCCTGATCATGCGCGGGCCCAGGCTGCGGCCGACCGACCACGCGCACCGAGGCACGTTCACCGTCTCCGCCGGCGAGATCGTCGACATCAGCTTGACCTGGTTCGCGTCACACAAGGACACCCCCGACCCGCTCGACGTGGCCGAGCGGCTGCAGCACTCCCGCGACTGGTGGGACGAATGGGCGACGAACTGCGCCCACGACGGTCCGTACTACGACGAGGTCATCCGATCGCTGCTCGTGCTGCGTGCCCTCACGCATGAGGCGACCGGCGGAATCGTCGCCGCCGCCACGACATCCCTGCCAGAGCAGTTCGGCGGCCAACGCAACTGGGACTACCGCTACGTCTGGCTGCGTGATGCATCGCTGACGTTGTCCGTGCTGCTGGCGCACGGGTTCCATGACGAAGTGCAGCGCTGGCGGGACTGGCTGCTGCGGGCGGTCGCCGGCGACCCGGCCGACGTGCAGATCATGTACGGGCTCTCCGGCGAGCGCGAGCTGGTGGAACGCGAACTCACGAGCCTGCCCGGATACCAGGGCGCGAAGCCGGTTCGCGTGGGGAACGCGGCTGCCGACCAATTCCAGGCCGACGTCATCGGAGAGGTGATGATCGCGCTACAGGAAGCACGCGAGGCCGGCATCAAGGAATCGAAGGACTCGTGGGCTGTGCAGCGCGCACTCATCGGCCACCTGGAGAAAGTGTGGCGGGACCCCGATCAGGGCATCTGGGAGATCCGCGGTCAGGCGCGCTCATTCACGCACTCGCACGCAATGGTCTGGGCGGCGTTCGACCGTGCCATCGCCGGCATCGAACAGTTCGGCCTGCCCGGTCCGCTGGAGCAGTGGCGGGCAGCGCGCGACGAGGTGCGCGACCTGATCGACACGCGGGGCGTGGATCCGGCGAAGCAGAGATTCACGCAGTATTTCGGCGGCACCGGCTTGGATGCATCGCTCCTGCAGTTGCCGCAGGTCGGCTTCTGTGCGGCGGACGACCCGCGCATGCTCAACACCGTCGCCGGGATGGAAGACGAACTACTCGAGGGCGGGTTGTTGTTGCGGTACCGCACCGAAGACGGCGTCGACGGCCTGCCCGCGGGCGAGTTCCCCTTCCTGGCCTGTTCGTTCTGGCTCGCCGAGCAATATGCGCGCTCAGACCGAGTCGAGGACGCCCGTACGATGATGGACCGGCTGGTCGGATTCGCGAACGACGTCGGGCTGCTCAGCGAGGAGTACGACCCACATCAGAATCGCCAGGCGGGGAACACGCCGCAGGCGCTGACCCATCTCGCGCTCGTGCGGGCCGCCGACGCCATCGCGGACGCCCGCAAACGCTCGAGCGGGAACTAGCGTTCGGATCCCCGCTCAGTCGTCGACGATCACGTGCAGCTGCAACTGCCAGCCGTCCGGCACCGTGGCGCGCAGAGCGGCATACGCCTGCGGGTAGTCATCGCCTTCGGCCTCGATCGTCTTCGTCTCCGTGCGTCGCGCCAGCGCACGCATCGTTACGGGCTCACCCGGTTTGGCGCTGAGAGTCGTCACAGTCTGCAGTTCGAAGCCCGACGGGATGCCCGCGGTCGCGACGGCTCTCGCCTCCTCGACGATCTGTCCGCTGCCCTCCCCCGTCCAGGTCTCGGTGCTGCGAATGGAGGCTGTCAGCTTCATGGTGGTGCGCCCCCCGGGACTTGAACCCGGAACCCACTGATTAAGAGTCAGTTGCTCTGCCAATTGAGCTAGAGGCGCATTGCTCGGGAGAACCCGAACCGAGGCACAACACTAGCATCCCGGACACACCGATGCCAGTTGAGGCGGCCGCCGCGGCGCGGGAGCGATCGCTAGTCTGGATGCCGTGACCGACACCCCCGAATCCACCGGCACCGCGGCATCCGATACCGCCGTTCCGCCTGCCCTCGCCGATGACCTGGCGCTCGCGTTGCGACTGGCGGACGACGCCGACGCACTCTCCATGGCGCGGTTCCGCGCCAACGACCTGCACGTGGCGACCAAGCCGGACCGCACCCATGTCACGGATGCCGACCAGGCCGTCGAGCGCGCGATCCGCGCCGGTCTCGCCGCGGAACGGCCAGCCGACGGCATCCTCGGCGAGGAGTATGGAACCACCGGTGACGCCGCCCGGCAGTGGATCGTCGACCCGATCGACGGCACCCACAACTATGAGCGCGGCCTTCCGGTCTGGGGAACGCTGATCGCACTCGCCGTCGACGGCGAACCGGTCGTCGGTGTCGCCAGCGCCCCCGCGCTGCGCAAGCGCTGGTGGGCGGCACGCGGTGACGGCGCCTGGGCGCAGGAAGCCGGCGCCGAGCCGTACCGCATCCGGGTCTCGTCCATCGGGAATCTCGCGGATGCCTCGATCAGCTTCCAGAGCATCCGGCAGTGGGACGAGGCCGGATACCTCGATCGGCTCGTCGACCTGACTCGTCGCGTGTGGCGCGACCGTGCCTATGGGGACCTGTGGTCGTATGCGCTGCTCGCGGAGGGCCTGATCGAGGCCGTCGGCGAGTTCGGCGTGCACCCGTACGACGTCGCCGCGCTGATCCCGATCGTCGAGGAAGCCGGTGGTCGGTTCACCTCGGTGGCGGGCGACGCCCCGCTGTGGGATCCGAATCCGCTTGCCACCAACGGCGTGCTGCACGAGCAGGTTCTCGCGGCACTCGCGGACTAAGCGAACTCCTCGCTCAGTGGTGTTGTCGGCGCTCCACGCGTCGCCGGTCGGCCCGATGTCCGGCCCGGAGGAGTTCGAGCGCACGATCCATCGTTGCGCTTGCCGGGTTCACGACGCATACCCACCCGTACGCGCCATATAGCGGGTGCGGAAGGAACTCGTCGGTGGCGCTGTAGTCCACGCCGGCATCGTCGATCCCTCCGGGCGCGTATCCGAGCAGCTCGGTGAAGGCCTGAGCACCGACGTGGATGTTCAGCCGCCAACGATCGGCGCCGAGGTGGGATTCGTGGTCATCCGGATAGTCCTTCGTCACGATCGTCGCGTAGGGCTGCCGGTTGCACGGTACTTGCCCATCCGGGGCGTAGTAGAAGAAGAAATCGCCCCACGAGACCTCGGGGTGCTCGCTCCCTGGCGCCGGCGCGAGCTCGAGGATTCCGTCGAGGTCGCGTACTTCTGCCAGGATCTGTTCGATAGACATGGTTCAAGTGTGACGTTGAAGCGCTTATGGAGGGTTGACGAATGAAGAATCGTGTGGCGCTCGGCGCCGGGGCGTACTCGACGAGCCACCTCGCCGTGGTCACCAGCTACTCGGTGCAACAGGTCCGAGACCTCGAACGTCTCGGCGTGATCCCGCCCGCAGTTCGACAGGCCAACGGGTATCGACGGTTCACCGATCTTCACGTCATCGCCCTCCGCGCATACCGCTGCCTGGCAGTCGCGGTCGGTCCGGTGATCGCTCGGGCAACGATGAGCGCGATCCGCACGGTGACGTACGACGAAGCCGTCGCGCGCGTCGTCGCGCTGCACGTCGACCTTGCTCACTCCCGCCACGACACGATCACTGCGTTGCATGCGCTCGACACCATCGTCGCGGAGAGCACATTCGACGCCCCGCCAGCCCCGGGCGACGCGATGAGCATCGGCGAGCTCTCCGCCGCGCTCGGGGTCCGTTCCTCCACACTCCGCTTCTGGGAGAGGGAAGGGCTCGTCACCTCCGAAAGGGGCGATCCCCTCGCCGCGCGACGCTACCCGCTGCGCGCCGTGCGAGACGCCAGGATCGTTGCTGCTCTGCGCGCAGGCGGGTATCGGATCCCCGCGGTCCACGCCGTTATGACGTCACTGCGAACGCTCAACGACACCGCCGACGCACGCAACGCCCTCCACGAGCGATTGCAGAGCATTGCCGACCGCTCCGCCGCGCTTCTCCGGGCCGGCACGGACCTCGCCGACCTGCTGGGCTCACGCGCCGTCAGTAGCGCCGTGGCCAGAAACGAGTAGAAGCTGCCGCAGCAGTGCGGCCCGGCTCGCTGAGCCGTGTCACTCCGTTTCGGCCTGCAACCGTCCCGGCAGGAACGGAAGCCAGGGAGCACGGTAGATCAACGGGCCGATGGCATCCGGTTCGACCGTGACCGACGCCGCACCGAATCGCCACAGCCTATTGAACAGGTAGACACCGATCGTCGTCGGCTCGCCGGGCGTCAGCTGCCACGTACCGCTGCCCCACTGGGCCGGATGTCCGCGGTCCCCGATGACGACGGTCGGCTTGGGAAACCAGCCGATCCGCGGTTTGCGCAGCGTGAGGGTCACGCGTCGTGTCGTGTTCGAGGTGTCGGGCACGGCGACCAGCTTACGAGCATCTGAGCGCGCCGGCCCTCTGGCGTCTCGTAATGGATGTCCGCGATCGCGAGGGCTGCCATACTTTCTGGATGCGAGCCGTGCTGGTAGAGACATTCGGACGGCCTCCCCACGTCACTGAGGTCGCCGAGCCGGACTGCCCGCCGCATGCTGCCGTGATCGAGGTGCGCGCCACCGGCCTCTGCCGCAGCGACTGGCATGCGTGGCGCGGCCACGACGCATCGGTGCGACCACCGTACGTGCCAGGACACGAGTTCGCGGGCGTCGTGGCGCGCGTCGGTGCCGATGTGTGGAGCTGGGCGGGTGGCGAGCGCGTGACGGCGCCGTTCGTGAATGCGTGCGGCAGCTGTGCGACCTGCCGTGAGGGCCGTCAGAACGTCTGCCCGAATCAGACGCAGCCGGGTTTCGACCGGCCGGGATCGTTCGCTGAGCGCGTCGTCGTGCACCACGCCGACGTCAACCTCGTCGCTCTTCCTGACGCGATCGACGACGTCACGGCAGCCGGCCTCGGATGTCGATTCGCCACCGCGTACCGAGCCGTCGCGACCCGCGGACGTGTTGCCCACGGCGAATACGTCGTGGTCTTCGGCTGCGGTGGCGTGGGACTCGCGGCCGTCATGGTCTCGGTCGCACACGGCGCACACGTGATCGCGGTCGACGTCTCCGTCGAAGCGCTCACCCTCGCAGGATCGTTCGGTGCGGCGGAGACGATCCTGTCATCCTCAGGCGAGCTGGAGTCCCGGGTTCGTGCGCTCACCGACGGTGGAGCGCATCTCGTCGTGGAGGCGCTCGGCCGAGCGTCGTTGCTGCACGAGGGCATCGCCTGCCTGCGGCCCGGGGGACGCCACGTTCAGGTCGGCCTGCTGGCCGGGCGGGATGCCATGCCGGAGATCGACGCCGCCCGCATCATCGCGCTCGAGCTCGAACTGCTCGGAAGCCACGGGATGGCGGCGCACGAGTACCCGCCCATGCTCACCGAGATCGCATCCGGCGCCCTCGACCCCGCCGCGCTCGTCGGACGCACAATCGGCCTCAAGGATGCCCCGGCCGCACTGGCCGCGATGGATCGGCCGGCGCCGTCTGCTGGAACGACGGTGATCGTGATCTGATCCAGCGAGGGACCCGCGCGCAACTCTACGGGTCTCAGCAACGCGTGACAGCGACCGAAATGGTGGAGATGGGGGGAATTGAACCCCCGTCCATCGCTGTGGTCATATGCCTTCTACGGGTGTAGCCAGTGAAGGCGTTCTACTCGGCTCCGGAATGTGTCACTGGCACCTAATCCGACGA
>Ga0164242_10006028_pt1 | contig 13405 bp, 10 predicted proteins | sample OricomgcompostMG_FD_108783 | JGI IMG/M metagenome (GOLD analysis project Ga0164242, IMG submission 108783) | Miracle-Growth compost microbial communities from Emeryville, California, USA - Original compost - Miracle growth compost (MG) ...
AAGACCGGTCCGCTGACCATGCAGGCGCGCCACGCCGACCTGAAGCTGAACTTCGTGGACGCCCGAGCCCACTACGACCACACCGGACTGGCCTTCGCTGACGTCACGGTGGGTGAGGACGCATACGGGATCTGGTTCGCAGGCGCCCTGCGGCCCACGATCACCGATGTGGAGACGCGTGAGCTGATGGCGAGTCCGCTTTCGGGCGACTGGCGCGAGGTCAACGGTGCTCCTGAGCTGGTCGGAGCGCTTTCGGTCAACGTTGCGGGCTTCGGTATCCCTCGGCCGGCCGGAATGGTGGCCTCGGGGTCCCAGTACGCGCTTGTGGCGGCTGGATACGTTGATCCGGAGGTCTCGGGCACCTTCGCAGCACCCGAAAAGGCCGATTTCGACCCCTCCAGCCTCTCGGCGGAGTCGATTCGGTACCTCAAGCGACTCGCGGACCGCGAGAAGGCTGCTGAGACGGCCTCCAAGCGCATCATCTCGGCTGCTGCGGCCCAGTTTGAAGCTGAGCGGGCGTTTGAGCGCCAGAAGCTGATCGAGATGACCGCACAGGTGCTCGGACTGCCCGTCAAGCCTGATTTCGCCGCTTTGGAGGCCGAAATGGCCGCGAAGGATCCCAAGAAGCCCTATGGAGATGTCGAGTACGCCGATCCGAAGAACGGCAAGTACCCGATCGACACTCCGGAGCACATTCGTGCTGCCTGGAGCTACATCAACCAGGCCAAGAACGCTGACGAGTACCCGCTCAACGGCGTGACGCTGACGCAGGTCAAGAACCGGATCAAGGCCGCGGCCAAGAAGGCCGGTATCGAGATCGCCGAAGATTCCGGGGACTGATCTCGTGGGATCGTGTGGGCGATGCAGCACACCTGCCGCGAAGCACTCGCGGCGGGTGGTTGCGCCTAATGGCTGGAATCTGACCACTCCGAGTGGTGAAACTCTGTGGTTCGCAACCCGGTTGCAGGCTGACGCCGAGAACACGCATTACGACAATCGCGGGAAAATCACGCCCGCGCCTATTGCGTTAGAGACCTAACGGGGTGCTAGAGTCCTCGCAGTTGACATTCGTCGGCCAGCGAGGGCCAGTTGTCCCGAAAGGACAGACCCTGATGCCGAACATGCCGGAGAGCCTCAGTGCTCTGGCGCTGGCTGACGCGGAGGCGCTTCGCGCTGAGTTCCGTGCCGCCTTCGCCGAGCTGTACGCCGGTGGCAACAAGGTCCTGAGCGCCGACGACGAGACCTCCCTGGTCGAGTTCGCCAACAGCGTGAAGGCCCTCGATGCCCACATCGACACCCTCGCTCGCGCTGAGCGTACCGCTGCCCTGGCAGCGGACGTGAGCGCGAGCCAGATGGGTGCCGCCGACAACGACGATGACGCGGACGACACGCCCAGCGGTGATACCGGCGGCTCCATGAGCACCGAGACCACTCCTGAGCCCGAGCCGCCGGCTGCGGCCGCTGCGTCGGAGTCCAGTGCCGAGGGCTCGATGAGCACCGAGGCGTCCACCGAGGCTTCCGCCTCGACCAACTCGTCCGAGCTTGCGTCCGGCAGCTCGACCAAGCAGCAGGAGGATGCTGTGAGCAAGACCACCGAGCCGGAGGCGCTCGTCGCGTCCGCTCCGGCGCCCGATGACGCCGCCAGTCTGATGGCAGCGTCCCAGGCGGGTGTCGCGGCTCAGGCCGCTGCTTCCGCCGCTGCCCAGGCTTCTGCCAAGCGGGCCAAGACCAGCACCACCGCGGGCGTCGACTCCGGCCTTCCGGCCGGTGAGACCGACCTGACCACGCTGGCCGCGGCCATCGAGCGCAAGGTCAGCCAGTCCTCGGAGGCTGCGTACCGCTCGGCGTTCGCCCGAGGCCAGAAGCTGGAGCACCGCTACAACTTCGCCTCGTTCTCGGTCGGCGTTTCCGACGAGTACGCGATCAACGATGCTACCGACCTGGCCGGTGCCATGTCGGTGCTCGACAAGGTCACCAACGAGAAGGCGCTCCCTGGTGGTGCGCTGACCGCGTCCGGTGGCTGGGCAGCTCCTTCGGAGACCGATTACTCCATGCTCGCACTGGAGACGGTGGACGGTCTGCTCTCCATCCCGACCGTCAAGATCAACCGTGGTGGTCTTCGCTACACCCAGGGTCCGCTGTTCGCCAACATCCTCGCCAACGCGATCTTCACCTACACCGAGGCGCAGGACATCTCGGGTGACGACTACCCTAAGGGTCGTTTCCCGATCACCAACCCGTCCTTCACCGACACCCGCCTTCAGGCTTCGGAGGCGTTCGTGCCGGCCGGCCTGCTCGCCAGCAAGGGCTACCCCGAGCTGATCGAGCGGACCATCAAGGGCGTCCTGGTGGCGCATGCGCACAAGGTCGACCAGAACGTCATCTCGGCGATCGTCGCTGGTTCCACCGCAGTCACTGTGCCTTCGGGCACCGTCGATGGCGTCTCCAACATCATCGATGCGGTGCTTCTCCAGGCCTCGCACATGCGGTCCTACAACCGCCTGGCGATGGACGCGACGCTGGAGGCCGTGCTTCCGTTCTGGGCCAAGGAGCTGGTGCGCTCGCTGCTCGCCAAGCGCCTCTACGTCGACCTGATCGCCGTGCCGGACGCCCGGATCGCGCAGTACTTCGCCAACCTCGGCATCAACGTCCAGTTCGTGTACAACTGGCAGGACATCGCCACCACCGCGGCGACCGGCTTCACGGCCTTCGCCTCCACGATGGAGTTCCTGCTGTACCCGGCCGGCACGTGGGTCAAGGGCACCGCGGACGTGATCACGCTTCAGACGATCTTCGACTCCACGCTGCTCGACACCAACGACTACACCGCGCTGTTCACGGAGGAGGCGTACCTGGTGGCCAAGTACGGCTGGGACAGTCGGGTCGTCACCGTGAGCACGGCCACGGCGTAACCTGCAAGCCATCGAGGGCCCGCGTTAGAATCCCTAACGCGGGCCCTCGGGGCATCCAGGCCCAACCACGAACCAAGAGAGGCCCGTCATGACCAGCTTCACTCCGGAGTCCTACGCTCCTCCTTCCTACGTTGAGGCACCCCCGCGCAAGCAGCTCCCCAACGGCCTGTTCGACTCGGTGGAGTGGATCACTTCCGCACAGGGCGAGCACTGGCGCAATGGCATCCTGTGGGACGCGCTGGCCTCCTTCGCGGCCTCCGGTGTCGGCTCGGACGTGAAGTTCGGTGCCGGTGGTCTCTCGGTAGGCACTGGCCTGCCGAAGAACTTCCCGTTCTCGCCGGTCTCGGGCTCGGCGTCTTCGTTCGTGGTCTACGCGCCGTACCGAGTTTCGGCGATGGGCCACCCCGACGACTACTCGCTCCAGCGGGCTACGCAGCTGCTTCAGGCACGCGAGCAGGCCCGAGTTGAGCAGGCGCTGTGGACCGGGGACCTGACCGGTGCTGGTACCGGCATGGAGGCCACCGCTGACAGCCTCGGAACCGACTTCGCCGAGCCCGCCGACGCGCTGGCCGCGCTGGAGGAGTGGATCGGCAACGTCTATGGCTCCGAGGGCTCGATCCACGTCACTCGAGCGATGGCGACCCGACTGGCCAACGGCTTCTTGATCGAGAACACGCCGACCGGGCTTCGCACCATCGTCGGCACCAAGCTCGTGGTCGGCGCCGGTTACACGCCCGCGGCCGAGAACAAGATGATCGCCACGCCGGCTCTGTTCGGCCTGCGATCGGACATCTACGAGTCCCAGGGCGACGTCATCATCCTCGACAAGGACAAGAACGACATCTACGGACTGGTCGAGCGAGCCTACGTGATCGGGTACGACCCGGTCGGATGCGCGCTCGTGCAGGTCGCGGGCTAGTCCCAGCACCACCTTGCGGTACAGTTACCGCGAGCATATTTGCCAGTGAGGGCCAACCGAGAAAGGCAAACCCTCATGACTGCTCCTCAGGTCATCAACGGCAAGGTGATCCGCGTCATCTCGCTGGACGCCTGCGGCAATCTCCCGGCCTCGGGCACGGCGGACTCCATGGTCGTGACCAAGGGCGTCGTCTCGATCCAGCTCTCCCAGCAAGTCCAGACCGGCAACACCGCGACGGTGACGCTGATGGACGGCACGCAGGAGTCCTACAAGGCGCGTGACACCTTCCAGTGGTTCACCGTGCAGATCGAGTTCAACCAGGTCGATCCCGCGGTGCTCTCGCTGACGTCGAACGCCGAGGTCTACGAGGACTTCAACTCCGACCCGACCGGCTTCGTGGTTCCCTCGGGCCTGATCGCCACCCAGTTCTCGCTGGAGGGCTGGACCGGTACCTTCGGGGCTCCGTGCGCGCCGGGCGTGGCTCAGCAGTCGGGGTACTTCCTCCTGCCGTTCGTGGCCTCGGGCGTGTTCAACGGCTTCACCGTGGACGGCACCAACGCCATCTCGTTCACCATCTCGGGGGCCTACACCCTCGACGGTGCGCAGTGGGGCGTCGGCCCGTTCAAGGTGCTCGGTGGCGAGAACGGTGACGCGGACTTCCTGCCCACCGCGCTGGACCCCGATGACCACCTGTTCATGATCCCGACGACGATCGATCCGCCCGAGCCGCCGAATGGCCTCGTGCCCTTCGTGCCGGACGCCGCGTAGTCAGCCACAAGTCCGCGAGCCCCAGTCGTACCCCGGCTGGGGCTCGTGCGTGCGTTAGACTTCTAACGACCGAAGGAGAGCCATGCTGACCTGGCCGATCGCTTACCTCACCCAGGACGGTGAGCCGCCTGCACCGCTGTCCACGATGCCGGCTTCTGGTGTTACCGCGGTCGAGACTATGGCCGTCAGCTTCCTGTCGCGTTGGGTAGGACTCTCACTGGGCACAGAACAGGTCTTCCTGCGGCCCTCCGCGCGCCGTGAGCGGCCGGACATGCGTTGGTCGGTACTTTGGGGCTATGGAGCTGTCTGCGGCCTGTGTGGGGCCGTGTGCCGCTGTGAGAACGTCTACTCGCTCCAAATCCCGGGTCCTGTAGCCAGCACGGTGACGGTGACCATTGACGGCACTGAGCTGCCTCAGACCGCCTTCCGCATTGACAACCGCAACCTGCTGGTACGCCAGGACGGCGACCACTGGCCTAAGTACGAGAACGTGCGGACTGTGGATGGCGATCAGGGTTCGTGGTCAATCAGCTATGAGATCGGTACGCCGGTTCCGGTGGGTGGCCAGATCGCGGCCGGCGTGCTGGCGACTGAGCTGGCCAAGATGCTGGTCGGGGATGCGAGCTGCCAGCTCCCCAAGCGTCTTCAGGCACTGACCCGACAGGGCGTCACGCTGGAGACGGTCTATGACAACTTCGCCACCCTCAAGCAGGGTCTGACCGGTATCTGGGCCATCGACTCCTGGGTCACCTCCATGACTCAGTCGATCTCGGTGGCACGTCCTAAGGTCTACTCGCCTGACGTGCCCTGGGCTCGGCGCACCACGACCGACGGCTCGACCAATCCGCCCATCGTCATCGACGGAGGCCGGTTCTAGTGGCGTGGCCTCCGGGGCTGCCGATGGGCAGCGTGGACTTCGGCGCGGCCGTCATCATGCAGAACGGTTCGCCGCTGGCGATGACCGTGCAGATCGACGTCGTGCTCGCGCCGGACGCGCCTAGTCCGCTGATCGTCTACCGGCCGACTGGTCAGCCCCTGCCGGGTATCAGTACCGTGTTCGACACTGACCCTGACACCTACACCCACGTTATGCCGTTGCCGCTGTGCGACTGTCCGGACATGGGCTACGGCGATGGCTCTACCATCATCCTCACGCCCGAGGACCCCTACACCCACTTCTATCAGGCCACGATCAACTACCTGACGCCGGACTTTCTCAACACCTACGACCAGCTCAAGCAGGTCAAGACGTTCGTCATCAGCTCGACAGCACCGACCGGTGATATCGATGATCTGGCACTGTATCCGCCGGACCCGCCGTCGCACATGGGTATGTCGCTGGACTACATCCGCTCACTGTCTTGAGTTAGGTGCCTAACGAGTCTGGTCCCGTACGATAGGGCCAGACTTCTAGGAGGAACACATGGTCTGGCCTGACGGAATGCCGATGGGCGCTGTGGACTTCGGCGCTGCGATCGTCATGCAGAATGGACAGCCGTTGGCCATGCGGGTGCAGATCGATGTGCTGCTGGCGCCGGACGCTACCGCGCCGCTTTTGGTCTACCGGCCGACTGGCCAGCCGGTTCCGGGCATCTCGACCATCTTCAACTCCGACCCGGACACTGAGACGCACACGATGCCATTGCCGCTGTGCGACTGTCCGGACATGGGCTACGGCGACGGTACCTCGATTGTGCTCGATGAGCAGCACCCGTTCACGCATCTGTACAAGGCCACGATCGATTACCTCTCGACCGACCTGACCACCACGTACACGAACCTGCGTCAAGTCAAGACGTTCGCCATCAGTTCGGCCACGCCGACTGGCGATATCGATGACATGATCTTGACGCCGCCCGACCCTGACCACTTCGGCATGTCGGTCTATATCCCGAGCACGTGGGCCGATCTGGTTGCTCAGGCCGCGGCTGCTGCGGCCAAGACGCTGGCCTTCCAGGGAAACTATGACGCGGCTACGGCCTATGACCGACCTGATGCGGTGTTCTACAACGGTTCGCTGTGGGCAGCTCTGGGACCGACCACCGGGAATGCGCCTGCCGAGGGTTCCGCGTATTGGTCTCTGGCGGCTCAGCGAGGCGATCCTGGTCCGGTTGGACCTACGGGACCGACCGGGCCTACCGGTCCGACTGGAGCTACCGGTCCGGCTGGGTCGGGGGATGTCAGCTCGGTCAACAGTGTTACTCCGGATGTCTCGGGCAACGTCCAGCTTGAAGCTTCTGATGTTGGCGCCCCTTCGCTGACTGCGAATTCGACCTACTCGGGTGGGACGGGTGTCACTCAGGACCTTTCGGCTGTAACGACACTGGTTCAGACCGTCGGAACCTCCAGTAACGATCAGCACGCAGCGAGTACAGCGTTTGTTCACCAGTACGCTCAGCCGTTGGGTCAGCAGACCGCGGCCGATTGCAATTTGATGACTTCGGCAGGCTTCTGGGCTACGTCGAGCAGCACGGCTGCGAATACGCCGGCTTCGGGGTACTACTACTCGGTGCTGGTCGAAGGAGGGTCTTCGCTTACCCAGACCGCGACCCGAGCGAGCAATGCCTCTCCGGCTCCTGGTGCAGCGAACGCTTATATGTATCGCCGGCATTACAACGGTACAGCGGGCTCCTGGGGTGCTTGGTACACCCTTCAACCGAGTCTGGCGGCGCAGAACGCGGCCTACATCAATACTAAGTCGACGCCCAGCGCTGGCCTTACAACTAGCGATTACTGGCGCATTGCGCGGACCACTGGTGTTCACGGTCGCGTTTCGTTGCTATTCAGCAACCTAGGAGTCGGTACTGCGGGGCACGCGAATGCAGACATCATCGCGGATATCTCCCTGGAGGGTGGTACGAACTACGGCCGTGCTGTTCTCCTTGCGACAGATCCTGCCGCACTGGGTGTTCAGATCATCGCTGAGCAGGTGGACTCGCAGACGCTCGATATCTGGCTTCGCGTAACTACCGCGGGAACGTTCTACGGCTGCTCGGTTGCGCTTCTGGGTGGCACTCCGGGTACAACGCTGACTCCGGAGACAGCCTTCTCCACGACGTTTCCGACCGGCCCGACTACGACCTATTCGTACGTGAAGCTGGTTGACCAGACGACCGGTGCCACTTTCGTAGGTGGCGCGTACAACTTCTCCAGTGCTTCGATCACGGTCCCCACACGTCCGATCAGTGAGGCGACTACAAGCGCCGCTAGCACAGCGTTTGTGCATGCATTCGCGATGCCGGCTACGACTACGTCGGTTTCTGACCTCGGCACGGCTACTGCCAACGGGGTCTACACCACGTCTTCGACTGCGGCATCCGGCACTCCCACGAATCACAACTACCTGGTGCTCGTGGAGAACAAAGGCAGCACCACGGTTGTGCAGACGGCTATCCGAGCAACGGATGGAGCGAATCCGCCTGACGCCACACACTCCTACACGTATCGACGCTATCTGACGAGTTCTGGGTGGTCTGACTGGTTCCCGCTTCAGCTTCTCCAGGCTGAGCAGGATGCGCGATACCCGCTGGCCTCTGGTGGCACGCTGGAGGGCCCGACGATCGATGGTCCGCAGCTTACGGGCATTGTGATCGTGTCGAATGAGTTGGATCTCGACGGCATCGTTCAGAGTACCGCCGATGTGACGGCGCTTGAGGGTACGTGGAACCTCGCTGACGCTGACTCGGTCACAGTTCCTACGGTCAGTAACAACGACAACAGTCGGAACGCAGCTAGCACTGCCTGGGTCAACACCGCGATTGCTGCGGCTACTGGAGGAGGACAGGTGGCCATCACCAAGCGCGCGATCTTTGGAGAGTCTGGGGCGGCCTCTACGACATGGACGTGTCCCGCTGCGTACATTCCTGACACTTGCACGGTGTACGTCGTCGGAGGAGGTGCCAACGGAGGCTCAAGCAGTGCGGGTGGATCTGGTCAGCTCACGGTAGCTACCCCGGCGGTTACGGCGGGAACGAGCTATACCGTGAGTGTGGGAGCCGGGGGTACAAGTAGTTCTTTCTCTGGGCCCGATATCACGACGGTCACAGCCGCCGCAGGAATCGCTGGTAACACTGCAGGTCAGGATCGGTCGAACCAGGGCATGACTTCAGTTGCCACGGGGGCGGGCGGCGGAGCACCAAGTCCATATATGGGCTTCGGAGCGGGCGGTTCCTCTTCCGGACCGACGGCTGGTCGGGCTGGAGGCGTCGTGATCGAGTGGCAGGAGCTGTACACGCCGTGAGCACTCTCGCTGACACTTTGAGCGCGATCATCGAGGGCATGGCTGCGCGACTTCAGGCCGAGAACCGGCCGTGTGGTCGGGTCTCGATCTACCCCGGTTCGACCGAGGTGTGGGATCTGGTCGGGCCCGAGGGTCAGCTCTATTTGCGCCTGGTGCAGACCTTTCCGAGCACGAACTTCCCCTACCAGTCCTATCTGCCAACTGGTGACGGCAACGAGCAGCTCACGGTGATCCGACTGGCGATGGGCGTCCTGCGTTGTGGAGCTGTTCTCGATGATGCGGGTAACCCGCCGTCGCCGGCAGCTATTACCGCGGATGGGCTGGCCGAGGTCGATGACACGCTGAGCCTGATCAACTTCTACTATGACGACCTGCGTGGTTTGACCGCGGCCAACACGATCCAGTCCCATTTCGGGCAGGTCAGTCCCAAGCCAATGACCGGTGCGATCCATGGTGTGGAGATGGACTTCTTCATCGCCGTACCGCGCTGCTAATCTGTGTTACACCATCCGCGTTAGGAACCTAACGCAACCACGAGGAGAGTGAGCGAAGTGGCACGAGTGTCCAAGCCCAAGGCCATCTTGACGATCGGCGAGAAGGAGTACGACTTCGATCCGGCGCCGGTCGGCGTCATGATGAGTTCCCAGCTCCGTGGCAAGGCCGACGTCATCACCAACATGGACGCGGCCAAGTGGGTCCTGAAGTCGCTCTCGGACGAGGACCGCGAGGAGGTCATCCGCGGGTTCGAGGACGGCTCGCTGGATTGGAACCACTTCACCGAGGTGACAGTGCCCGACGCGATGGAGCTGCTCAACACGCGCCCTACTTCGTGACGCAGACCCTCCTGGCCCTAGCCATTGCGGAATGGGACCTGGTGGAGGGTTACTGCGTCAGCCAGGGCATCGACTGGGCTGAGCTTCGGCCTCAGGAGTTCTGTTCACTGGTGTTCTTCTTCTGGATGAAGGAGGCCGACAACGAACAGCGCGAAGCCTTCCGTCGTGAGATCGAGAAGCCTCCAGTCGGAGTGAACCCGACCAAGGGCATGTGGTCGGACGAGGAGACGTTCAAACAGTTCCAGGCGACGATGGGCTCTATGGGCCGCTAGATCCGCCCTCTCTGCTGTACCCTGTTAGGCGTCTAACGCTGGGGCCAACAGAGAGGGCGGTTTCGTTGTGGCTGTGCGAGTCCGCTACAACCTCCAGGAGCTGGTTCGGGGCGTTATTGAGAGTCCTGAATTCTCCGCGATGGTCCAGGAGATCGCTGAGTTCGGCGTCAACCAGGCTCGACTGCATGCGCGTGGATTGGCCGGCGGTCGGCACTCCTACAACACCGGACGACTGTCGGACTCGATTCACGTGGAGTACCGCACCGGTAACCAGCACGGTCGTCAGTTCACGCTCATGGCTTCGGCCGAAAATAACGGCTTCGACTATGCCGCGGCTCAGCACAATGGTGTCGCCGCGGTCACCAACCGGATGATGCACCTCAATGACGGCGGTTCGGGCACTCGTCGCTACAGTCAGGCTGGGTACTCTTCCATCGAGCCTCCGGGTGTTGTGATCTTTCAGCACCGGGCGATCCCGGGTAACCCGTTCTTGTTCGCTGCCGCACAGGACATCCAGCACCGCTACGGCGGACTTCTAAAGGTGGGAGCGAACCTTCGATGAGCATTGGTCCGGGCCTTGAGCTGACCGCGGAGGTCGTGCTCGATGAGGCACAGTTCGATGAGCGCCTGAAGGCGATCGCGACCAACGCTCAGGCCACGCTGAACGAGGCCGGTGTCTTCCGGCCAACCGTGTCTCAGGCTGCGCTCGATGAGGACATGGCCAAGCTGGAGGGCTTCTCTCGCAACGTCAAGTCCTTGTTCGCGGGTCTGGCCACTGGAGCTGCGATCTTCGGAGGCTACGACGTAGCTAAGACGGCCTCGCAGATCAGCGCTGCACAGTCGGTCCTGACCAAGCAGATCGGCAATGCGACTGTCGCCAAGCAGCAGATCGATGCGCTGACCAACTTCGCCATCAACACTCCGCTGCACATCCAGGACGTCTACACCGCGGCTCAGCGACTTGAGGCATCGGGTATCGCGTTCAACAACGTCATCCCCACGCTGCGTTCGCTGGGTGACATCTCGACCGTTTTCGGCAAGGGCTCGGCTGGCATCAACCAGATGTCGCGTGCTCTGTTGGAGGCCAACGAGAACGGCGAGATCATCGGCAGCACCATCCGGATGCTGCGTTCCGACATCCCCAACTTTGCTGACTTGATCGCGCAGAAGATGGGTGTCACCACCAAGGCGCTCTATGACAACAACTTCGCCCTACTGCACACCCCGCAGGCGGTCCAGGCGCTCGATGACGCGCTGAGCAACGAGAACAACCTCGGCTCCAAGTACATGGGGCAGTTGGAGGCCTATAACCAGTCCTTCGCGGGTGTGTTGGAGCGCACGGGTGAGGACATCCGAGTTCAGCTCGGTCTCGCGCTCGATGCGGCGGCTCCGGCGCTGGAGAAGCTGCTCAATGGGCTGAACCAGGAATTCCAGGTTCTCGGTGGTGTACGGCGCCTGATCAGGCATTTGCTCGGGGAGATCCCGGCGCCTGTCATCGCACTGGCTGGTGCTGCGATTCAGGTCAAGGCACTCAGTTCGGCCTACTCGGCGTTGGCGCCCAAGGCTGTGGCCTTCTGGAACGTACAGAAGGCCGGTGGTACTGCGGCAGTTGAGGCGGCGAGCGCCGCCCAGAAGGCCGTCATCGCGGAGAGCAATGCCACGATCGAAGCGTTCACGCGAGGTCTGAACGCTCAGGTACGCGCCGTTTCGGACGAGACGGCGGCTACCAAGCTCGCGCTGACTCAGCAGGCAACCGGCTGGGAGGTCTTGAACCGTACGATCATGTCCGCATCCACGGCTGAGGCCGCAGCGATCCGTGATGTCATCTCTGCGCTTGATCTTCAAGCTGAGGCTCAGGCTCGCGTTACTGCGATCGGCGCTGGCCGTCCGGGCATTGTGAACGCTCGGGCTCAGCTCGTTGCTGCCAATGAGTTGGTCGATGCCACTCTGGCCGAGACTCGCGCCCTGGGTCTTCAGGACGAGATGCTGACGACGATCGCAGCCACACAGCGCATCAATGTTGATCTGGAGACCGCTAAGCTGCTGAAGCTTGAGCAGCAGTCTCAGGTTTTGCGCGAGCAGCAGAGCCTTCTTGCCGCCGGACAGTTTGAGCAGCTCGGGCTCAGCATCAACAAGGCTGAAGATGCCTCGGTTGGCCTGCTGGCGCGTGCGCGGCAGCTCGCCCTCCCAGTCACGCTGGGTCTGACGATCGGCGTTAGTGAACTAACGAAGCACATGACTGACGCCGATGGGAAGGCGTCGGGGCTGGCTGACACCCTGAACGGCGCCGCGATGGGTGCTGGATTGGGTCTGTTCTTCGGTCCTGAGGGCGCTGTGGTTGGTGCCGGCATCGGTGCTATCGCTGGCCAGTTTGAGCGCGCTTCTCAGAACGCCAAGGATCTTGCGGCCAACACCGAGAAGGCGACAGCCGCTCTCAAGGACGAGATCTACCTTCGGAACAACGTTCCGACCATCGGCAACAAGTCGGTCTCCACGGCGCTGACGCAGTCTGGATTGTCTGCGGACACGCTGAAGGATCTCGGTCTGACGATGGATCAGGTCGTCTCTTACGTACAGCACACCGCGGGTCCGAAGCTCTCGGACACCATCGGGCAGCTCCTGCTTAAGGCACCGTCGAGCAACCCTGAGAGTGGCTTCAAGAACTTCCTGACGAACACGTTCCTACTTTCGGGTCCGGGGCTTGGCAAGCTTCAGACCGAGCGTCGCGATCTGTACGATCTGGCAAACGCTGTGGATTCGGTGTCGAAGTCCACCAACGCCGACAAGATCGCCAAGCTCAAGGAGTGGGGCGCTGCGCAGGCAAGTGGCGCGAACCAGGTCAAGAAGCTGTCGAAGGCATCGGACGACCAGACTAAGGCGCTGGGTGATCTGTCGACCGCTCAGGGCTACGCCAAGACGGTTGCAGACCAGTTCAAGTCCAAGACCGAGGGTGCCGACTTCGCTACCGTCACGGCGCGCGGTGACATCTCCAAGCTGGCTTCGGCAACTAAGGCGCTGCCTGGTGAGTTCACCAACGCGGGCGGCATGGCCGTCAAGATGGCTCAGCAAGTTGAGGCGATCGGACAGGCTGCGGGACTGACTCAGGGCCAGATCGACAAGCTGGTCGCATCTCTGCACTTCCCCACGCAGATCTCGATCCTGTTCTCGACCAACGCCGCTGCGGTGGCAGCGCAGGTTGAGGCTCTGCGCAACGCGATCGCAGAGATCGACGCCAACATCGGTCAGCTCGCCAGCGCGCCGATGAACGACACTAACAGCCAGGTCGACCTTCAGCGTGAGTCGCGCGTGCAGGCCAGCCTTGCCGCTCAGCTGAAGTCCGCGGAGAACCTGCGAGCGAACCTGGCCAAGGTGCGCTCGGGTGCCAACACCGAAGCTGGCGGACTGCTGACGCCTTCTGGCGGTGGCTCGGGCGGTTCTGGTGGCGGTGGAGCTGGTGCAGC
>Ga0164242_10006029_pt1 | contig 13404 bp, 9 predicted proteins | sample OricomgcompostMG_FD_108783 | JGI IMG/M metagenome (GOLD analysis project Ga0164242, IMG submission 108783) | Miracle-Growth compost microbial communities from Emeryville, California, USA - Original compost - Miracle growth compost (MG) ...
CAAGTCGCTCGCGAACAGCATCGAGGGAACCCAGTCGCGCATCCAGTTCACCCCCGACCTGCTCCCCGGCGACGTGACCGGCATGAGCATCTACGACCAGTCGCAGGGACGCTTCAGCTTCCACCCCGGCCCCGTCTTCGCCACCGTCCTGCTCGCGGACGAGATCAACCGCGCCTCGCCCAAGACCCAGTCGGCGCTGCTGGAGGTCATGGAGGAGGGACGGGTCACCGTGGACGGCGTGACCCACCGCGTCCCCGACCCGTTCATGGTCATCGCCACCCAGAACCCCGTGGAGCAGGCGGGCACCTACCGGCTGCCGGAGGCGCAGCTGGACCGCTTCCTGATGAAGACCTCGCTCGGCTACCCGGACGCCGCCTCCACCCGGCAGATCCTGCGCAACGCCCACCTGCGCTCCCACGAGATCGAGCTGGACCCCGTCGTGGACACGCGCACGCTCGCCGAGCTCGTGGCGATGGCCCGCATGGCCTACATCGACGACGCGCTGCTGGACTACGCCGCCCGCCTCGTCGAGGCCACCAGGCAGGCGCAGGAGGTCCGCCTCGGAGTCTCCGTGCGCGGGGCTCTCGGCCTGGTCCGCGCCGCCGCCACCTGGGCCGTCGTCAACGGCCGCGGCTACGTGGTCCCGGACGACCTCAAGACCCTCGCCGACCCGATCCTGGCCCACCGGCTGGTGCTCGACCCGGAGGCGGAATTCGACGGCGTGACGCCCTCGAGCGTGATCGGCCGCGTCCTGCTGGACGTGGACCCGCCCGTGGACGGCGCCCACGTCGGCGCGGGCGCCGAGGGGGCCACCGGCACGGGAGCTGGGTGAGCCCCGTGAACACCCCCGGCGGCACGCCGACGGCACGGGAGTCCGTGCGGGAGCCGGTCCACGAGACGGGCCACACCTCCCGCTCCGGGAACTCGACCGCCCTCACCGACCACGCCTCCACGGCGCGCGGCTCGGCCGTGCGCCGCACCGGCTACCGGACCGGGCGCGCGCTGGTGCGCGCCGGCCGCGCCGTGCTGCGCTGCACGACGACGGCGGGCTGGGTCCTGCTCGCGCTCGCCGTGGTGGGCCTCGCGGCCGGCTACGCGGGTGGGTGGACGGAGCTCGTGTGCCTCGGCTACGGCGCCGCGATCCTCGTCCTGGTGTCCCTGCCGTTCCTCATCGGCACCCCGCGCTACACCGTGGAGCTGGTGCTGGAGCGCACCCGCACCCGGATCGGACATCCCGTCCCCGCCCACGTGCTGCTGAGGGACCGCTCCCGCGTGCGGGCATGGAGCACGCGGCTCGAGGTGGTGGTGGGGGACGAGGTGGTGCAGCTGCCAGCTCCCGGCCGCGACGGCGCCACGCGCGAGTTCCCCGTGCCGGCCGTGCGCCGCGGCGTGGTGGCCGTGGGTCCCGTGCGGGCCGTGCGCGGTGATCCCCTCGGCCTCTTCCGCCGCCGCGCCGAGTTCTCCGAGCGTCGCGAGGTGCACGTGCACCCCCTCACGGTGCAGCTGCCGCCTACCTCCACCGGCTTTGTCCGGGACCTGGAGGGGCAACCCACCAAGGACCTCACCTCGGCCGACATCTCCTTCCACGCCCTGCGCGAGTACCGCCCGGGTGATGACCCGCGGCACGTGTACTGGAAGGCCGTGGCCCGCACGGGCGAGCTCATGGTGCGCCAGTTCGAGGAGACGCGGCGCAGCCACCTGGTGGTCGCCTTCGGGCGCGACGAGTCCTCCTGGGCTGACGAGGAGGAGTTCGAGCTGGGCCTCGCCGCGGCGGCCTCGCTCGGCGTGCGGGCGCTGCGGGACGGGCGCGACGTGACCGTGGTGACGAGCCCGGCCACCCGCGAGCCGGGGGCCCCGCCCGCGCGCGAACCCACCTTCGTCCCCACCGCCTCGGTGACCCGCCTGCTGGACGGCATGAGCGAGGTGCAGTGGGCCTCCGGCGAGCTGGGGGTGGGCGAGCTGGCCTCGTTGGCCGGCGCCACCGTGCCCGGCATCTCCATCGTGTTCCTCGTGGTGGGCTCGCGTCCCGGCATGCGGGAGCTGAGCAGCTGGTCCCAGCGCTTCCCCGCCGGGGTGCGCACCCTGGCCGTGGTCTGTTCGGCCGGGCAGCTGCCCAGCCGCCAGGAGGTGGCCGGGCTCTCCGTGCTGAGGATCGGGTACCTGGAGGATCTGCGGCGGGCCCTGGTGAGGGGGCGCAGCGGATGAGCCCGTCGCGCCGCGCCGCCCGCGCTTCCCACCTCGGCCTCCCGGTGCCCGCCCGCCCATCCCGCCGCTCCCGGCCCGCCGCCCCCGCACGCCGCTTCACGGCGGATGTGCTGTGCTGGCTCGCGCTGTGGGCCGTGTGCCTCCTGCCCGTCTGGCCGCTCTACCGCGACCCCGCCCTGTTCGTGACCGCGGGAGGAGGGCTGCTGGCCGCGTTGGCCCTCGGCGTCCCCGCCGCCCGCTTCCGGCTGCCGTGGCACCTGCTGCTGGCCTGCGCCGTGGTGCTCTACCTGCTGATCGGTGTGCAGTTGGCCGTGCCGGGGGCAGCCGTGGCCCACGTGCTCCCGGGCTGGGACGGGCTCTCCCAGTTGGTGCGCGGCAGCGTGACCTCGTGGGTGGACGTCCTCTCCGTGGACCCGCCGCTGGCGGACTTCGGCGCCGTGCTGGTGCCCGTCCTGATCCTGACCCTGGGCGGGGGACTGGCCGGCTGGCTGGCGCTGTGGCACGGCAAGCGCGTGCTCGCCGCCCTCGCCCCGGCCGCCCTGGCCGTGTACGGCGTGCTCTTCGGCGCCCGCACCGGCTTCCATCCCGTGGCGATGGGCGCCGTGGTCCTGGCCGTGGTGGGGGTGTGGGTCCTGGCCCTCGGACCGCGGGCCAGGGGGATCGACGCGGAGCACACGCGCGCGCTCGCCGCCGGTGCGCGCCGCCGCGCAGCCGTGGGGGCCGTCCTGCTAGCAGTGTGCGCGCTGGCCGGTGCCGGCCTGTCCGGGGCCCTCGCCCCGCAGCACCGCTCCGTGCTGCGCACCGCCTACGAGCCGAGCTACCAACCGCTGCGGCACGTGTCACCGCTGCAGCAGTACCGGGCCTGGGTCACGGGCGACGCGGCCGGGTCCACCGTGGCGCGCGTGAGCGGGCTGCCGCGTGGATCCATGCTGCGCGTGGCCGTGCTGGACCACTACAACGGGCTGGCCATGCAGGTGGGGGACTCCGCCTCCTCCGGCTCCTTCACCCTGCTGCCCTCGGACGTCACGACGCCGGGCCAGGACCCCGTGAGCGTGCAGGTGACGTGGCTGCGCCCCTACGGCGAATGGGTGCCGGTCCCGGAGCACCTGGAGCGGATCACGCTGCCGAGTGCGCAGCGGCAGGGGCTGTACTACGACCGTGCCCTCGGGGCGGCCGTGGCGCCGGGCGCGCTGCCGGCCGGCACCGAGTACTCCACCCTCTCCGCCCCCGCGGCCGCACCCCTGCGCTCGGGTCTGAGCGGGCTGACCCCCGGCACCGCCGTGCAGCCGGACCTCACCCAGCTGCCGGAGTCCCTCGTCGCGGCCGACGCCGCCCAGGCCCCGGCCGAGGCCACACCGGGCGCCAAGCTCGAGGCCTCCCTGCGGCTGCTGCTGGACGGCTACGTCTCACACGGTGAGGACGACGAGGCGCCGAGCCGCTCCGGTCACTCCGTGGAGCGGCTGGACCGCCTGGCCACCCGCGATCCCATGGTCGGGGACGCCGAGCAGTACGCCGCGGCGTTCGCGCTGCTGGCCAGGCAGGACGGCTTCCCCTCCCGCGTGGTGCTCGGCTTCGTGGACGCGAACGGGGACGGGAAGCTGAGCGGCTCGGAGCTGACCGCCTGGGTGCAGGTGCAGGACGCCACGCGCGGGTGGGTGAGCATCGACCCGAACCCCAGGCCGCGGCCCGTGCCCAAGCACAGTTCCACCACTGAGCACGCCGTGTCGCTTCCGCGCACCGTGCTCCCGCCCGATCCGCCCGTGCAGAAGGACCCCACCCCGCCGCGCGCGGACGAGTCCACGCAGCCGCCCTCGCCGCAGCCGGCGGCCTGGCTCGTGGCGCTCACCATCGCGTGGTGGTGGATGTGGCGCGTGGGAGCCGTGCTCGCCGTGCTCACGGCACCGTGGTGGCTGCTGCTCCTGCTGCGCGGTGTGCGGCGGGCGCTGCGGCGGCGGGCGGACCGACAGCACGGCAGGGTCAGCGGCGGCTGGGCCGAACTGCGGGACGACCTGGCCGGGGACGGCGTGCCCGTGGCCGCGGCGGCCACGAGGAGCGAGGTGGCGGCCCACGCCGGCAGCGCGGAGGTGACGGCCCTGGCCACGCGGGCGGACGCGCTCAGCTTCGCGCCGGACGGCATCGGCCCCGACGAGGTCCGTGCCTACTGGGAGGACGTGGCCACCGCCCGCACGCGACTGCGCAAGGCCGGCACGCGGCGCGAGCGCTGGGGGCGGCGGCTCGCACCGCGCGCGCTCGCCCGGCGCTGGCACCTGTGGCGGGCGCGCTAGTCGGAGCACGTCAGGTCGCGCCGGTCCCTGTGCAGGGCCAGGAGCGCTCCGTGAGAGTGCTGTGCGCTCCGGGGCGGGACGTGCCGTTGCGGGCGGCGTGGGCGGCGCGTGGCTTAGGGTGGTGTCGAGAAGGTCCGAGAAGTCGGCCGTATCCGGCCGCGAGCACAGAACGAGGCCCCGTGAGCGAGACCACCATCGAGAACGCCGGCAGCTGCATCGCCACCGCCCAGGCCATCGAGGCCCCTGGGCGCATCCGCTGGATGCTGCGTACGCCCTCCGCCGTCCCCACCGATTCCGGGTGGCGTTTCTACGCCGACGAGGACGACGAGGACAACATGGCGCACACCACCAACATGCGTGTGGTGGACCTGGCGCGGATCGCCGCGCTCGAGCCCCTCGTGGCCGAGGTGTACACGGCGCCCGTCGGCTCCGACTTCGAGATCCGCACGCTGGCGGACGGTTCCAAGCAGGTCGTGGACTCCGGCACGGGTGCCGTCGTGGCCGGCTCCGGCGCGCAGGCCGGTTCGGCTTCGGCGCACGACGCCGCGGGGTCGCCCGCCGCCGATGCCTCGCCGTCCGACGGCTCCGCTGCCGTGGGCTCCACCCCGGGTGGGTGGCCGGGTGCCGCCGACGCCGCGGGCGATGACTCCCCGGCCGATGGCTCCGCACCGCTCGCCTCCGCCCAGGGCCAGGAGGAGGCCCCCGCTGCGACGCAGGGCGGGTCCGTCCCGGCCGTGGCGCCGGGCGCTGCGGCGACGGGCGCCGGGAACTCGGGCACGGCGACGTCGGGCACCACCGGCGGTGCTGCGTCCGCAGCGCAGCCCGACCTCAACGCGGACCCCGCGGCGCAGGACGCGGCCGTGGCCGCCGGCGCCGCCTGGCTGCGCCCGGCCGTGCAGCGCTTCAGCGCCGCCCCCGGCCCGCACACGCGCACCGCGCTGCTGAGCGAGCTCTTCGGTGCGCCCGTGCTGGTGCCGTTCGAGCACGGCGTCCCCGCCGCGTTCTCCCACACCGGGCGCCACGTGGTGCCCGTGCACACCTCGCGTCAGGGGGCGCAGACCTGGCAGCAGCGGCTCGGCGCGCACGGCCGCGAACTGCGCGTGCTCACGGGTGACGAGGCGCTGCGGAGCGCGTTCGCCGCGGGCGCGCAGGCCGTGGTGATCGACCCAGTGGAGGTCGGCGTGGAGATCGCCTCCGATGACGAGTTCCTGGCCGGCTACTCCCGCAACGGCGAGCTCAAGCGCCTCGTGCGCTCCGGCGACAAGGACGCGCTGCTGGCCTACCTCGTCTCCGAGGGTGCCACGGGCGTGTACCTCTACGACGCGCAGCCCGGCCAGCCGGCGTACCCCATGCTCGTGACGCGACAGGGGAGCGGGGAGCGCGAGTTCGCGCTCTTCTCCTCCGCGCTCGAGGTGTTCCGCTACCAGGGCAGCGGCTCCGCGGCCGAGATCAGCCTGGACTGGGTGCGCGCGAACCTGGCGCAGGACATGTACCTGTGCATCGACCCCGGCGCAGAGGGTGGCTTCGTGGAGTTCAGCCCGGCCGACCTGGCCGCCGTGGGCTTCCGCCGCAACTGAGCGCCGACCGGTCTGTCGGGCCGGTCGTGCCGGTTCGGCCTACCGGGCCGATACGGATCAACACGAGGGGCGGTGGCCCTCCCTTTGGGGGAGGGCCACCGCCCCTCGTGCGTCCGCAGTGCGGACCTGCAGTGTGGCCCGCCCCGCGTCAGTCGGCGATCGGGCGCACCAGCCGACCGGTGCGGCGCTCCCACAGCAGGGAGGCGCCGAGCCCCAGCAGGCCGAGCGCCGCGAGCACCAGGGCCACCCAGGCCGGGGCGACGTAGCCCCAGCCGGAGGCGATCACGAGGCCGCCCAGCGCGGCGCCGATGGAGTTGCCCACGTTGAACGCGGCGTGATTCGTGGCCGCTCCCATGAGCGCCGCGCTGCCCGCGGCCTGGATGAGGCGGGTCTGCACGGAGGGCAGCAGCAGCGAGGACGTGGCCCCGACCAGGCCGGCACCGATGAACACGCCCACGTGATCGTGCGCGCACAGGGCGAAGACCACGAGCGCCAGCATGAAGGCGCCGAAGCCGATCAGCAGGGACACCCGCGGCATGGCGTCCCCGAGTCGGCCACCCACGATGTTGCCGAGGGTCATGCCGACGCCCACCACGCCCAGCAGCCACGGCACCTGTCCGGAGCTCAGGCCGGTGAACTGCACGGCGAGGTCGGAGAGGTAGCTGTACACAGCGAAGAAGCCGCCGAAGCCGATGCAGCCCACGGCGATCATGAGCCAGAGCTGCCCGTTGCGGAAGGCCCGCAGCTCGGTGCGCGGGTTGCGGCTGGGGTCCCCGGGGTAGCGGGGCAGGACGAAGAGGCCGGTCACGAGCGTCACCAGGAAGACGACGGCGACCAGCAGGTACGCGGTGCGCCAACCGTACGCATGGCCGGCCCACGTGACGGCAGGGACGCCGATGATGTTGGCCACCGTGAGGCCGGACAGGGCCAGTGCGATGCCCTGCCCCTGCTTGCCCGGTCCCATGATGCGGGCGGCCAGCAGGGAGGCCACGCCGAAGTAGGCGCCGTGCGGCATACCGGCCACGAAACGCACCAGCAGGGTGGAGGTGAAGCCCGGCATGAGGGCGGAGACTGCGGTGGCGACCACGAACCAGAGCAGCAGCCACAGCGTCAGGCGCGTGTGGGAGGCTCGCGCGGTGAAGGCGGCCAGGGTGGGGGCGCCGACCACAACGCCGAGCGCGTAGGCGGAGACGAGCTGCCCCGCGGTGGCGATGGACACCTCCGGGTCGGCGGCGAAGCCGGGGACGAGGTCCTGGGCGATCCGGGGGAGCAGGCCCATGGTGGCGAACTCCGTGCACCCGATCCCGAAGCCGCCGAGGGCGAGCACGAGGAGGGCGACGACGGCATGCCGACGGCTCAGCTGGATGGTCACGATGAGGTCACGGTCTCCTGCGACGAAGGGGGAAGTGGGTGCGCGGACGTCCCTGTCCAGCGGGTGGACATTCGAGTCTAGGCCAGCACCCGGGCCCGCGTCGTCCTGGCCGGCCGGGCGGGCTCCGACGGCCCGGCGGCGACAACCACAGCAGAAACAATTTTCACATCAGTCACGCCTCGAGGGTCACGAAATGGTGTCGATGGGCTAGGCTGAAGGACGCCGGGCGTGTACCGAAAGACACCCCGGGATGCGAGATGAGGAGGAGCCCGCCATGGGTGAGGGTCAGGACGGACACGGTCGCCACGCGGGGGAGGGTTCCCCCGAGACCACGAGCGTCGGGCTGCCTCCGGTCACCGATGAGGTGGTGGCCGAGTACCAGCTCTCCCCCGAGGAGCGTGCCGCCGTCGTGGCGCTGCCCGATGGCTCCGCGCTGCTCATCTCCCGCGCCGGCTCCGACCGCGGCGCCCGCTTCCTGCTGGACTCCGAGACCACGTCCGTGGGTCGCCACCCGGATGCGGACATCTTCCTGGACGACGTGACGGTCTCTCGCCGCCATGCCGAGTTCCAGCGCCGTGCCGACGGCTTCCACGTCGTGGACTCCGGCAGCCTGAACGGCACCTACGTCAACGGCGACCGCGTCGACGACGTGGTGCTGCGCCAGGGCGCAGAGGTGCGCATCGGCAAGTTCGTCCTGACGTTCTACGCGCGCAGCACCGCTGCCCAGGGCTGAGCCGGTGGGCGCACAGCACCAGAGCCCGCGGGCGACCGCCCCCAGCGCGCCGCGCCGCGGCGTCATGAACATCGGCGAGGTCCTCACCCGCCTGCGCGAGGACTTCGAGCAGATCACCGCCTCCAAGATCCGCTTCCTCGAGGAGAAGGGTCTCATCACCCCCGCCCGCACCGCGGCCGGGTACCGCAAGTACACGGAGCGGGACGTGGAGCGGCTGCGCTTCATCCTGGCCCTGCAGCGTGACCAGTACCTGCCCCTGAAGGTCATCCGCGACCACCTGGACGCGGTGGACCGCGGCGAGACCCCGCCGCAGCTGCCGGGCGGGATGTCCCTGTCCCCGCGCCGCCTCGACGAGACCGAGTCGGCGCAGTTGGGCGCCCACACCCGTCCGCTCACGGCGGCCGGCCTCGCCGGGGCCACGGGCGCGAGCGACGCCTTCGTGGAGCGGCTGAACCAGGCCGGCCTCGTGGAGGCGGACGAGGACGGGCGCTACTCCGCCCAGGCCGTCTCCGTGGTCACGGCCGCGCTGATCCTGGCCGAGCACGGCTTCGAGCCGCGGCACCTGCGCGCCGTGCGCACCACGGCGGATCGCGACCTCGGACTCGTCGAGTCCGCCGTGGCGCCGCTGGCCGGCCGTCGCGATGCCGCCGCCGCCGCGCGCGCAGCCCACGAGGCCGGCGTCATCGTGGACGCCCTGCACGCGCTCTACGGGGCGCTGCTGCGCGGCGGGCTGGAGCACCTGGACCGCTGAACCCGTCGGCGCGCCCGGCGGTGGCCGCGCGTACGGTGGGGGAGCAGCTACCACAGGAGGAGAGCATGTCCGCAGTCCCGGAGGGGTATCGCGAGATGGGCGTGATCGGCGTGCGCGTCGAGCTGCCGTCCAACCAGCCGCTGGTCCTGCTGGAGGAGGTCGACTCCGACCGCCGCCTCCCGCTGTGGATCGGCGCGCCGGAGGCCTCCGTGATCGCGGGCTACCTGCAGGGACTGACCACGCCGCGCCCGCTCACGCATGACCTGCTCGTGGCCGTCGTCGCCGCGCTCGGCTCCCGGATCGAGCGGGTGAGGATCGTCTCCGTGCGTGAGACCGTCTTCCACGCACGCGTGGACCTGGTCGGTGGGCAGGCCGTGGATGCGCGCGCCTCCGACGCCATCGCCCTCGCGTTGGCCACGGACGTCCCCGTGTACTGCGCGGCGGAGGTGCTCGAGAGTGCCGGCTTCGTGCCGGAACCGGAGCAGGAACCGGAGGGGGCGGAGGAGGCCGTGCAGGAGTTCCGCGCCTTCCTCGACGACATCGACCCCTCCGACTTCGGCGGTCCGGAGCAGCCCGGCGGGGAGCGCCCCTCCAGCGCCGGCTGAGTCCCTCCGGTCACGATTGGGTCACGGAACGGCGACACGCCCTCAACCAAAGGTTGAAGGTCTTTGACCCGGCACCGCTTCGAGCCTACCGTTCTAGGCAGATGGTTTCCCTGGGCGCTGCCGACATCGCACTCGCACCCGCGACGTACAGCTTGAGTCGCCCGTCACTTCCCCATCCACAGGGAGACCCGGAACAAGGAGATGCGCGTGACATCTGACGAGACGCGGACCCCGTCGGGCGGCACCCCGAGCGGGGCCGGCCAGGGCATGCTGTTCGACGACGACCTGCCGCACCTGGACGACGAGACCGGCTACCGCGGCCCGGTCGCGTGCAAGATCGCCGGGATCACCTACCGCCAGCTGGACTACTGGGCCCGCACCGGCCTGGTCGTCCCCACCGTCCGCTCCGCGCACGGCTCCGGCTCGCAGCGCCTCTACAGCTTCCGCGACATCCTGGTGCTGCAGGTGGTCAAGCGCCTGCTGGACACGGGCGTGTCCCTGCAGCAGATCCGCACGGCCGTGGCCACCCTGCGTGAGCGCGGCGTGGAGGACCTCGCCGAGCTGACCCTCATGAGTGACGGCGCCTCCGTGTACGAGTGCACCTCCGCCGAGGAGGTCATCGACCTGGTCCAGGGCGGTCAGGGCGTCTTCGGCATCGCCGTGGGCAAGGTCTGGCGGGACGTCGAGGCGTCGATCGTGCAGCTGCCCGTCGAGACGCCGGCGGTCGAGGAGGCCGTGGACTTCCCCGAGGACGAGCTCGCCAAGCGCCGCGCCGCGCGCAACGCGAGCTGAGGCACCCGCCCGGCCACGCGGCGTCGGGCACTGAAGGCACATGAAGAGGGCCCCGACCGGGAACGGTCGGGGCCCTCTCGCGTTGTGCGGTGCCGGGGCTCAGCCCTGCGGCAGCGACGAGGTGATGTTGCCGAGCAACTCCTCGTAGAGCTTGGCCGTGTCGGCCGCAGCGTCGCCCGGCCAGTGGTGCACGGCGTGCGCAGCTCCCTGGATCTGCTGCCACTGCGGGGACTCGGGCAGCACGGGGGAGAGCAGCTTCTCGCCGAACATGGTGCGCAGCTCGCTCAGGCGGAACGCGTGTTCAGGCGAGCCCTCCTTGTAGCGGTTGGCGATGACGCCCACTGTCTCCAGGTGCGTGGTGAACTCGCTGCGGAAGAGCTCGAGGGCCCGCAGTGAGCGCTCGGTGCCCGCCACGGAGAAGAGCGAGGGCTCGGCCACGAGGGCCACGCCGTGGGAGGCGAACCAGGCCATGCGGGTGAGGCCGGAGAGCGAGGGTGGGCAGTCGATCAGGACCAGCTCGTACTGCGAGGAGCGCTCGAGGACCCGGGAGAGCCGGCGCAGCTCGCGCACGCGCAGGTCCGGGCGGTCGTAGTAGCCGGACAGGGCCGAGCCCTGCGCGACGTCGAGGCGGGTGGTCGTCGAGGGGGAGCGGCGCTGGGCCCGCGCGGTCCACGCCGAGGGGGAGACCGCAGCATCCAGGTCCGCGCGGCGCGGATTGCGCAGCAGCTCGCCGATCGGGTGGCTGCGCTCCGGGTCCACGCCGAGGCCGGTGCTGGCGTCCGCATGCGGGTCGAGATCCACCACGAGGGTGGGCACCCCCTTCGCGAGGGCGGCCGAGGCCAGTCCGAGCGTGACGGAGGTCTTGCCGACACCGCCCTTGAGGGAGGAGATGCTCACGACCTGCACGGTTACGGCTCACGTCCTTCGGCAAAGGGAGGCATGCGAGCCCACGGGGCTCACCAGACGGTTTCATCATACCGATCGGTGGCGTCACCACGAGGATCGGCGCCGCGCGGCGTGGGACGCATCACATCCTGCGGCTCCGTCGTTGAAGTGCGTCATGAGTTCAGTGACGGGGCGCTCACCCATTACCGTGAAGGACATCACGCCAGAAGGCCCGTCCATGCCCCGCGCCGTCGCGGGGAAGGGGTGGGGCGTGTTGCCGGGGAGACCCGGTGCTTGGACACCGGGACCCGGTGGACATCCGACGAGTGCGGCACCGGACCGCACCCACCCGAGGAAGGGGACTGCGTGTTCTCGAAGATTTTGGTGGCCAATCGCGGCGAGATCGCGATCAGGGCCTTCCGCGCCGGATTCGAGCTGGGAGCGGGGACCGTGGCGGTGTACCCGTGGGAGGACCGCGCGTCCATCCACCGGCAGAAGGCGGACGAGGCCTATCGGATCGGGGAGGAGGGGCACCCCGTGCGCTCCTACCTCGACGTCGAGGAGATCGTCCGCGTGGCCAAGGAGTCCGGTGCCGACGCCATCTACCCCGGCTACGGCTTCCTCTCGGAGAACCCCGACCTGGCACGGGCCGCCCGCGATGCAGGCATCACCTTCGTGGGTCCGCCGCCCGAGGTGTTGGAGCTGGCCGGCAACAAGGTGGCCGCGCTGAAGGCCGCCAAGGCCGCCGGCATCCCCACCCTGAAGTCCTGTGAGCCCAGCGCCGACACCGACTGGCTGCTGGAGCAGGCCGACGAGATCGGCTTCCCCGTCTTCGTCAAGGCCGTGGCCGGCGGCGGCGGACGCGGCATGCGCCGCGTCGACACGCGCGAGGACCTCCCCGAGGCGCTCGGCGCCGCGATGCGTGAGGCCGAGACCGCGTTCGGTGACCCCACCGTGTTCCTGGAGCAGGCCGTGCTGCGCCCGCGCCACATCGAGGTGCAGATCCTCGCGGACAACGAGGGCAACGTGGTGCACCTCTTCGAGCGTGACTGCTCGCTGCAGCGCCGTCACCAGAAGGTCATCGAGATGGCCCCGGCGTGGCACCTCGACGAGGACATCCGGCAGGCGCTGCACGCCGACGCGGTGAAGTTCGCCAAGTCCCTCGGCTACGTCAATGCGGGCACCGTGGAGTTCCTCGTGGACACCGTGGGCGAGCGCGCCGGCCAGCACGTGTTCATCGAGATGAACCCGCGCATCCAGGTGGAGCACACGGTGACCGAGGAGATCACCGACGTCGACCTGGTGCAGTCTCAGATCCGCATCGCGGCGGGCGAGACCCTGCCGGAGCTCGGCATCAAACAGGACGAACTGCGCGTGCGCGGCGCCGCGCTGCAGTGCCGCATCACCACGGAGGACCCGGCCAACGGCTTCCGCCCCGACGTGGGCACCATCACCGCCTACCGCTCCGCCGGCGGTTCCGGCGTGCGCCTGGACGGCGGCACCATCTACACGGGTGCGGAGGTCTCCCCGCACTTCGACTCCATGCTGGTCAAGCTGACCTGCCGCGGCCGCGACTTCGACACGGCGATCGCTCGTGCCCGCCGCGCCCTGGCCGAGTTCCGCATCCGCGGCGTCTCCACCAACATCCCGTTCCTGCTCAACGTGCTCTCCGACCCGCAGTTCCTCTCCGGGGACGTGGCCACGGACTTCATCGACGCCCACCCCGGGCTGACCCAGGGCGGACAGAGCAAGGACCGCGGCACCAAGGCGCTGAGCTACCTCGCCGACGTGGCCGTGAACCAGCCCAACGGCCCGCGCATCTCCGGGATCGACCCGCGACAGAAGCTGCCGCGCTACCCCGGGGACAAGCAGGACGAGCCGGACCGTTCGCCGTTCGACCTGCCCTCCGGCCACACGCCGCCGGCCGGTTGGCGTGCCGTGCTGCAGGAGAAGGGCCCGGAGGGCTTCGCGGCCGCGCTGCGGCAGACCGGCCCCGTGGCCGTCACGGACACGACGTTCCGTGACGCGCACCAGTCGCTGCTGGCCACGCGCGTGCGGACCAGGGACCTGCTCGCGGCCGCTCCGGCCGTGGCGCACACCCTGCCCGGCCTGTTCTCCATGGAGGTCTGGGGAGGCGCCACCTACGACGTCTCGCTGCGCTTCCTCGGCGAGGACCCCTGGCGGCGGCTCGCCCTGCTG
>Ga0164242_10006030_pt1 | contig 13404 bp, 10 predicted proteins | sample OricomgcompostMG_FD_108783 | JGI IMG/M metagenome (GOLD analysis project Ga0164242, IMG submission 108783) | Miracle-Growth compost microbial communities from Emeryville, California, USA - Original compost - Miracle growth compost (MG) ...
GTCCGGTGGGGGGAAAGGACACAGTGGAGAACACCTTGCACATCAGAAAGCGCGTCGCGACGATCGCCGTCGCCGTCGTACTCGTGGGCGGTGCGCTCAGCGGCTGCAGCGCAGTGAGCGGCCTCAGCAAGGCGGCCGGATGTGCCGAGCTCGCCAAGGCGGGCAACACGCTGAGCTCCGCCGCGAGCGACGCGATGACCGAGGCCACGAGCGACCCGAAGAGTGCAGCCGCCAAGCTGGACTCCGCCGCCGACAAGTTCGACACCACCGTGCAGAAGATCACGGATGCCGGCGTCAAGGAGAAGGCGCAGGCCATGTCGACCGCGTACAAGAAGTTCACCACCGACTTCAAGGCGTACGCGGACGACCCGGCGAACGGCGACCCGGCATCCATCACGTCCGACGCCTCCGCGATCTCCGACGCGGCGACAGCGGTGGGCAAGGTGTGCGGCGGCAAGTAAGCAGGAGCGCGCACCGCAGGCTGACCACGCCTCATCAGACACACCGCACTCCGAGGACCAGATGACGAAGGGCCGCCCGGGCAGCTAGCCGGCGGCCCTTGCACTGCCCACTTGACAAAACTCGACACGTATCAGCCGATGGGGACGCTGAGCGCGTCCGGGGCCGTACCTTTTGCCTGCGTGACCTCGATCGTATTGCCCCGGGCTCTCAGTGCGACGCCGGCGACGGCGAGCGCGTCGCGCCACCGGCCGGCGGAAGGCTGATCGCGGTCGCTTCGCCGGCGAGATCCGCAGGTATCCCGTCGCATTGGTGCACACCGTCGATGCGTCTGACGATTCTCCATGGGTTGTCGTCCTGCAGCGGCGGGGGCAGGAGCGATCCGGGTACGTCCTGATAGGCGACCGGGCGCAAGAAGCGCGCAATGGCAGCGGTTCCTACGGACGTCGTGGCGGGTGCGGTGGTGGCCGGGAAGGGGCCGCCGTGCTGCTGCGCGTAGGTCACGCTGACCCCGGTCGGCCAGCCGTTGTACAGAACCCGGCCGGTCTTGCTCGATAAAGTTCGTAACAGTTTCGCGGCATCGTCGGTGTCCGCGTCGGCGTGCATGGTTGCGGTGAGTTGACCGCCGATCCGTTCGGCGAGTTGCAGCAGCTGCGCGGATGTCTCGTACTCGACAATCACGCTCGCCGGACCGAATAGCTCGTGTTCCAACAGCTCCGGTTCAGCAAGAACCGTGGTCGCGCTGGTGATCAGCACCGTCGTACCGGGCGCAGTCTCAGCTCCGGGCGACCTGGCGATCACCTCAACGCCGTCGGCGTTTTCAAGTTCAGCCAGTGAGCGTTCGAACGACGCTCGTAGCGACGCGGAGAGCATCGGATGCGACGGCACAGGTGAGGCGTCGAGCAGTCCTCTCGTGATCTGGTCGCGGTCGCCAGCGGGGGCTATGAGGTAGCCCGGTTTCGTGCAGAACTGGCCCATACCGATCGTGATGGACTCGACGAAGCCGGCGAGGATCGATTCGCGTCGAGCCGCCCATGCGTCGGGCATGACGAAGACCGGATTGGTGCTCCCGAGTTCGCCATAGAACGGGATGGGCTCGACGCGGCCCGCGGCAAGTGCCGCGAGGGCGAGCCCGCCGCGAGTGGACCCGGTGAATCCGACCGCCTTTACAAGCGGATGCGTAACCAGCGCAGGGCCGTCGTCGTAGCTCTCGATCAGGGAGAACAGTCCGGATGGTGCGCCGGCATTGTCGAGAGCATCCACGGCAAGTCGGGTTGTCATGCGTGCGAGACGGGGGTGGGCGGGGTGCGCCTTGTGCACGACCGCGCAGCCGGCGGCTAGGGCGGAGGCGGTGTCGCCTCCGAGCACGCTGAACGCGAGAGGGAAGTTTGATGCACCGAAAACGCAGACCACACCGACCGGTTCGCCGACGCGTCGGATGTCGGGGCGAGGCCCCATGGCCCATCCGGGGTCCGCATGGTCGATTGTGGCCGCGAGCGGCTCACCCGTGGCGGCGTACACGCCGAGCAGTCTCAGCTGGAAGGCAGTTCGAACGAGCTCTGACCGCAGGCGGCCGGTCGGCAAGCTCGTTTCATTGTGCGCGAGCGCCACGAGTTCCTCAGCGTGCGTCTCGAGTGCGGTCGCGAGCGCGTCCAGCCAGGTCGCTCGGATCGCGGGACTGAGGTCACGGGCAGCCGAGAACGCAGCATCGGCGGCTGTGACGGCGTATTCGACCGATCTGTGAACAGTGTTGCGGGTGGGTTCAAACTCGATCATTCGTTGCGCGAGCCCTTCGCGGATCAGATCCAGGGGCTTCCCGGCGGGAACCGGTCGGTTGCGAGCGGTCCGCCGAGAAACTGGCTAGCCGAAAGCACCTGCTCGGCGTCCGCTCGAAGCTGGTCGGAAGCGCACATCTCGGCGTCGTCGAGTGGGAAGTAGCCGATCTCGTGGCCCGGTTCGAGGTCGAACCACCGCCTCGAGTTGTTCGAGACGCCCCAGATGACACGGTGACCCGGCTGGTCGAACGTGAGGCATGCCTCGACGATTCGTGAGGCGTCGTCGGCGGACAACCAGGTGGCGAGCATCCGTGGTTCACGCACCGTAGTGCCGAAGGTTCCGATGCGCACAGACGTGATCGACATCTCATAGCGGTCGGCGTAGAGGCTGCCGAGCGCTTCGATCGCAGCCTTGCTTACTCCGTAGTACGAATCAGGACGCGGAGGGGGCGCAGGTACATCGCGGGCGTGACCGGGCGCGAGGAAGCCAACGGCGTGGATTGAGCTGGCGAGCAAGATGCGAGGAACGTTTGCGATGCGGGCGGCTTCCAACAGCTGCTGGGTACCGCTTACGTTGACGGACATCAGTTCGGACCAGGACTGCTCCTTGCTGTGTCCACCCAGATGGACGATGAGATCGACGCCTTCGCAGGCTTTTGCTGCGACGGCCGATTCGGCGAAAGATCCGACCACGACTTGCTCGCCATCGGCCGGACTCGCGGGCTCGACAGTATCCAGGAGTCGTAGGGTTCGCCCGGGCCTGGCGAGTCGGGGGCGGAGGGCGCTGCCGATCATTCCGGTCGCCCCGGTCAGCAGCAGTGTCGTCACCGGCGCCGCCCCGAGAAGGAGCTGCGCTCGAAGGCAGCGGTCATCGTGTCGATTCTGCCCTGAGAAGCCAGGCCGTAGTGGTATCCGTGCACGCTGCTGATGCCAGCGCCGCTGAGGGCAGCGAGTCTGTCATCGATGGTCGCGCTGAAGTCCTCCGTGAGGAGGCTGACGTAGGCCGCGATCGCGGCGGGAGCCAGACGCGCGAGCGCGGCCGCCCGCATCGCATCGTCCTGCCAGTCTCCGAAGCAAGGCAGGAGCCAACGGTCGACCCCGTCGATGCTGCCGAGAGGCGTGATCGTTGCGCCTGTAGTCCACGGGTCGGGATCTGCGAAGACCGTGACATCACGTGCGCCGGCTGCTCTGGCGTGACTCACGACCTCACGTAACAACTCATCGTCGGCTGCTGCCCGCGCCGGCGGCACGACCGACGACAATCTGGCCCGAAGCCTGGCAGCCGCCTCCGCGTCAGCGAGGGCGTCAGCGATTTCGGAGCGCATAGCGGCGGGTTCGATGCCGGCCCGCGTATAGAGCCTCTCGCAGGGCGTGCAGAAGCAAATTGAAAGCAGAGCCTGTTGCGCCGGCGACCAGTCGGCTCCGGCGGTCTTCTCGTGGGCCGAGCCGTGCTCGAACCCCAGCTGGCCGGCCGCCTCGAGCACGATCTCCTCGACTTGGCCCAGCAAGACGATCTCGGTGACGAGCGTGGCGGCGTACTCGCGCACCTCGGGCCGTGCGGGACAGAGGGCGTACGAGAAACGGTCACCGAACGCGTTCCGCACGGTGTGCTCCGCGAAACGGCTTTCGAACGAGCACGAATGCGTGAGCACAGACCAGGCGGCCACTCGAAGCCCCGCCTGTGCCAGCGCTTCACGCGCACGCACGAAGCTGTCTGCCCCGGCCCACGCCTCAGCGTTTTGCGGAACGAGCTCGTGCCCTTCCCATACGTGGGCGCGAATCGCAACGTACGCGGCGCCGTGCGGGGCTTCGACGATCTTGTGCCGGGGATGATGCGGTGTAGCCGCGCGAACGGCGTGGTACGAGGCCGCCAACGCCACTCTGGTCACACCGGCGTCAACGAGCCGCGCCGCCGCATCCGGGTCGCCGTTGACGTCCCAGGGGTACAGGTGAGCGGTGATCTTTTCCGATGAGGTCACATGCATCAGAATCTCGGGAGAGCGGGGTCGTAGTGCGCGTCGACGCGCCGCATGTAGGCGGTGTCGTCTCGCGTGGTGCGTCCGGAACTGAGATAGAGATCGTGGAGTTCCGCCACCTTGCCCTCGTCGACATCGACGCCCAGTCCAGGCGACGTCGGGACCGCCAGCGCGCCATCCTCGAACTCGAAGCTTCCCGGCACGACGACATCATCCGCGCAATTCCAGGGATAGTGCGTGTCGCAGGCGTAGTCGAGGTTCGGTGTTGCTGCTGCCAGATGCGTCATAGCTGCGAGGCTGATGCCGAGGTGGGAGTTCGAGTGCATCGAAAGTCCGAGGCCGAAGCTGTCGCAGAGCTTGGCGAGTTCGCGCGACCTGCGCAGACCGCCCCAGTAGTGGTGGTCTGCGAGCACGATCTGGACGGCGCCGGCCTCCAAGGCCGGCCGGATCGTATCGAAGGAGGTCACTGCCATGTTCGTCGCAATCGGAAGACCGCCCCGTTTCGCGACGATCGCCAGGTTGTCCAGACCGAGCGTGGGGTCCTCTAGATACTCGAGCTCACCGGCGAGTTCCCGGGCGACGCTCAGCGATGTCTCGACCGTCCAGCCTCCGTTCGGGTCGATGCGCAGCGGGTATCCGGGAAAAGCTTTGGCAAGTTCCCGGATCGCCTCGATCTCGACTGCAGGCGGAAAGACCCCTGCTTTGAGTTTGATCGACTGAAAACCATATTGCTGAGTCAGGATGCGTGCCTGGGAAACGATGCCCTGCGGGTCAAGTGCCGCACCCCAGGCATCCGCCTCGACGTTCCCGTCAGCGTCTGGGTGACCAGCCCATTTGAAGAACAGGTAGGCGCTGTAGGGCACGCTGTGCCGCACCCTACCGCCGAGCAGTTCGGCGACCGATACTCCTGCGATTTTGCCCTGCGCGTCGTGACAGGCGACTTCGATGATGGCGAAGGTTCCTGCGATGTCCCGGGCGGACCGCGTTCCGGTGCGGAGCCGTCTCGCGATCGCTTGCTCGATGGCGCCCAGTTCGAACGGACTCCGGCCGACGACACACTCGCGTACCTCGTTCAGAGCGGCGAGAACGGATGCTTCACCCGAGCCTTCGCCCCAGCCGACGACGCTGTCGTCGACGACGATCTTGACCAAGCAGCGCAGCGCCAGCGGCTCATGCACACCCCACGAGTTGAGCAGAGGCGGGTCCCGAAAAGCCAGAGGGATGACGGTGAATTCGGTGATCTGCACGGGTTCAACCTCTCGATGCGTGGATGCCGTCGACGAGGGCGTCAAGCTCGCCCTGTTCCGACGCGGTCAGATCTCGCAGCGGTGGTCGCACCGCGCCGGCGTCGCGTCCGATGGCGCGCAGTCCTGCCTTGATGATCGAGACCGCGTAGCCAGCAGCGCGGTCGCGGATCTCCGTGAGCGGGATCACGAACGCGTTCAACCTGCGGTAGACCTCCTCACGGTCGGCACGCAGTACCGCGTCGTAGAAGTCGAGGGCGAACTCGGGGACGAAGTTGAAGATGGCGGAGGAGTAGGTCGTGAATCCGAGTTGCAGCAGCGGCAGCGCGAATGTCTCCGCGGTGGGCAGCCCGCCGATGTAGATCAGCCGGTCGCCGAGGCGCGCAAAGGTGCGAGTCATCTTCTCGATGTCGCCGACGCCGTCTTTGACCGCGATCAACCTGGGATTGCGTTCTGCGAGCCTCTCCAGGGTTCGATCACTGAGAACGCCGTTGGCTCGGCTGTAGACGACAACCCCAAGATCAGTGGCAGCGCAGACGGCGTCGATCCGGGCTGCGAGGCCATCCTGTCCCGCCTCGGTCAGATAAGGCGGGAAGAGCAGGATGCCCGCCGCACCCGCCTCCTGCGCTGCGTGCGCATGAGCAACGGCCTGCGCTGTGGCACCCATAGCGGGAGCGATCACGGGGACGGCTGTCCCCACCTCGCTCACGGCGATCCGAACCACCTCATCGAGCTCCGCGCCGGTCAGCGAGAAACCCTCACCGGTGCCGCCGGCGGCGAAAAGCCCGGCGATCGGGTAGCCGACCTGCCATGCCAGGTGATCGCGGTAACGCGACTCATGGAGCCGGAGGTCGCGGTCGAAGGGTGTCACCGGAAAAGACAGCAGTCCAGAACCGAGTTGGCGGGCGAGGTCTGCAGGAGACCAAGGTGCGGGCATGTGCATCCTCACTGATTGCGTGCGAGCGCCGGTGAGAGGCGCTCACGGATGCGGTCAGCCTAGAAAGCCCGATCGATATCAGTCCAACACCGATTTTGGATGCTGCGATACCTCAGCGGCATCCTCCTGCATACGGTCGAGCAGCGTCCGGACCCTGGGCAGGATCGGATTACGACCACCCCGCACCCAGACCGCATGCAACTCGACCTCCGGAGCATCGACGAGCTCCGCAAAACCTATTCCCTCCAGTCCGAGACGACGCGCCGAATCCGGCACCAGGGCGATCCCACGCCGCGCGGCGACCAGCAGCATCATCGTGAGCAGCTGGCTCACCGTATGAGCAGTGACCACATGGCGGCCGGCAAGGGCCTGAACCGTGAGGCCATAGAAGTACTGAGCCCCGGTCGAGGAGTGCATGATGAAGTCCTCACCGCCCAGATCGTCCCCGGTCAGCGGTCGTCGAATGCGCAGCAGATGATGCCCGACCGGCGCTGCCACCACGAGCGGTTCATGCTCGACACGGATGCTCTCGAACACCGTGTCATCAAACGGCGGCCTGGCGAACCCCAGGTCTAGATCCCCGTTGAGTAGCGCGTCCAGCTGCTGACTGCTGGCGAGCTCCGTCAGCTCGAGACTCACACCCGGAAGGCTCACGCTCATGTGCTTGAGGAAGTCGTCGAGCAGTCGATACGCCCAACTCGCCGTGAACCCGATGTTCAGCGATCCGCTCCAGCCCTCCGCGACGCGACGCGCAGCATCCGGTGCCGCCTCGGCCAGACGCAGAAGGCGGCGAGCGTCTTCCAGGAACGCGCTACCGGCGGCGGTCAGCTGAACCCCGCGAGCGTTGCGCTCCAGCAGTTGCACGCCGACCTCGACCTCCAACCGCTGAATCTGACGCGACAACGGCGGCTGGGTCATGTTGAGCCGTTCTGCGGCTCTTCCGAAATGCAACTCCTCCGCAACCGCGACGAAGCCGCGCACCTGCTCGAGGGAATACATACGACGACCATACGGCAGAGTCGGCTCCGATACCCCCACGGCATCGCTCCATCCAAGAACGGTCTTGGACGTGCATGGATGTCCGTGCGTACGGTGGTGCGGTCCGGAGCGTGAACCCGCAACAACGGTTCTGTGACCGCCCGGCACTCGATGACGAGGAGCGACGATGGAGGCACACGGATGGCGACCGTGACGTTGAGCCGCGAAGACCGATCTGTGTCCCCACCGAACGGGCGCGCCCGGACTGCAGGCCGCCGACGGCCATTGCGGGCTGCGCCGTTCTACTTCATCATCCCCGCCGCAGCGTTCTACGCCTTCGTTGTGCTTTGGCCGAGCATCCAGGGCGTGGGCTTCGCCTTCACCGACTGGAACGGGCTCTCGCCTGAGAAGCACTTCGTCGGCATCCAGCAATTCGTCAAAGCGTTCCAAGACGACGCAGCGCTCGCGGCGCTCGGTCACTCGATCGAGCTCGCCGTCGGTATCACCGTGGTGCAGAACCTGATCGGCCTGCTCCTGGCGCTCGGCGTCAACACTCGCATCAAGAGCCGGAACATCCTTCGCGTGTTCCTCTTCGCCCCGGTGGTAATCACCCCTGTCGCTGCGGCGTTCATCTGGCAGTACCTGTTCACGCCCACCGGAACCATCAACGAACTGCTACAGAGAATCGGCCTGGGCGGTCTTCAGCAGAACTGGCTGGGCGACCCCCGCCTCGCGCTCTTCTCCATCAGCATCATCGTCGTGTGGGAATACGCGGGCTATTCGATGGTGATCTTCCTCGCCGGTCTGCAGGGAGTTCCGGAGGAATCGATCGAAGCATCGCTGGTCGACGGCGCCGGCCCCTTTCGCCGGTTCTGGTACGTCATCCGGCCGGAACTCGCACCCGCTATCACCATCAACCTGATGCTCTCCGTCATCGCCAGTCTGAAGCTGTTCGACCAAGTACAGGTGACCACGGGTGGTGGCCCGGGCCACGCCACCGAGACCCTGTCGACCCTGATCTACAAGAACGTGTTCCAGTTCAACCAGTTCGGGTACGGCATCGCCCTGGCAGTACTGCTCACGATCTGCGTCGGCATCATCTCCGTGCTGCAGTACCGGGGCCTGAACCGATCAGAACGCGTGTCGAAGCGGAGGACCGACTCGTGAGGAAGTACACCTACCGCACACTGGTACTCGAACTGGTGATGATCGCCGTCGGGTTGCTGTTCATGATTCCCCTGTACGTGCTGGTCAACCAGTCACTCAAGGCGCCGTCCGATCTGACCGATCCACTTGCGATCGTGACTCGTCCGACGCTGCAGAACTACGCCGACGCGTGGAGTCAAGCCGGACTGGCTCACGCGCTGCTGACAAGCGCCCTGATCACTGTGGTCAGCGTGGTGGTGCTCGTCGTCATTTCGGCGATGGCCGCCTACCCGCTCGCACGCAGCACCAAGCGCTGGTCGACGGTGGCCTTCTACGTCTTCATGATCGGCCTGCTGCTGCCCTTCCAGCTCGCACTGATCCCGCTCTACTCCACGATGCGCGACCTGGGTCTTCTGGGGTCACCGCTATCGCTCATGATCTTCTACTCCGGTCACCTGGCACCGTTCTCGATCTTCCTTTACGCCGGATTCCTGCGAGCTCAACCCGCCGAGTACGAAGAGGCCGCTGCGGTCGACGGCTGCGGCCCAGTGGGAACGTTCTGGCGGATCGTGTTCCCCCTGTTGCGCCCCGTCACCGGCACCGTCGTGATCCTGAACGTTCTGAACATCTGGAACGACTTCTTCACCCCACTGCTCTACCTCAGCGGATCCGGCAACGCGACCGTTCCCGTCGTTCTGTATTCGTTCGTCGGGGAATTCGTCAGCCACTGGAACCTGGTCTTCGCCGGCCTCGTGATCACGATCGCGCCCATCCTGCTCGTCTACTTCCTCATGCAGCGCACCATCATCAAAGGCTTCGCGAGCGGCCTCAAGGGTTGACCGCGGACACCCTGCACCACCCGAAACATCCATCTGTCCCAACATCCATCCGTACAAGGAGGACGAACCGTGTCCCAACACAGCCGCCTGATCGCGCTGCCCGTCGTCGCGGCGCTCGCCGTGACCCTCGCCGCGTGCTCGAGCACACCATCAACATCGGCTCACACTGCCGGAGCGCCAGAGAAGACGCTGACGATCTCGACCAACCAGAACGACAAGACGCCGCTCGAGCCGATCATCGCCGCGTTCGAGAAGAAGTACCCGAAGATCAAGGTCACCCTCACGGCCGCCGAGACGACGACGTACCAGACGACGTTGCAGACACAGCTCTCCGCCAACAACGGACCCGACGTGTTCTACACCTACCCGGGCGCCGGCAACCCGGCGGGCGAGTCACTGCTCGCCGAGGCGGGCTACCTCAAGGACCTCTCCAATCAGCCGTTCGTCAAGCAGCTTCCGAAGGGCATCCGCCCGCTCGCCGAGTACAAGGGCAAGGTATACGTGCGCCCGATGACGGTCGGCGGCATCGGCATGATCTTCAACATGCAGGCGCTGCAGAAGGCCGGCCTGAAGGTGCCGACGACCTTCAGCAGTGTTCTGCAGCTCTGCTCGGATGCCGAGGCTAAGGGAAAGGTGGCCTTCGCGCTGGGCGCCGCCACCCCATCGAACACACAGCTCATCGACTATGCGCTCATTCCCACCTTGGTGTACGCGAAGGACCCCAACTTCAATACCGAAATGTCCAAGGGCAAGGCGACCTTCGCCGGTTCCGCAGGCTGGAAGAAGGCGATGGACATGAACGTCCAAATGCTGAAGGCCGGCTGCTTCGAGAAGGACCCAACAGGCGTGCAGTACCCGGATGCCGCGAAGATGGTGGCAGCGGGTGACGCCCTAGCCATCGTGCAGACACAAGGCGCCATCGCCCAGCTTCAGCTCGACAACCCGAGCGGTGACTTTCGGATGAAGGCGTTCCCCGCGACCGATCAGCCGAAGGACACATACCTCGCATCGTCCATCGGCTCGGAGTATGCAATCAACGCGCACGCGAAGGACCCCAACGCAGCGCAACTGTTCCTCGACTTCCTCTCCACACCCGATCAGCAGAACACCTACGCGAAGAACAGCAACTCCGTCCCCGCCATCCCGAACGCGAAGAGCTCGATCCCGGCATCCATCGCGGTGATCGGCGAATACCAGAAGGCGAACAAGACGTTCGGATACCCCGACCAGTACTGGCCCAACGCGCAGGTACAGCAGGCGCACCTGACCGGCATGCAGGAAGTGCTGTCCGGGCAGAGCGCCCCCCAACAGGTCCTTAAATCAATGGACACCGCCTACAAGGGCTGATATCCAGCCGGATTTGTCGCGAAGATGAGGCGATGCGCCCCCGGGCTGCCGGCGGCGCATCGTCGTTCGCCGGCCGCCCGCCTCCGAGAGCGTCAGATGGCAGTTCGAACGAGAACCTGCAAATCCGCCGACGGGCGCCGTCATCCGTCTGCCCTATCGTGAAGGGCATGACGACTGCCACTCGCCGGCGAGCCGGCCGGTTCATCGGCATGCTCGGCGGGATCGCGATCACCGCCCTTCTGCTGTCCGGATGCTCCGCCGTCAACGGGCTCAGCCGCGTCGCATCCTGCTCCCGGCTCGCATCGGCGGGATCCGACCTGAAGGACTCGCTCACCGGGCTGAGCGCTCAGAGCGATCCCGCGGCCGCTCTCAGCACCGTGACCCAGGCGACGGATGCCTTCTCCTCCGCTATGAAGGACGTACGCGACGCGCAGGTGAAGGCCAAGGCGGATGCCGTGACCTCGGCCTTGCACGCCCTCGCCGCGGAACTGAAGGCGGCTCCGGGCATCCCTCCGGCGCAAGCCGAGACGAAGCTGGAAACCGACAAGGCAGCCGTGCTCGACGCCGCATCCGCAGCCAAGGCGGTCTGCGAGTAGCGCCGTCGTCCGGTATCGTCTAACCAGACGATTTATCTTGACGTCAAGATTCTTTTTCCCGCAAAACCGCCGACAAGGAGCGTGCTGACGCGATGACGAAGATCATCTACACCCACACCGACGAGGCTCCGCTGCTGGCGACGTACTCGTTCCTGCCGATCGTGTCCGCGTTCGCGGAGAAGGCCGGTGTCGAGTTCGAGACCCGCGACATCTCCGTGGCCGGGCGCATCCTCGCACAGTTCGGCCTGGCCGACGACGCTCTGGCGGAACTCGGCGAGCTGACCGGTTCCCCCGACGCGAACATCGTCAAGCTGCCCAACATCTCGGCATCCATCCCGCAGCTGAAGGCGGCGATCAAGGAGCTTCAGGAGAAGGGCTACGACGTTCCCGACTACCCGGACTCGCCCGTCACCGACGAAGAGGCCGAGATCCGCGCGAAGTACTTCAAGGTCATCGGGTCGGTGGTGAATCCGGTGCTGCGCCAGGGCAACTCCGACCGGCGCGCACCCCAGTCTGTGAAGGCGTACGCGAAGAAGCATCCGCACACCAACAAGTCGTTCGCCGAAGGCTCGAAGACGACCGTGGCCACCATGGGTGAGCACGACTTCAAGAGCAACGAGAAGTCCGTCACGATCCCCGCAGACGACACCCTGACGATCGTGCTGGAGACCCAGGACCGCGAACAGAACGTGCTGCTCGAGCAGCTGCCGGTCAAGGCCGGCGAGGTCGTCGACGCGACGCACCTCTCCGCCGAGCACCTCGACGCGTTCCTCGCGAACGCGCTGAAGCGTGCTCAGGCCGAGAACGTGCTGTTCTCCGTGCATCTGAAGGCCACCATGATGAAGGTCTCCGACCCGATCATCTTCGGCCATGTGGTGCGCGCCTACTTCAAGGATGTCTTCGACACGTACGGTGCCGACCTCGCCGCTGCCGGAATCTCTGCGAACGACGGACTGGGCGCCATCCTCACCGGCATCCAGGCGCTGCCGAACGGGGCCGAGATCCGGGAGGCGATCGACCTCGCCCTCGCGGCCGGTCCGCGACTCTCCTACGTCAACTCGGACAAGGGCATCACGAACCTGCACGTGCCCAGTGACGTGATCATCGACGCGTCGATGCCCGCTCTGATCCGCAACGGCGGCAAGCTCTGGGACGGCGAGGGACGCGAAGACGACACTCTTGCCGTCATCCCCGACTCCTCGTACGCCGGCGTGTACGCCACGGTCATCGAGGATGTGAAGAAGAACGGCCCGCTCGACCCCGCTGTCATCGGATCGGTTTCCAACGTCGGCCTCATGGCTCAGGCCGCCGAGGAGTACGGCTCGCACAATAAGACATTCGAGATCCCCGTCGCGGGCACCGTGAAGGTGCTGAACAAGGCCGGCGACGTGCTCCTGGAGCACGAGGTGGGCGCAGGCGACATCTGGCGCGCTTGCCAGACCAAGGATGTCCCGATCCGCGACTGGGTGAAGCTCGCCGTCGCCCGTGCGCGCGCCAGCCAGACGCCTGCCGTGTTCTGGCTCGACGAGACCCGCGCACACGACGCTCAGCTCATCGCGAAGGTGCGCGAGTACCTGGCGGACTCGGACCTCGTGGGCGACACGACCGGCCTCACCATCGAGATCCTCGCGCCCGAGCTCGCCACCGCGTACTCGCTGGAGCGGATGCGCAAGGGCGAGGACACCATCTCGGTCACCGGCAACGTGCTGCGCGACTACAACACCGACCTGTTCCCCATTCTCGAACTCGGCACCTCCGCCAAGATGCTCTCGGTCGTGCCGCTCATCGCCGGTGGAGGGCTCTTCGAGACGGGTGCCGGCGGATCCGCACCGAAGCACGTGCAGCAACTCGTGCAGGAGGACTACCTGCGGTGGGACTCGCTCGGCGAGTTCTTCGCTCTTGTGCCCTCGTTCGAGAAGTACGCCGAGCAGGCCGGACGTCCCGCAGCCAAGGTGCTGGCCGAGACGCTCGACCGCGCCACCGCGACGTTCCTCGACGAGGACCGCAGCCCCGGCCGCAAGCTCGGCACCATCGACAACCGCGGCTCGCACTTCTACCTGGCGCTGTACTGGGCGCAGGAGCTGGCGAAGCAGACGGATGACCCGCA
>Ga0164242_10006031_pt1 | contig 13403 bp, 12 predicted proteins | sample OricomgcompostMG_FD_108783 | JGI IMG/M metagenome (GOLD analysis project Ga0164242, IMG submission 108783) | Miracle-Growth compost microbial communities from Emeryville, California, USA - Original compost - Miracle growth compost (MG) ...
AATCTCGGCGAAGACGAGCGCCCTCGGCAGGAGTCGAACCCGCAACCAGCCGGGTAGAAACCGGATGCTCTATCCATTGAGCTACGAGGGCCAGGCGGCAACATTGTGGACCATGTCGCTCAGGTGGGCGCAGATGGGGCCGAAGGTGCCTCAGTGGAACCCGAGCCTGCGGAGCCCGACCCAGCCGCGGTCGGCGTACCCCTGCCGCGTGCAGGGGAGGAGCTGACGCTCTCGCGTTCCCTCATCCACTGGCTGCTCGAGAACGGCGGCGTGGCGACCGCCTACCAGCCGATCTTCGATGTCCGCAGACACCGCGTGATCGGCTGGGAGGCCCTGCTCCGGGCCCAGCATCCGGAGATCGGTGCGATCTCGCCGGTCGCGCTGGTGGAGGCGGCCGGCGAGCACGGTCTGCTCGACACCCTCACCCGACGGGTGGTCGCCGACGCGTGGACCACGATGGCCGAGGCGCGGGACCTGGTGGCCGAGCCCCTCACGATCCACGTCAACCTCGAGCTCTCCCAGCTCGGTGTCGACCAGCCGCTGCTGCGCTGGCTGGCCGCGATCGTGTGGCCCGATGACGTGCGGGTGATCGCCGAGGTGACCGAGCGCGGCACCGATCAGTGGCTGCCTGAGTACGAGTCGGCGGCAGCGGTCCTGACGGCAGGCGGCTACGGGCTGGCGATCGACGACTGCGGGTCCGGGTACTCCCGGCTCGCCTTCCTCAACAGCCGCTCCTGGGACGTGGTGAAGCTCGACCGTCAACTGCTCGCCACCGGCGGTCGACGACAGCTGCTGGTGCTTCGCCATCTCATCGAGATGCTTGCCTCGCTCGGGACGGTGAGCCTGGTCGAGGGCGTCGAGACGGTGGAGCAGTACGCCGCGGTCCGCGACCTCGGTGTGGACGCGGCCCAGGGCTATCTGCTCGGCATGCCGGTGCCCGGGCCGGTGATGCTCGCCGCGCTCGCCAAGAACGGTCTGGACGTCTCGCTGGAGCTCTGACCGGGCCCGGCCGGCCTCCGGCCGCCCCCGGGCCGGTCTCGGCTCGTCGCCTAAGGTTGCCGGTCGTGGACCAGCACTTCTGCACCGCCTGCGGCCACCAGCTCGGCTCGGGGGACCTCTTCTGCACCGCGTGCGGCACCCGCGTCGACGGTGCCGCGCCAGTGCAGCCGGCACCGCCGGCTGCGCCCGATGCGACCGCAGTACGCCGGGCGGTGCCGCCGCAGCCACCCACCCGACGCCGGCGATCCCGGGCCGGCTTCTGGGGATGGATCGGTGCCGCTGCCGTGCTGGTGGCGGTGGTCTCCTTCGGGCTGGGCGTGCTGACCAACGACGACGATGACAACGGCCACGGCGCTGGTCAGGCCGGTCGCGGCGGCGCAGCGGTCGGCTCCGGCACGACCGGCGGCGAGGACTCGGCGAGCCAGCACCCGACGACAGGCACGTCGCCCGACCCGCAGGCCCTGGCCCAGGCGCAGGCGCTGCACACCCTGATCGACCACTCGGCCGCTGACAAGCATCGGATCGCCGTGGCCGCTGCCCAGCTGCAGAGCTGCCGGCACGTCAAGCAGGGCATCCATGCCTTCGAGGAGGCCGCCGACTCGCGGGACCAGCTGGTCGACGACGCCGCCGGCCTCCAGGTCGGTCTGCTGCCCGACGGCGGCGCGGCCATCGCCAGCTTCAGCGAGGCGCTGCGGGCCTCGGCCGATGCCGACCGCGCCTATGTCGCCTACGGCCAGAAGCGGCACCAGGTCGCCAGCGGCAAGCGCCGGCACCACCACCGGCCGCGGATGACCTGCACGGGAGGCAGGAATCTGCTGCAGACGGCGGTCCGGCTCAGCTCGGCCTCACACTCCGCCAAGCAGCAGACCGCGAAGGAGTGGAACCTCATCGCGGCCCAGTTCAAGCTGCCGAAGGTCGCCTGGACCAGTCTCTGACCGGGGGCCGCCGAGGGGGCTCGGCATACCCGATCAGAGGTGCCGCCCCATCCAGGCCTCGATGTCGCCGGCGGCGCGGGGGAGAGTCGCCGAGAGGTTGGCCGAGCCGTCGGCGGTGACGACGATGTCGTCCTCGATCCGGATGCCGATGCCGCGCAGCTCCTCGGGCACGAGCAGGTCGTTGTCCTGGAAGTAGAGCCCCGGCTCGACGGTCAGGACATAGCCCTCCTCGAGAGTGCTCTCCTTGCCGTAGGCCGACTCGCCCGCCCGGGCGCAGTCGTGCACGTCCAGCCCGAGCATGTGTGAGGTGCCGTGCAGGGTCCAGCGGGCGTAGGTGCGGTTGTCCTCGTCGAGCGCCTCGTCCACGGAGACGGGCAGCAGCCCCAGCCCGTCGAGCCCGTGCGCGAGCACCGACATGGCGGCGCGATGCGGGTCGCGGAAGGCCGCGCCCGGCCGGACCGCGGCGATGCCTGCCTCCTGCGCCTGCAGCACCAGCGTGTAGAGGTCGCGCTGCAGCGGGGTGTAGCGACCGTCGATCGGGAGGGTGCGGGTGATGTCGGCGGTGTAGAGGTTGCGACCCTCGACGCCCATGTCCAACAGCACCATCTCGCCGGGCGTGATCGGGCCGGTGTTGTCGATCCAGTGCAGCGTGGTGGCGTGCTGGCCGCCGCCGACGATCGAGTCATAGCCCAGGTCGTTGCCCAGGGTGCGGGCTCGACGGAAGAACGTGCCCTCGATCCAGCGCTCGCCGTACTTCACCGCGTTCGCCCAGTCGGCGACGCAGTCCTCGAAGCCGAGCGCGGTGATGTCGCAGGCCTCCCGCAGCTGCGCGATCTCCCAGGAGTCCTTCTTCAGCCGCAGCTCGCTGGCCACCCGGGCCAGGTCGCCGTCCAGGCCCTCGTCGGGCGCGAGGAGACCATCGACGTACGACGAGACGCCGCGCAGGACCCGTGCCTTGGCGGTGCCCCGTGTCGAGCCCCGCAGCGCGTCCTCGAGCCCGTCGATGTGACGCACCTCGAGCCCGAGGGACTCCGAGAGCTCGCCCAGCGAGGGCCGGCGACCGACCCACAGCTCGCCGTAGGTGGCGTTGCGGAAGAACTCCTCGGTGTCGCTGCCCGCGCTGGGCCGGGCGTAGAGAGCGGCCGAGCCGTCCGGCTCGATGACCAGGACGGCGTCGGAGGTCTGGTTGCCGGTGAAGTAGGCGTGCGCCGTGTCGGGACGGAAGCGGTAGTCGGTGTCGTTGGCTCGCACCTTGTAGCCGCCCGCGGGCAGCACCAGCCGCTCGCCGGGGAACGCGTCGGCCAGTCGCGCCCGGCGCGCGGCGGCGAACGGCGCCACCGGATGGACGGGCACGTCGAGGGCGCGCTCGCCCCAGCCCTGCATCATGAAGCTGCGCCACGCCTCGGGCACCTTGTCGTCATGCGGCCGGGTGCCGTCCTGGGTCTCGGGGGAGAGCTCCTCCGGTTCGGCGATGGTGTGCGGGGCCGCCTCGGGTGTCACCGGCTGGTCAGTCATGACCCGAATGCTACGCCGCACCAGCACGTCCCCGGCCGGCCCCGATAGGCTTCGCCCCATGGGGGTGACGTCGCCGCGCAACCGCGCGTTCACGATCGTCGTCAGCGTGCTCGTCGCGCTGGCAGCGATCCCCGTCCTCATCCTCGTCGCCGCCTCCGGCGCGCCGGCCCAGGTCGTGCTCGCCGTGATCCTGGCGAGCGTCCCGGTGGTGCCGCTGGTGATGTTCTACCTGTGGCTGGATCGCTACGAGCCCGAGCCCCGGGTCCTCCTCTCGCTGGCGCTCGCCTGGGGCGCGTTCGTGGCGTGCTTCGCCGCGCTCGTCCTCGAGGGCGTCGGTGGTGTGGTCACCGGGCTGCGGGACAACGGCTCGATCGCGGTGGTCGCCCCGGTGGCGGAGGAGGCCTGCAAGGGCTTCTTCCTGGTGATGCTGCTGTGGTGGCGTCGCGACGAGCTCGACGGCGTGCTGGACGGGATCGTGTACGCCGGCATGGTCGGCATCGGCTTCGCCTTCATCGAGAACATCCTCTATCTCGGCGCCGCCTACAACGGCACCTCGGGCGTCGGGCCCGGGGGAGCGCGCAGCCTCGCCGGCACGTTCGTGATCCGCTGCCTGCTCAGCCCCTTCGCCCATCCCATGTTCACCGCCTTCACCGGCATCGGCGTCGGGATCGCGGTCGGCTCCCGAGCCCGGGCGGTGCGGTTCGTGGCGCCGCTGGGCGGCTACGTGGTGGCAGTGCTCGCGCACGGCACCTGGAACGCCGCCACCATCTTCGGCCTCGGCAGCGTCGCCCTGGTCTACGTCGTACTGATGCTGCCGGCCGTGTTCGGCCTGACGGCGGTGGCCGTCTGGGCGCGCCGTTCGGAGCGGCGGATGCTGGCGCTGGCGCTGGGCGACGCCGCCCGCCGAGGCCTGCTGCCGGCCACCGACATCGGCTGGGTGGTCGATCTGGGTGCCCGGCGCAGCGCCCGCGCCTATGCCCGCCGGTGGGGCGGACCTGCGGGCGAGCACGCGATGCGCGAGTATCAGCAGGCGGCGATCGAGCTCGGGTTCCTACACTCACGGTTCTTGCGAGGCACCCCTCCTCCGAACTTCGCTGCCCGCGGGCAGGAGTACGTCGCGAGAATCGGTGCGGTCCGGCCCCGGATCGCCTTCCCTGGACAGGTGGTACCTACGACATGACAGCCGCTGGTGCGTTCGACAGCACCCGGATGGTGACGGCCCTGGTCCGCCTCCACCAGGCGCTGCACGACGTCGCGCTACCCCTGGACCTGGCCGGCGCCGACGAGCAACGCCGGTCGCGAGCAGCGCTCGTCGACCAGCTCGAGGACTACGTCATCCCACGGATGATGACCATCGACGCGCCGCTGCTGGCGGTCGTCGGCGGCTCGACCGGCGCCGGCAAGTCGACCTTGGTCAACTCCCTGGTCGGCAGGCGCGTCACCGCCCCCGGACTGCTGCGGCCCACCACCCGCTCGCCCGTCCTGGTGCACCACCCGGCCGACGTGCACTGGTTCGGGCAGGACCGGCTGCTGCCGGAGCTCAAGCGTGTCGACCACGCCACCAACGACCCCGGTGCGCTGCAGTTGGTCGCCTCCGACACCGTGCCGGTCGGCCTGGCGATCCTCGACGCCCCCGACGTGGACTCCGTCGAGGAGCAGAACCGGCTGCTCGCCGCCCAGCTCCTTGCCGCAGCCGACCTGTGGATCTTCGTCACCTCCGCGGCGCGCTACGCCGACCAGGTGCCGTGGGAGTTCCTCAAGGCGGCGGCCGAGCGCTCGACCGCCGTCGCCGTCGTCCTCGACCGTACGCCGCACGACGCGGTGCAGACCGTCGCCACCCACCTCGCCCGGATGCTCGCGGCACGCGGGTTGAAGGACTCGCCGCTGTTCATCGTGCACGAGGGCAAGGTCAGCGACGACGGCCTGCTGCCGGCGAGCAACGTCGCCGAGGTCCGCGGCTGGCTCGACATGCTCGCGGACGACGCAGATGCGCGGCATGCGGTGGTCACCCAGACCCTCGACGGCGCCATCCGTGCCCTCGCGTTCAACGTCCACCCGATCGCTGATGCGGCCGCGTCCCAGGCGGAGGCGCTGGTGCGGCTGCGCGGCGACGCGGAGTCGGCGTACTTCGGAGCGCGCAGCGCGATCATGGCGGCCGCCGCCGACGGCACCCTGCTGCGCGGGGAGGTACTCGCCCGCTGGCAGGAGTTCGTCGGCACCGGCGAGCTGCTCAAGTCGCTGGAGAACAAGGCTGGCAAGCTGCGCGACCGGATGGTCAGCGCCGTCAAGGGCAAGCCGCAGCAGGCCGAGCGGGTCGTCGTCGCCGTCGCTTCCGGCCTCGAGCTGCTCATCCTGGAGCACGCCGAGGCCGCTGCCGAGCGCGCTGAGGCCGCCTGGCAGCAGACCGAGGCAGGGCGGGGCCTGCTCGCCGACGCCCCGGGCGACCTCGGTCGCGCCAGCCGAGCGCTGCGCAGCAAGGCCGAGCGTGCGGTCGGCGAGTGGCAGCGGGACGTCGTGGACCTGGTGCGGACCGAGGGCGAGGACAAGAAGTCCACCGCCCGCTTCCTCGCCTACGGCGTCAACGGGCTCGGCGTCGCGCTGATGGTCGCGGTCTTCGCCGACAAGACCGGAGACGCCGGAGCCGACGTCGCAGGAGGTACGGCGAGGGTGGGGCAGAAGCTGCTCGAGGCCGTCTTCGGAGACCAGGCCGTGGGTGATCTCGTCTCCCGGGCGAGGGCGGCGCTGGAGGCTCGGGTGACGGCACTGCTCGAGGAGGAGGAGGCTCGCTACACCGGCGTCCTCGACGTCCTGGCAGTGGACGCGAATGCGCCCGATCGGCTGCGCCAGGCCGCCCGGGGCGTGGACGATGTGCGCTATGCCATGCAGCGCGAGCTCGGCTGAGCCTCGGCTGACCGATTGACCCGCCCGGCCACTAGGCTGGGCCGCATCTGCACCGACCGCTGAAGGGGAAGCATGTCGTCGTCGCTCGAGGGAGCCCAGCATCTGCAGACCTTGGGGTCCGACATCGGCGATCGGCTCAGCGGCCTGGCCGAGGCAGCCGACGCGGCCAAGGGTCGTCTCGACGACACCGTGGTCGAGGAGGCGGCGAGCCTCGCGGAGCGGGCCGGCGGCCGGATGAAGCTCTCCTCCGAGCACACCGTGGTCGGCATCGCCGGCGCCACCGGCTCGGGCAAGTCCTCGACGTTCAACGCGCTGACCGGTCTGGAGCTGTCCGCGGTGGGGGTGCGCCGGCCGACGACCTCGTGGGCCACCGCCTGCGTCTGGGGCACGAACGGCGCCAGTGAGCTGCTGGAGTGGCTCGGCATCCCCGACCGCCACCAGACCACCCGCGACTCCATGCTCGACACCCGTCGGGAGAGCAACGAGCTCGACGGCGTGGTCCTGCTCGATCTGCCCGACCACGACTCCACCGAGCTCTCCCACCACCTCGAGGTGGATCGCCTGGTGTCCCTGGCCGACATGCTGGTGTGGGTGCTGGACCCGCAGAAGTACGCCGACGCGGCCATCCACGACCGCTACCTGGAGCCGCTCAAGACCCATGACGAGGTCATGGTCGTCGTGCTCAACCACATCGACCGGGTGCCCGAGGAGCGGCGCCAGTCGATGATCGAGGACGTCCGCCGGCTGCTCGACAACGACGGCCTGCAGAAGGTCCCGGTGATCGCTGTCTCGGCCCGGCTGGGCTGGGGCATTCCGGAGCTGCGCGCCGAGATCGCGCGGCGGGTCGCTGACAAGTTGGCGACCAAGGGCCGGATCGAGGCCGACGTGAGGACGCTGGCGGGCCAGATGCGCGATGCGGCCGGGGACGGCGCGCCCAAGACGCTCGAGCAGTCCCGGATCGGCGCGCTCGACAGCGCCATCGCCGAGGCGGCGGGCGTGCCGACGATCGTCGACGCGGTCGAGCGCTCCACCCGGCTGCGGGCCGGCCGGGCCACCGGCTGGCCGCTGGTCTCCTGGATCTCCGCGCTCAAGCCGGACCCGCTCAAGCGGCTCCATCTCGACCTCGGCGCCGACGGCAAGCTGCTCACCGGCTCGGCTCGCGCCTCCGTCCCGGCGGCCGCCGCCGTGCAGCGCGCCCGCGTCGACAGCGAGGTCCGGGCCCTGGCCGACGAGACCGGCTCCGGCCTGGGCACGCCGTGGCAGGAGTCGATCCGCAGCGCCTCGGTCTCCAAGATCGGCGACCTCAACGACCGGATCGACGCCGCCCTCGGCGGGGTCGACCTGGGCGCCTCCCGGCTGCCGGTGTGGGCGGGGGTGGTGCGGGTGGTGCAGTGGCTGCTCATCCTCGCCGCGCTCGCCGGTGCGGTCTGGACCGTCGCCGCCGCCGTCTCCGGCGGGCTCGGCGACACCGCCACGGTGGCCGGCGTCGCGCTCCCGCTCGCGATCCTGGTCGCCGCGGTCGTCCTCGGCATCGTGATCGCGTTGGTGTGCCGGATCCTCGTGGCCGGCACCGCGAGGAGCCGCGCGGCGAGCGCCGATGCCAGGCTGCGCGGCGCGCTCGCCGAGGTCTCGGGGGAGCTGGTGGTCGCGCCGGTACAGGCCGAGCTGTCGGCGTACTCCCGCTTCCGTAGCGGGCTGGCGAAGGCGCTCGGATAGGAAGAGGCGTGCCATCGTGAGGTACCTGTCGCGGTCGGCGTGCACGCCTGCTCGCCGCCGCCGAGCCCGATGAACCCCCACGAGGCCGAGGAGGGACGGTTGAGCGAGCTCGCCGCCAGCTGGACCGACGACCCGAAGATCGCCACGCCGACCTACCGGACCGTCGACGAGATGCTGGCCGCCGCCCGGGCCGGCATCGTCCGGCTGACTCCGGAGGGGGCCGCCGCCGCGGTCCAGGACGGTGCCCTGATCGTGGACATCCGTCCGGTGTGGCAGCGCGAGGTGGAGGGCGAGATCGCCGGCTCGGTCGTCGTCGAGCGCAACCATCTCGAATGGCGCCTCCATCCCGCTTCCGACGCGCGGCTGCCGCAAGCCGTCGAGGGCCAGCGCTGGGTGGTGCTCTGCCAGGAGGGCTACACCTCGTCGCTGGCCGCCGCGGCCCTGGTCTCGCTGGGGATCCCGGCCGCCGACGTCGCAGGCGGGATCAAGGCCTGGACGGCCGCCGGCCTGCCTCTCGTACCAGGCGTGACGGCGGTGGAGAACGTCGTCGCGGCAGGTGGGACCCCTGCCGCCGGTCCTGTCCATGGCGGCTCCCGCGCGTCATGATGACCGCATGATCGAATACCGATCCGTCGCCAAGACCTTCGCTGGCGGGACCGAGGCGGTCCGCGACTTCAGCCTGATGCTCGCCTCGCACAGCACCACCGTCTTCGTCGGGTCCTCCGGCTGCGGCAAGACCACGCTGCTGCGGATGCTCAACCGGATGGTCGAGCCGACCCGCGGCCAGGTGCTGATCGACGACGTCGACGTGGCCACCCGCAACCCGGTGGCGCTGCGCCGCTCGATCGGCTACGTCATGCAGCACGCCGGCCTGCTCCCGCACCGCACGGTCGTCGACAACGTCGCCACGCCGCTGCGGCTCGGGGGAGTGGGCCGGCGTGACGCCCGGGCCCGCGCGATGGCGGCGCTGGAGAAGGTCGGTCTCGACCCGGTGCTCTGCGGCCGCTATCCAGGCCAGCTCTCGGGCGGCCAGCAGCAGCGGGTCGGCGTGGCCCGCGGGCTGGTCGGGGACCCGAACGTGCTGCTGATGGACGAGCCGTTCGGCGCGGTCGACCCGATCGTCCGGGCCGAGCTGCAGCACGAGCTGCTCCGGCTGCAGCGCGAGCTCGGCAAGACCATCGTCTTCGTCACCCACGACATCGAGGAGGCGTTCCTCCTCGGCGACCAGGTCGTCATCCTGCGCAAGGGTGCTGAGATCGCCCAGGTCGGCACGCCCGCGGAGATCCTCGCCGCGCCGGCGGATGACTTCGTGCGCAGCTTCGTCGGCCTGGACCGCGGTCGGCGTACCTTGCGGATCGAGGAGGTCGACGGGCAGAAGGTGGTCGTCGACGCCGACGGTCGCGCGGCAGGCGTGCTGGCGTGACCTGGTTCCTCGACAACCTCTCCGAGATCCGGGGGCTGGCCTGGCGCCACCTGTGGCTCTCGGTGATCCCGGTCGTGCTGGGCTTCATGATCGCCGTCCCGATCGGGTACGTCGCACGGCACCTGCGGCGCGGCGGCGGCCTCCTGCTGAGCCTCGCCAGCATCGTCTACACGGTGCCCTCGGTGGCGCTGCTCGTGATCCTGCCCGGCCTGCTGGGCACCTCCTTCCTCGACCCGGGCAACGTCGTCATCGCGCTGACCGTCTATGCCGTGGCGATCATGGTCCGCTCCGCCGCCGACGCCTTCGGCAGTGTCCCGGCCGCAGTGGTGGACGCCGCCAGCGCCAGCGGCTACTCGCGCTGGCAGCAGGTCCTCCAGGTGGAGCTCCCGCTGGCCGGGCCGGTCCTGCTGGCCGGCGTGCGGGTGGTCTCGGTCAGCACCGTCAGCATCGTCACCATCGCGCCGCTGGTCGGCGTGGCGAACCTCGGCTCGCTGTTCACCAACGGCTTCCAGCGCTACTTCACCACCGAGATCGTGATCGGGATCGTCTGCGTGATCGTGCTGGCGATGCTCCTCGACCTGCTGTGGGTCACGATCGGACGGCTGGCGATGCCGTGGCTGCGAGCGAGCCGGTGAGCGTGCTGTCCGAGGGGTTCTCCTGGCTGACCGCCGGTGCGCACTGGCACGGGGAGGACGGCTTCCCGCACCGCATCGTCCAGCATCTCGGCTACACCTCGCTCACCGTCGCGGTAGCGGCCGCGATCGCCGTACCGCTGGGGCTGTGGATCGGCCACACCGGTCGGCTGCGCGGTCTCGCCATCGCCGTCACCGGTGCCCTGCGGGCGCTCCCGACGCTGGGGCTGCTGACCCTGATGGTGCTCTGGCGAGGCATCGGACTGACGTCGCCGACGATCGCGTTGGTGGTGCTGGCCATCCCGCCGCTGCTCGCCGGCGCCTACGCGGGACTGGAGGCGGTCGACCGTGGCACGATCGACGCCGCTCGCGCGATCGGGATGACCGAGTGGCAGGTCCTCGGCAAGGTCGAGATCCCGCTGGCGCTGCCGCTGATCCTCGGCGGAGTGCGCTCCGCCGTGCTCCAGGTCGTCGCGACGGCGACCATCGCCGCCTACATCGGGCTGGGTGGTCTGGGCCGCTACCTGATCGACGGCCTCGCCGTACGGGACTATCCGCAGATGCTCGCGGGTTCCCTTGCTGTCGTCGTGCTGGCCCTCGTGCTCGACGGGCTGTTCGCACTCCTCCAACGCTCGCTCTCGACCCCACGTTGAATCCGCCTGGAAGCATCACCCACAGTAAGGAAGACACCATGAAGGTCACCCGACTCCTCGCTACGGCCGCTGCCGCCGGACTCGCGCTGACGCTCGCCGCCTGCGGTGGCGACCCGACCACGAGCACCTCGGGAGGGAGCGGCTCGGGGTCCGACACCTCGGGCGCCTCGACATCGAGCTCGTCGCCGATCGTGGTGGGCTCCGCCACCTTCGGGGAGAGCGAGGTCCTGGCCGAGATCTATGCCGGTGCGCTCAACGCGAAGGGCATCGACGCCTCCACCCACCTCGACATCGGCCAGCGCGAGGCCTATATCGGTGCGCTCAAGGACGGCTCCATCTCGCTGCTCCCGGAGTACACCGGCAACCTGCTGACCTTCCTCGACCCGAAGGCCACCGCGACCGCGCCGGACGAGGTGAACGCTGCCCTGAAGTCAGCGCTGCCGGACACCCTGACGACGCTCACGCCCTCCGCCGCCGAGGACAAGGACTCCTACAACGTCACCGACGACTTCGCCACCAAGCACGACCTGCACTCGATCGCCGACCTCAAGGGCATCTCCGGCCTCTCGCTGGCCGGCAACCCGGAGCTCAAGACCCGCTCGTACGGCGTCCCGGGCCTGGAGAAGCTGTACGGCATCAGCGGGATCTCCTTCACCCCGATCGGCGACAGCGGCGGCCCCGCGACGCTCAAGGCGCTGACCTCGGGCAAGGTCGACGTGGCCGACATCTACTCGACCACGCCCTCGATCACCCAGAACCACCTGGTGACGCTCGATGACCCGCAGCACCTGATCGCCGCGCAGAACGTCGTGCCGCTCATCCGCAAGGACCACGACAGCCCGCAGGTCGACCAGGTCCTCGACGGGGTCTCGGCGAAGCTGACCACCCAGTCGCTGCTCGACCTCAACGGCAAGCTCGACGGCCCGGACAAGCCGAAGGCGTCCGACGTCGCCGCGCAGTGGCTCAAGGACAACGGCCTGGCCTGAACCCGGCGGATTTCTTCCACAGGTGAGCCTCCGGACCCGGATCTCCACAGCCCTGTCGGGAGGCTCCGGGTCCTGTCGGTCCTGCTCTGCATGCTCGCAGGTGCAGCGCTTGCTGCCTGAACCTGACAAGGAGCCAAGCCCATGAACGAGTCCTACATCACCGTCCACGGCTACGTCGCGGCCGCGCCGGTCGTCCGCAAGGTCGGCGAGCACGACGTCGCCAACTTCCGGATCGGTGTCACGCCGCGCAAGCTCGAGCGGAGCTCGGGCGAGTGGCGGGACGCCGAGACCCAGTGGTACGCCGTGAGTGCCTGGCGGGCCCTCGGGGCGAACGTCGCCCGCTCGCTGCGCAAGGGCGACCCGGTCATCGTCCAGGGGCGGCTCAGCGCCCGCACCTGGATCAATGCCCAACATGCCGAGGTAGTGGCCCACGACATCGAGGCCACCGTGGTCGGCCATGACCTGCGCCGGGGCGTGACGACGTTCGCCAAGACCGTGCCGGAGGCGCCGGCGGTGCCCGCGCAGACGACGGCCCCCGCCGGTCCGGCCACGGCGCAGGTCGCCCGGCCGCTGGCCACGCCCGACCTCCGGGAGCTGACCGACGGGCCTGGCGGAGCGGGCGCCCGGGCCGCCGAGGCACCGAGCGAGGCGGCCGAGCGCTCGGACTGGAGCGCACCGCTGCAGGACCCGCCGGACTGGGCCGGAGCCGCCTGAGCAGCGCCACGGTCCGGCGGCAGACGGACCAGCGATCGGGGGTCGTCCGCGGGTGGCCCCCGATCGCGGACGCGAGCACTTTTCCAACTAGCCTTAGCGCATGGCCGACTACATCCTCTCCCTGCGCAACGTGCGCAAGGCCCACGGCGACAAGGTCGTCCTCGACAACGTCACTCTGTCCTTCCTGCACGGCGCCAAGATCGGTGTCGTCGGCCCCAACGGCATGGGCAAGTCCTCCCTGCTCAAGCTGATGGCGGGCCTCGACCAGCCCAACAACGGCGACATCGTCCGCGACCAGGACGCCACCGTCGGCATGCTCCAGCAGGAGCCGCCGCTGACCGAGGGCAAGACGGTCCTGGAGAACGTCGAGGAGGCCGTCCACGACATCAAGTCGAAGATGAAGCGCCTCGAGGAGGCGTACGCCGAGATGGGCGAGCCCGACGCCGACTACGACGCGCTGATGGCCGAGACCGGCGAGCTGCAGACCTACCTCGACAACGCCAACGCGTGGGACGTCGACTCCAAGCTCGAGCAGGCCATGGACGCGCTGCGCTGCCCGCCGGGCGATGCCCTGGTCGACAACCTCTCCGGTGGCGAGCGCCGCCGCGTCGCGTTGTGCAAGCTCCTCCTCCAAGAGCCTGACCTGCTGCTCCTCGACGAGCCCACCAACCACCTCGACGCCGAGTCGGTGCAGTGGCTGGAGGGCCACCTCAAGACGTACAAGGGCGCCGTCCTGGCGGTCACCCACGACCGCTACTTCCTGGACAACGTCGCCCAGTGGATCGCCGAGGTCGACCGTGGCGCGATCCATGGCTACGAGGGCAACTACTCCACCTATCTGGAGACGAAGAAGGAGCGCCTCAAGATCGAGGGGCAGAAGGACGCCAAGCGCGCCAAGATGCTGGAGAAGGAGCTGGAGTGGGTCCGCT
>Ga0164242_10006032_pt1 | contig 13402 bp, 15 predicted proteins | sample OricomgcompostMG_FD_108783 | JGI IMG/M metagenome (GOLD analysis project Ga0164242, IMG submission 108783) | Miracle-Growth compost microbial communities from Emeryville, California, USA - Original compost - Miracle growth compost (MG) ...
TGCATAGATGCACCAGTGAGTCAGAAGAAACAAGTTAATTTACAAGCGGGTGAAGCATCCTATAAAGAAGTCCAATACCAAATAAGCCCACTCTCGGTTACTCCTACTTTCCCATCCGCAGATGGCTAGCCCAGGGCTGCATTATCATAATTCGGTGCCCGAAACAGCAGAAATAATCGACCGAGAGGTTTACAGAATCAGTGCCATGGCAGCAGCAAGGCCCACAACCCCGACACCGCCGGCGACGTGAACAGCGGGTGCGCCAGCCGTCACCGCCGGCTCAGAGGCAGAAGAGGTCGGCGAGGTGTCGGTCGAGGTCTGGTCAGCGCCTGTGGTGGCAGTGGCCGGGCCTTCGCAGTGCCAGTGGTCACCGTGCGGGTGACAGCCAACGGACTCAGTAGGGCTTGGCGCTAGGGTCACCGTGCCGGGCGACTCCGTCTCACTCTCATGATGGTGGTCGTGCTCAGTAGTGGCAGTGGGTACCGATGCATCTGGGAGTGTCGTGGCGGTGTTTTCCTGTGCCGCGGTGCCTGTAGCTGGACCGGCACAGTGCCTGCCAGGGAAGAGTGTTTGTTAGTCAAAGGAGAGGAAGAATCGGTGGTCAACCATCGGGTCTGCGCCACGACTTACCAGTGGTCACCGTGTGGCTCGCAACCGACGGATTCAGTTGGAGAGGGGGCGAGGGTCTGCGCAGATGCAACAGATACGAAGCCGAGAAGGAAAGAGGCGAGAGTTGAGGCCTTCATGGTAGACGGTGTTCAATTTGGGGGCAAGGTCACAATGAATGCGTAATAGTGCGGGTAAGATGGGGGTCTTAACGAACGTTTGGGCGTGCCGGTGATTAGGGTTGAAGAGAAGAAGGGGAATTGAGAAGTATGGCAGCCTTGAGGAATACTTATAAGCAACTCAGGATACTCATGTTCATGCCATCCCAGAACTCAGCTTAGCGACTGCCAAGAGGCGACTTGAGGGGCGCCATCCTTCAAGGTACATGGTTTAGTGAGACTGAACTCAAGCAAGTGGGGGACACAGCTCAATACTTGTTCCGTGGCGTGGTGGTAAGCTGGCTATCCTGTTACCAGAACAGTAGGATGCAGAAATATATTTCCAATATTGGTTGCAACCATTATTGAGTGACACGCGACGGGCGCGTGGGTCTCTAAGTCCAGGGCGGTATAAGGTATCCATCCCATGTCAAGCCAAGATATCAATTCCCTATTGTAGAGCTTCTTTCCGAATCCAGGTCCGTATGATTGGTAAAGGCCTCATACAAGCCTCGAGAGGTTGGCCAAAGGGGTTCTCAAACTGTCTGTATTTCACGTAAAAGTACATTATTATGCACTAACAAAAGTCAAAAGCCAAGAACAACCCCCAAAGCCAAGACTCAAAGAACTTGGATTTGACCCTGTAAGGCGACTGGAATTCTGAGAGCAAAAGGTTGGTATCCGTTGTCCAAGACTTATAGTCTCTTGGCTATGCACGAGGTGGACAACAGGGTACTCAATGAACGCTCTAACGTCTTGGCTCCTTCCTCTAATTATCGTGCTCACTATTGTCAGCCACGAACTTATTTTCCCGAACCATGGCATTGCATCTTTTCAATTCTTTGCTAAGGAGACAGATAACAACTTTCTTCTTCTGGAATATAAGTAAACCGGTCTATGCGACGAAGGACTAATAGTCTAAGACATTGAGTTTGACGACGGCAACATCCAGATCTATTCCTGTCGCCCGCAAAACTAGCAAAGAAATTAAAATAACGGTGGATTTCGGAACTCAAGGTAGGATTAGGATTTGTTTTTCTTTTACCACACCCATTGCGACCGTGGAGTTGGGCCACAGAACGGAGCGCCAAGCCTCAAGACTAACATGTTGGTCAACCATGTCCGTCGCGTTGCAGATATCAGGGTGGCTATTAATCTTGCCGAATTGCCGGATTGTGTGTGTTAAAGAACTTATACAAGTAACACGCACAACCTCCCCAGCCGACTAAAGCCAACTATCACCTTCAGCTATCTCTTTTCTGCCCTTGACAGCGACGGGCAAGATGTATCGGCTATCACAGAGTCCTTGGACTCATCTTTTCCTATGCACAATACTACTCGGGAGGGCTCAATCGACGTCTCCAGCTTCTCCGATTAGGAGACAGGCCACTGCAATAGCTGCACGACAAACAGCCGCACCAGGCGCTTCAGTCACGGCAGTATCCGAATGTCATCTCCACCAGACCGCACAGTATGGCCCCCCATAGGAATAAGATGAATCATCGTAGACCATTGCTAACGTTATTGATTACTAGATACTGTATGGTTGGCACTACAGAGTATCTTGTTCAGACTACAGTGACTGCGACCACCGGACTACCATCCTCGTACACTGGTTGCCATAACCATGGTAGTGACACATACTGCATCTCTCCAGATGGCGATGAGGTACAGATAGTTCTAGCTGCCGAGGCTGACGGTGCGGAGGCAACTGGCGTGACAACGGCCGAGCCATCGGCTTCAAGTGTCACGGCGATCTCCGAATGTCATACTCATGGGTCTTCCTTGTAAGAAGCCGCCGCATGTTCGAGCCACGGCTTTGATGTATGGCGAGATGAGCTAATGACGAACCTGTGAAGATTCTGCATGGCTGGCGCCAGCGAATATCACGTTGTAACTACCGTCACGGCCACCTCAGACATTCCTCCAGCCTACACCGGCTGCCACACTCATGGTTCCGACATGTATGCCGCTCCATATGTCTCATATTAACGTCAGATAAGGTGCTCACGCTCGCTAGGTTTTGTATCTCACCCACCGGAGACGAGGTAGAGGTTGTCCCTGCCGAGGAGGCCGAGTCGGGAGAGGGGGGAGAGTCGGGCGGTCAAAACTGCCACTTTCATGCTGGTGTCGAGTAAGTGCCGCGCTCTTTCATTGTGCCATTTACAGACGCTGCTCCGCCGTGGCTCCGTGGACGAAGACTTTATCTAACCGACAATGCTCTTTACTAGGCACTGCGTCGGTGGTGGCTCGGAAGGCACACGAAGCTGCTCTCGGGTAGACCGTGACTATAATGTTCCTCTCAGAATCGGGATGCTCTTTGTCATTCTCGTCACAAGCGCGATAGGTTCGATCAAAACCCTCTCATTCATCGACGTCTCCTTGGAGAATACCACTGACAAGTGTTTAGGAGTTTTCGGGCCCATCATATTAGCCTGGATGCTTCCACGAAAGTTGAATACTGTATTTACAGTATTGAAGCAGTTTGGCACCGGGGTCATCATCTCCACCGCCTTTGTCCATGTATGCTTCCTCGTTTCTTGCTCCTAGAGCTCCTAGGTCAAAGTGCTTTACTGGGAATATTCGCTGACGTATCGTCCGCAACACACTTAATATAGCTCCTCACCCATGCGACTCTCATGTTTGAGAATGAATGCCTCGGCGAGCTTGCATATGAGGGAACGGCCTCTGCAATCCTCATGGCCGGCCTCTTCCTTTCCTTCCTTGTGGATTACATCGGGCAGCGCGTCGCCCGGTGGCATGCCGCTAAGAAGAGCGCCAGCGTTGAGCCTGGCTCTCCGGCGATATCGAGATCATCCGAGCTGGTCAACGTCGCCATGTTGGAGGCCGGAATCATCTTCCATTCGCTTCGTACGTAATTAGCTGTTACAGTTCCTCCGTGTCTTGGGCCCGGGCTTTTGCTAATCTCCCCACAGTGATCGGTATCACCCTCATTGTAGCAGGCGACTCCGTCTTCGTGCCTCTAACAGTGGTGATCATCTTCCACCAAATGTTCGAGGGCCTTGCGCTCGGCACCCGCATCGCCGACCTGGGACAGGGCAACCTCGCTCCTGGCGGCGCCGCACCCCATCATGGCCATCATCACAACCACCAAGCCGCCGAGACGAACGCCATCTCGCCAACGACATCTCCGGCGGAGGCCAAGGTCGCAGACTCCCCTGTGCCGATGTCCCGGAAGCTCCTCTTGGCGTCGGCATTCGCGCTGGTGACGCCGATAGGTATGGCGATAGGCCTGGGGGTACTGCACCGGTTCAATGGCAACGACCCGTCGACAGTGGTGGCGCTTGGCACGCTGGATGCGCTGTCAGCGGGAATCCTCGCGTGGGTGGGTATCGTCGAGATGCTGGCCGCAGACTGGGTTATGCCATGCGGCGAGATGGTCGATGCTGGTGCATTGGTAACAGGGTTGGGCTTCACTGGACTGGTAGCGGGGATGGCTCTCATGAGTTTCCTAGGGAAGTGGGCGTAAGAACATCTCCCCTCAATCCTAGGCGAAGATGCCTCTACTCATTGGTAGGGTTGGACTAAACTATGGTGTAAATAATGTTGGTACTCTGAGCGTGTTGTACTGGATGGTCCCTAGATACCTATCTTAGATTCTTAGATATCTGGGAGTATGATATTGGGCGCATCACGGATCTTCGATTCGTCATGAAGATCCACTGAGACGGGCAGACGTTGCACGGTCCGCATATGACCTTATGGCAAGGACTCCCCAAGATCGAAAATGCCTCTAGATCGAACATATGTGCCTACAGTACCTTGATTTACAGAATACAACCTCGGCCTGGCCAAGGTGATTCATCAACGAATGCGAAACCTTTCAGACGGCAGTAGTGTGATCAAAATTGTGGCAAGTGGCTTCAGCATGACGGTCATATGGGCACCGGAGGTGAGAATCGAGGTAGTCGAGGCCGGGATCCCAAGAGCTAATTAGCATGTAACGGCGACCCCATCTTACACCTATGCTCTGGGTCTACGAGGGTGCAGTACGGTGTGGAATTGCTGGGCGAAACCTAGCTCAGTGGTTTCAACCCCCAGCACCCCTTTCCAGTAAGGCATGGTATATTCACATCCGACTGGGGAAAAAGCATTGGTGCATTAGAGGAGATATGTGTGGGTGAAAGACAAAGACGCACGAATCCGAGACCAAATCCCACCCCCCAAGGGATAAGCGAAGTACTTAAAGGGTTGATGAGTATTCACAGGATGCACCTGTAATGTACTGTACCTGTAACTGCAGTACCTTCCCTGCTTGCTTCCCCACGCGCCATGCCAAGGAGGTCGTTCGCGGAGCGGGTTTTTGGACAGCGGCTGGCTTGCCAGTGGCGCCGATCGATCTCCCTAGCGCTGTGGATCTTGACGGGTGGAACCACGATGAATGTCTTGGCTTGAATTGTTTGCTTCGACGGATCCGTTTCGCCTTGATAAAAGATAGCTGATGCGACGCGCGTACGAGGAGACGAAAGTCAACTCTGTCCAAATCTGTTGGCCGATATCGGTCTGCACCTCCTGAGAATCCATTCCCCTTGGGGCAATGACCCTAAGAAAGGAAAAAAAAGGAGGTTACCTATGTGGCAGTGTCTGTTAGAAAGCTGGAAAGATAGGAGAGGATGTGATGATTGGCTGAAAATTCCCTAGGAACCCCGTTTACTTTTTCACCCTGAGCCTTCTGCCCAATTTCTAAGCAAGTTTGGTTGAGTGGTACAATGTTAGTTCCCTATTTCCCTCTTAAATTTGCAAACCGCTCTAACATAGATAGCTCTCGTTGCCATCGAGAGGGCCCGGATTCGATTTCCGGAACTTGCAAACTTTTTGTCCCCCCCATTGTAGCAAAAAAAGAGAAGGTTCTACTGCATTTGGCACCTGGTGTTTGCACCTTAACTGTTTGTTTTGCTTAGCTTACCTGCACTCCTTTTCTGGCTCTTGGGGTGGCTTCTCTAATTGGTTGGTTGATAAAAACGTTTACTAACATGGCATGTGCGAGTCGGATCACCCACACTCACGACTTCGCAGACGGTTCTGTTTTACAACATAATATTGTACTCCGCATGTGCGGTCGACTACTGCTCCTGCCTGCTTCGAGCTAGATAAACGCGGCGTGAGTAGATAGGAAATGCCAAGTCCCTGGCATTCTGGCACCATCACAATGCATGCAACACTAAATCTTGCCTGTGACAGCTGCATTGCCGTCGGCTGATCCTACATGGGACCGGACTTGGGACGGAGCTGTGCAAATTTAACCACCTCTGCCGAAAGCGGACTGTACCTCGCGTCCTGAGGGGAATTACGTCATTGAGGCGATCATTCCAACGGGAGCCCAGTTTTTACAGCCTCTTGTTTCTAGTTCTCACGTGAAGCAGCGAAACGCCTTTGCAGATCTCTGGATTGCAACTGGGGCTGCTGGAGTCCCTCTTTGCCCCTGTCATTTATTCGAGTCAAGCCCCTGGATCCCCTCGACTCTCTCTCGGAGATCGCCATGCGCCAAATTTACCTACAGTGCTTTGAGGACTGCCCCACGGAGTCGAGGCCGTTGTGGTCGCTGAACTCGAAACTGTGTGCGAGTAACTGTGCAACTGCATGTACGTGTAGCCGAGACAAGAAAAGACAAGCAAGGCAAGAAACAGACGAGGCCACTCATCTATCCGATTAATGAAGTCTGCCGATCCTGACATGCACCTTGGCCACTCTGTACCCCATACTGCGATGCGAGTTTGGCGAGAGTGACGGCTTGACCTTGGCCGATACGAGATTTATCCAGAACTCAAAAGGTAAGTATTTGCGGTGCACCGGAGTATGCCCGCGTACAGGGCGCTCAACTCCCGTCTGCAGTGTCCGCGCCGCAGTCATACGCATACCTACTACGTACGGATACCTGTATGCCCGTCGTTATTTTTTATTTTTATTTTTATCCCCACGTCATCCTTGATTTTTCGTCCATGTTGATGGTTCCCCACCTAAACCCACAGCACCCCACCATTTTCCTGTTTCAAAACTTCGTCATGTCCTGCCAATTACGGTGCGCGGTACCACCATTGGCGCCCCACTGCTGGGGTGCCCTGGTGCTAGCTAGCGTCGAAGAACTTTTGTTGCCCAGATTGCAAGAGCCTCACCTCTTGACTTTTCGCTCTGGCTTCGGTGGGGTCTAGGTCGGTCGGTAGTCTAGCCCATTTACATACCACCACAGGACACATCATTTTAAAGGTGGGTGAATGGGGGGTTGTACCTCCCTCCCCATGTTGGTAGGTAGGTTATGTAATTTAAGTTCCCCCAACTCGCGCAAGCTCGAACTTTGTCGAGTCAGTCCTCTCGTTCTTCCCATCACCTTCGCCTCCGACTCACTCCTTATCGCCTGTTCCGTGCGCTCTCTCTTGATCTTGTTTACAGCAAGATCCCCTCCCTCGTTTCTCCTACGAGACACTCGTGTGTTTGTTTCATTCCTCGTTCTTCCCTTTCTGTGGAATCCGCTTCTTGTGCGATCCACCCCTCCATCATTCCGCGAGCTGAGTGGTATTTATCAAGTGCTCTCGCTTGCCAAAGCTCTCTCGCTTGATTCGGCCCCCGCCTTGTTCTACGTTGACGACAACGGGGGAACTTGCCTCGAAAGCGACCGCGCTACAAACTAGCCTGCCCTCCACTGGCCTGCGTCGCTGTCCTAATCCCGTGAATCTACGAGGAGAATCAACGGGCACTCGACGGTGCAGGATCTCTTTCCTCGCGCTCTATCAGCCGACCTCCAACTCGCATTGATGCTATGGGGGCTACCCTGCCTCCGGCCCACCGCTGCTTCAACATGCGGAATCCATTCGCTAGGGTCGTCCTCCTGTCGGTCACCCTCCTCTTCCTAGTTTTCATGATGCTCCGATCAGACGCTATCGACGTGCGCGCCGCTATCATCAAGACCGCCAAGGCAGCGAAAGCCGCAGGGTCACAGAGCCCCCTGCATGGCCACGGTAGCGATGTGTCCGAAAATGGGGAATTGCGCGGGTCCAGCCACACGAACTCGTCGCGGCCACACGTCATGTCCTGTGACTACGACATGGACCACCTGCGGGGGCTGCACGATAAGTTTGCTCTGGGCCAGCAATTCGAGTATACCAAGCGATACGTCAAGGTCTCTCGCCAGGACATCAAGCGCAAATCCGTTACGAAGCTTCAGCAGGCCTTCATGCCCGACCAAGTGAAGCTTATCGATGTGAACAACGAGTCTGCGAAACAGACATGCCCGGAGCCGTTGGCTGTCCCGGTCACGCGGTCGCCCTTCCCTTCGACTGCTAGAGCCTCCGACTTTATCTTCGGCGTATCCACGACATACAAGCGCTTCACAGACCCGAAAACGAGCTCAATCAATGAGTGGACTTACTGGTTGACCGACGGTAAAGGCAAATCGAATGGAGGGAAGATGCTCCTGTTGTTGCTAGGCGCCAGCCCTGAGGAGCTAGAGGATGCTTACAACCGACTCGCCGCCGTCGGTATCGACGTCGATGTCTACCAGTCGGATCCGGGGATGGAGATGGCCGTGCGCTACCTCACCTTGGTCCCCACTCTATACAACCACCCAGATCGCAAGGGCCGGAAGTGGATTGTCACCTGTGATGATGATACCTTTTTCCCATCCTTCAACGCCCTGGCCGAGAGGTTTGAGGAGTACGACCACGAGATGCCCATGTACATTGGCACCCTGTCTGAGGATGTCAATAACATCGAGCGCCACGGCGCCCAGGCCTTCGGTGGCGCCGGAGTCTTCCTCAGCATGCCCTTGGCCAAGCTGATATCGGAGAAATACGAAGGTTGCAAGACCGAGGACAAGGTCAAAGAGTCCAATACCGGCTGGGGCCCACAGGGTGACATCTTGCTGCGCAAATGTATCTACGAGAACTCGGAGGTCAAGCTCACTGTCCTGAACGACTTGTGGCAATTGGATCTCTTCAATGACCCCTCGGGATTCTACGAGTCCGGTATCAAACCTCTGTCGCTGCACCACTACCGGGGCGGCGGATGGCACATTGCGTATCCGTGGCATACCACCAAGGTGGCACATCTCTGTGGCGAGGACTGCACCATGCAACGCTTCAGGACCAAGGACAACTTCGTCATCTCCAACGGCTTCTCGGTCGCCTTCTATCCCAAAGGCATTGATTTCGACATGAACCAGATGGAACGGACCTTTACCGCCGCCCCGCGGGACAAGGGCTGGAATCTCGATTTCAGACTTGGCCCCCAGCGTCGGACCCTTCACAAGACCGGCCGCAAGATATCCTGGGATCTCCAGGAGAGCACCGTCAACGACGACGGGAGCGTGACGCAGCTCTATGTTCGCAGGCACAACGACTGGCGGTGGAAGACCGCAAGTGGCCAAGCCATGAGCGACGTAGACGGCGTCATCGAACTCGTCTGGATTTCGTGAGAGAGGAGGCCAGCGATTAAAGGAGGTCAATTTGACATTCTCGACCACCTCGGCCCCCCTTGTCTTCCCCACCCCCCCAATAGCATCCGAGCAAACCTACCTAGGTAGGTAGCTTGGTATCCTGTGTAGTCTGGGCGCCCAACCTCACCACACACCACACACCCTTACTTGAGCGACTGGAATCGCATCACCAAGGGTTGGGCAACCCAAACGAAAGAAAACCACAAACAACAAAGGCCTTTAATCCATAATTACACTCTCCTTAAAGTCACTCATTCACTGCCCTACATGGGATTTCTGCACCAATCATCACAAATCGGGGAGCATCAGCCCCGACCGTCCGGGCATGGCGTTGGAATGGCATCTGTGCTCCAGGACCGGACACAGGGGGGACACGTTTGCTTTACGGAAGATAACGATGGTGGATCGGGGGCAGAATTAAGGGAAGAGAAGCACACATCTGCTACGAGTCATTTTGGCGGTGCACATAGACAGAGGCGTCCCTTTTCTTTCCTTAAATTTTTTTTTTGGCATCACAAACTGCGCATAGATTTCCGGAAACTCCACATTTTGTTCTGCGTCGGATCTGGGGGCCTCTACAAAGGAGTCTAATTGAAGCTACATTTGTAGATATTGTGCGGATGGACGGCCTCGAGGGCCGATCTAAGAGTATTGGGTTGATGACACCTCGGCGAGAGGTGATCTGTGTTGCATGTTCTGACGGAGTATTCTCATATGGACGTAATCAAACCCTTTTAAAGGTCAGCGGACGGCAGCTCTAGATTTGCAAAGCGTGAAGAATCCATCATGTCGATGTTTAGGCGACCGGGGTCATCTCTCGGATTAGGGGTATCCTCAGCGACTCTATTAATCTACCTAACGCAATGCCTAGTCTCATGAACCCTTGAAAAGCGAACTCGCTGCCAATTCTCAACACATCGCAAAATTCGACCGGCCTTCTTCCGGCCTAACCCTCAACCATCAGTGCAGCCCAGTTTTGCTATCTCCAACTCCAGGCCTTGCAACCTGTCCATCGTTATCCAGATACGCAGGCGGCAGGTCCTCGTCCACTACAGAAGACTCCGCATATGAGGGCGGGCCGGGGCTCAAAGGTGGTTCGTTCGCACGACTCTCGGCTGCCGCCTCCGCCGCCTTGGCAGCGCCTCCGGCTCCGAGGTCCATCTGACCCGCGCCGGCCGTCACCCCCGACACACCGACCGGCGCCGCGGAGGACGGTTGTGCAGCAGCAGCAGAAGCAGCAGCAGCAGTAGCAGGGCTGGTACCTCGAGCATGCACACCCGGCGACGGCGGCTGGCCCCTCCACCCCTCGGCGCCCCGAAGGACGTCGATAAGACTCGCTGCGCCGGCAGGCCACTGTGCTGCTGCCGAGTGGGCATTGCTGCTGCTAGGGTTGCCGACGTCGCCGGCGAGGATGCGCAGGGCGGGCACGCGCGAGCCGTAGAAGGCGGCGTTGGCGTCGGCGCGCTCGGTCACGACGGTGCCGTCGATCTGCACGCCTGCGTAGAAGCCGCGCGACTTGACGTAGCTGTACACGGGCCTGCTGAGGGCGGAGCGGAGGGGGCTGGGCTTGCGGTCTTTGCTGCCGCTTCCGGGGACGGACATGCCTGGGGGTGGTGGTGTGGTGGTGGGGTAGGTTGTTGTAGCGGGCTTGTCGGAAGTGGCGGGAGGGGGTGTTACGATCGGTTGGGTGGGTAGGTCGGTCGGGGTAGGGGATCGCCTCTCGTCTCCCCATCCCTGAGGGTTTCCATGATGCTTCTCCTCGGCCTCCTTGCCCTTCCCCTTCCCCTCTTGTGGTAGCCCCCAGTCAACCATACCGCCGGCGCCCCACGGGCCCGCCGTCACGGCGAGGTCGGAGCCGAGGCTCACGCGGGTGCGCGTGAATGCATTAAGCGCCTCGCGGGAGTTGATGACGATGACGCAGTCGTAGATGTCGAGCCCCATCACGAACCCGGCGCCGAGGGTGTGCACCTGCACGCCGCTGGGCGGCGACCAGCTGCCGTCCGGAAGGCGTGCTACGAGCACGCCGCTGCCGCTCGCGCCGGTTACGTGGAAGCCGGCGCGGACGGTGGTGAAGATCAGGAGGCCTTGGGCGCGGGATATCACTTTAGAGGGGATGGTTAGGAGGACGCGGGATTTGGGCCGCGGTTTGCTGTCGGTGACGGAGTCGCCTGTTGTGGGAGAAGGGGTGGTCTCGCTGTATATTCCGTCCTCTAGAGGGCAGAGCGTTAGCTATTTTGTCAAACATGTTGGTGCTGTTGGGCTACCAGTTGGGGAGGAAGAGGATGGGGGGTTGGAACCTACTGCAGAAGCCCCTGAGGATCCTTGCGGCCTTCTCGCACTCCTTGTCCATAGTCGTGGGCAGGAAACTCTCCGAACCCATCTTGTTCGCCAGCGCGTTCAGCGGCGCCGCAGCCTTGGCTCCCCAGCCGGAGAGGCGCCCCGACCAGCCCGCCTTACTGCCGTGCTGGTGCGCGGCGGGAGGCGGGTCGGCATCGTCGTAGAGACCCGTGGGCGTGGGCGACGGGCCGACGAAGTCTGACTCTTCCTTCTTGGAAGGGTCGTAGGTTGGGATGGTGTACTCGGGTATGGGCGTCTCGTTCGAATGCCTCGGCGGGATGGTGGAAGACGCGGGAGGGGGGCCAGGGGGAGGAGGGGGGAAGTATGGTTCGCTTGACTGGCCCTGCCCGGTAGGGGGGTTGTTATTTCCGCTGCCGCTCATGGTGGTTTGGCGCGGGCAATGAAATGGGAGAAATACTGGTGCTATCGCGAATTCGGTGAAATCGGGCGAACGATGTTTCTCGAATATCGGGCCCGATAGATATGGAAGGTGGGGTATGAATCGGGGGAAAGTAGTGAGAATTGGTGGGGTTCCGCCTGTTGGAGTGTTTGGTGGAGTTGAATACCTACGACCTAAAGAAAGCATGAATCCGTATGGGAACGGATACCTTATCGGCTTTGGCCTCGTCTTTATAAAAGGAAGAGGCCTCAGTTGCTAAATAGCCGCTTCGTAACACATCCTACAACGCGCGTAAATGATGTGGCTTGTGCCACCGCAGTTCATCACGATGCAGGCCGCGCTTTCCACTTGGCGACATCGACGTCATCGCTGTGGCTAAGCATCTCAAACGCCACCACCCAAGCGACATATCATTGTCGCCAAGAGGGAACTAACCCTCCTTGAGACGCGTCTCTCTTCTCGGGTATTTCCCGAACTCGCTTCCTCTCGGAAGCTTACCACAAGTAGCTCTGCTAATACAGCTGGAAAGTCTACACTAGGCTACACCAAACTCCATGCAATGAGCTGCTGCGGTGGAAATCTCAGCCGGGCTCGACATACTATAGCTCTCCACCAAGTTAAAGTGCGCGCCTACATGTACTAGTGCGCTTGGTTTGGCCGAGTGGGACACCCCAGTAATTATCGTCGAAATCCAAACTGGCCCAACGTCGTCAGCTGGCGTCTCGCCTCTATCAACCACAATCCGCTTGCCCATCGGCTGGTTTCGGCTGTTATCCTGGCCCCCATCCAAATCCGATGGAGTTGATATGCATGGCTTGAGACTAGTGCCATCGACTTGAACGGTAAAGATAAACTGCCCTGATATAGTGGCTAGACCAAGATCTCTGTACCTTCGAAGCAGGTGGGCAAGTTAACTTGACGCGACGGACCTAGAACGCAACGAGCAGATTCGGGGAGGGCATGTGCTGAGATATCTCTCTAGAGATATACGATGTCTCAAGTCTTGTTTACTCCGCTCCCCATTTCGACTAACACGATCTTGGGCTCCAGGCCACCATCGCGTTCCTATTCCGGGGGTGGTCTTTCTGGGTAGTTCTTCGTGTTCTACCTCCAACGGCCATCTGGTTGCTTTGGCGTTGTTCACCTCGATACAGCGTGTTAATTCCCCCAACCTCTGCCTTGACGGAGGCGTCCTGGTTGTTCCTTGCGGCGTCTGCTTCCGGGCCTGGCGGGGCCTTTCGACCCCAGTGCTCCTCCTTCTTGGAGATGCAGAGGTAATGGGGCTAATAGAGGTAGCTGTAAAGATAGCTTGGGCTCTTGTGTGGCTCCGAGTGCTTTTCGCTGGTGGGGGTGGAGATGGCTAAGGCCTCATAGCTAGCTGTGCTCTCCCGGGCATGTTAAGTGCTGGGGGCAGGATTTTCTGGCCTCGCTGGCCCCTTAGAGGCTTATCAA
>Ga0164242_10006033_pt1 | contig 13400 bp, 13 predicted proteins | sample OricomgcompostMG_FD_108783 | JGI IMG/M metagenome (GOLD analysis project Ga0164242, IMG submission 108783) | Miracle-Growth compost microbial communities from Emeryville, California, USA - Original compost - Miracle growth compost (MG) ...
AGATCGTCGGGATGGCGCTGACGGCTCAGCTCATCGGTGACGGACTGCTCGAGCTCGACGACGAGATCGCGGAGTGGATGCCCGAACTCGCGGATCGACGCGTGCTCCGCTCCCCCGACGCACAGCTCGACGACACCGTGCCCGCCGAGCGGGAGATTACGGTGCGCGACCTGCTGACCTTCACGAGCGGAATGGGCTTGCAGTTCGAGAGCACGCCGTACTCGCGCGAACTGGGCCCGTTCGCGGTAGGACCGCTTCCGCCGCCGTTCGGAGTCGATGAGTACCTCGAGCGCGTCGCGGCACTTCCTCTGGCGTACCAGCCAGGCGAGCGCTGGACGTACCACACCAGCTCGGATGTGCTGGGCATCCTGCTCTCCCGCGTCAGCGACAAGCCGCTGCACGAACTGCTGCTCGGCGAGATCACCGGCCCGCTCGCGCTCTCGCGCACCGGGTTCTTCACTGAGGAGCGGTTGCCTGGCCAGTACCGGGTGAACGGTGAAGGGTTGGAGGTATTCGCCGAGTACGACCGCGCATTCTCGGCTGAGCCCGCGTTCGAGAGCCTCGGCGGCGGACTCGTGTCGACGGTGCCGGAGTTCGTGAGCATCCTCACCGCCATCGCAGAGGGCCAGATCGTGCCCGCCGAGCTGGTGTCGCAGGCCACCTCCTCGCAACTGGATGCCGGCCAGCAGCTCGGTCTCGCCCAGCTCGCCGGGCCAGGGGTCGGCTGGGGCTGGTGCACGTCCGTCGAGACCGGCAGACCGCACCCGTGGTCAGCGCCCGGGCGCTGGGGCTGGACGGGAGGGTCAGGCACCAGTGCGTACGTCGACCCGTCGAGGGACCTCGTCGGCGTGGTCATGTCGCAGCGGTTCATGGCCGGACCGCAGGAGGCGTTCGACTACTTCTGGGGGCCGCTGGCGGCATCCGTCGACGGCGACTGACCCGCTCGGGTCGCAGTTTTCGTTGCAAGAGTGCGGCCGGGTCGACGAAAAGTGCGACCTGAACGAGGCGCAGGCTGCGGCTGGCGCTAGCCTGCACCGTTCGAGCAGGTCTGCGTCGCGGCCGTCTGACCGTGCACGTTGCTGCTGAGCGGCACCGGCGTCGAGCTCGACGAGGGCGCTGCGCTGGCCGTGCTCTTCTTGCCGGACGACTTGCCGCTCGACGGAGTGCTGCTCGGCGTCGGCTGCTGTGCGGGCTGGCTGGACGACGTCACCGACCCGTCACCGGTGCCCCCGGTGATCTGGATGTACTGGTCGTTGACAATCGCGTCGTTGAGCGTCTGAGCGGCATCCTCATCGGGGATGACACGGTTCGTATTATCCGGGTCTTCCACCGTCGGGTACTGAACGAACGCGATGTTGCTCCAGTTCAAGCCCTTCAGCGCCATGGCGATCTGGTAGAGAGTGGCCGCGTTCAGGTTGTCGGAGAGGTGCACGTTGCTGACGGTGGCCTTCGCGAGGCCCCAGACCTTCACCGGATTCGCCAACGTGCCGTTGCTCATGATCGTGCGCACCAGCGAGGAGAGGAACACCTGCTGGTTGCTGATACGAGCGAGGTCCGAGCCGTCGCCGACGCCGTGCCGGGTGCGCAGGAACTCGGCCGCGTTCTGCCCCTCGAGGGTCACCTCGCCGGCCGGCAGATTGAGGCTGGTGTCCGGGTCGTCGATTCCGTTTCCGCCGATGCACACCGGCACCCCGCCGACGGCGTTCGACATCGCGACGACACCCTCGAACGTGATCTCGGCGGCGAACGGGATCTGGATGCCGGTCATCTTCGTCACCGTATCGGCCACGCACGACATCCCGCCCTCGGACAGGGTCGTGTTGAACTGGGCCTGATCTTGAGCGTCGTTGTTGCCGCACGCCGGGATCGGGATCATCAGATCGCGCGGGTAGCTCACGACGATCGCGTGCGTGTGGTCGGAGGAGAGGTGCAGCAGCATCGTCACGTCGTTGTTGCCGGCACCCGAGCTGTCGTCGAGCGTGCCCCACGAGTCGCCCTGACCGCTTCGCGTGTCGGAGGCGGCCACCAGGATGTTCACCCCGCCCTTGAGCGCGGCGATGTTCGGTATCGCCTGGGCACCTTCGCCATGCAGATGGAACGACTTCTTCGTGTCGCTCACGAGGTTCGCGGCGGCCACCCCGGCGATGCCGAGCACGCTGACCACCGCGACGACGACGATGGACGCCACGACCTTGCCGAACGTGGCCCACGGATGCGAGCGCAGACGACCGTGCCGGGCGATGCCGCGTGGAGCGCGCGCCGAGCGCGCCGCGGCACGAGTGTGCCCGGTGCCGTCGCGACTCGCGCGCCGTTCCGCCATGTGCACCGCCCTCTCGTCGGTCGTTCGCTGCTCGGGTGTTCGCTGTGGGTCGTGGATGCCTGTGATCGGTTCCGGGCGGATGAGTCTGTCATCCCGCTTCGTCCGTCCAGCCAAGCAGGCGTCGACGAAAAGTCCGGTAATGGAGATTAAACGACGTGAGGTATGGGAATGCCGGTAATTCCTGAGTGAAAGGTGAAAGCTCAGCGCTGTGAGAGGTCGCGCAGCCAGTCGAGAGCGACGGGCAGGGCGCGCAGCACGGAGACGTGACCGTCGTTCGGTCGCTGCCAGAACTGGGCGCGAGGCAGGTGCCCGGCCTGCCATTGGCCGTGCGAAAGCGGCACGACACGATCGCGACCGCCCTGCACGACGAGGGTCGGGCATCCCACCGCCGAAAGGTCGAAGCCCCATGGCGTCGTGAAGGCGACGTCGTCGTCGATCTCACCCCACGCCGGACTTCCGTCGGCGGTCGCCTCTGCCGAAGCGCGATTTGCGTCGGCACCGAGCGGGCCCCACTCCGCTTCGAGGGCGGCCCAGTCGCTATCGGTGAAGCTCTCCATGTCGAACTCGGCCGTCTCGCCGTGGCGCCGTCGCTCGTCCCGTCCACCGCGGAGGGCCGCCTTCAGCCCGCCGGCCGATGCCATGCCGCCGAACCAGTCGTACGCATCCGTGTACGGCGCGATGCCGGCGAGCGTGACCACCCCGGCGACGCGTTCGGGGTCGAGCGCCGCGCACGCCAGCGCGTGCGGACCGCCGCCGGATGCTCCCGCCGTGACATACCGCTCGAGCCCGAGCGCGGAGGCGACGGCGACCACATCGGCGCCGGCATCCTGCACGGTGCGGCCTGGCACAGGTTCCGTGAACGAGTAGCCGGGGCGGGCGCACGAGACGACGCGGATGCCCCGCGCGAGAGCCGGATCGGCCACCGGCTCGATGGGCCGCCCCGTCTGCGGAGTCCCGTGGTGCCAGATCAGCGTGAGGCCGGTGCCACCTCCGTCCGGAGCGCCGGTGTCCCAGAATCGGATGCTGCGCCCGTCGGCCAGTTCGAGGTCTCGTTCGATCGCCGTCGTTCCTGCCACTCGCCCACCGTAACGGCAGTGTCGTCCAGGTAGCTTTAACCCTCGGAAGGGAGACGCCGTGGGCTGGTTCGCACGCTGGCGCAAGCGGCGCATCCTCAAGCCGTACGACGATGCCGCCGTCGAGGTGCAAGAACGTGCGACCGTCGACCAGTCCGTCACCGAAGGTCTGATGATCTCGGAGTACGCGGTGCGGCTGCGCCTCAAGAACGCGATCGCGGTGGACGCGGTCGTGTCACCGCGGGCGTACGACGCGCAGGAGTATCTGCCGCAGGCATCCGCCGCGTTCGAAGAGCTCGCGGCCGAGTCTCAGGATGCCTCGGACCGGCTCACCGATGAACTCGCCCGCACGATCGGTCGCGTCGGCCGGGCACAGCACGTGCACGACTACCGCCGCGGCGACGAATCGAACGTGCGTCACCGGCTCATGGTCGCCACCGAGGCTGCGTCGGCCCTGCGGCAGAAGGCCGGCGAAGAGGAGTACCTGCTGGGGCTGATCGAGAAGGCGCGGCAGGATGCCTGGCGCGAGGTGAGCGCATCGCTCGTGGACCACGCGCTGCAGTACACGCCGGATGCGCCGACGCCCCTGGATGAGGTCGACCGCGACGTCGAGCTCGCCTCGCTGCGCGCCGAGTTGGAGGCGCTGACGAGCGAGGCGTGACGGCCGCACGAGGGTCACCGACCGTTCAAGTCGCGAAGTCGGTCGTTATGGAGTTCCATAACAACCGACTTCGCGACTTGAACCGGAGTGGGGTGCTGGTCGGGTCAGCGCTGGGGGCGCAGGCCGTCCATCAGCAGGTCGAGCATGCGGCCGACGCGTGCGGTGTCTTTCGCGTTGCCGGCCGCGACGAAGAGGCCGACGAGCATCGCGGTAAGGTCGCCCGGATCGACATCCGGGCGGATCGTGCCGTCGGCGGCGCCGGCATCCAGAAGCGTTCCCACTGCCGCGGTGATGCGCTCGCGCGTCTCGTTCTTGCGGATAGCGCCAGAGGCGATCGCCGCGCGCAACGCGTCGGCCATGCCCTGTTTGGTGGCGACGAAACGCGTGTAGCGCACCAGCCATAGGCGCAGCGCATCGAACGCGGCGCGGCCCTCGAGAAGCGGCCCCGCGGATGCCACGACCTCGTCGAGCTCACTGCCGTGCAACGCCTCCACCAGCGACTCACGGGTGGGGAAGTTGCGGTACAGCGTTCCGATTCCGACCCCGGCAGCCCGGGCGATGGCCTCGAGCGAGACCGGCGTGACGCCGTCGGCGTCGGCGAACGCATCTCGGGCGGCGTCGAGCAGCAGCGCGCGGTTGCGTGCCGCATCGGCGCGCAACTTCGGCGGCTCGTCGCGCTTGGGTGCGGGCGCGTTCGCGTGCTCGGGCGCGGACGTTTCAACATCGGCAGTAGACAAGCGGAGGCCCCTCCGTTACGCTCTCTGGTAAACGGAGCTTCCTCCGTTTCATCCCACATTATCCGCCGAGCGCGCCTGGCACCAGGAGCGCTGGGTGGCCCTTGAAGCAGGGAGAACCATGAGCGACTCCACATCCGTTCGCGCCTCGCTGGGCGGCACCTACGACCTCGCCGGGCGACCCGTCGCCCGCATCGGCTACGGCGCCATGCAGCTGGAGCGGCTCGACGCCGACCCGGATGCCGCGGCATCCGTTCTGCAGCACGCCCTCGATGCCGGCGTGAACCACGTCGACACGGCCGACTTCTACGGCCCAGGGTTCGTGAACGAGGTGATTCGAGGCGTCGTCGGCACGCGCGACGACGTGTTCGTCGCCACCAAGATCGGCGCGGAACGCGACCCGGACGGCCCGTTCCCGTTGCGGCTGGCGCAGCGTCCCGAGCAGCTGCGGGCGAGCATCCGGAACAATCTGCTCACCCTGGACCGCGATCGTCTCGATCTCGTCTACCTGCGCCGCGCCGAGGTCGGCCCCGGGCTGCGCGCCGAGGGCGACCAGGACGTGCCGCTCGACGACCAGCTCGCCGTGCTGATCGAGCTGCGCGACGCCGGCGACATCGCCGCGATCGGTGTGAGCGCCGTGACGACCGACACCTTCCGGCATGCGCTGCCTGCCGGGCTCGCCGCCGTGCAGAACGCCTACAGCCTCGTCGACCGGCAGTTCGACGACATGCTCCGCCTCACCGTGGACGAGGGCATCGCGTGGGTGCCGTACTTCCCGCTCGGCAGCGCGTTCCCCGGCCTTGCGAAGGTGGTCGAGCAGCCTGCCGTTATCACGGCCGCTGAACGCTTGGGCGCCACACCGTCACAGATCGGTCTGGCGTGGCTGCTGCAGCGCACGCCGAACACGCTGCTCATTCCTGGCACGACCAGCACCCGGCACCTCGACGAGAACAACGCTGTAGGCGACATCGTGCTGGATGCCTCGACGATGGCCGAACTGGACGGCCTCGAGGTCGTCGGCGGCGGCGAGATCCGGTGGGGCGGCGAGGAGTAGGGCACGCTTCACCGGCGTGTCTCGTCTCTCACAGCCGTGGCGCGGGTGAGGAGGTTGATGCGATCGCCGATCGCGATGGTGATGTCCGGATCGGGCTGCCGTAGGCGCGGCCCTCGCACGTAAGAGACCGGCAGATGGCCGGGCGGCCAGGGGATGCTGCCGAGCTTTCGCCCGACGGCGGGCGAGGCTCGGGGAATGGTGACCTCGACGAGCTGGTAACCGGTCAGCGGGGTCGCCGGGCCCTCCGGAGCAGAATGGCTGGCACCGGCGACGAACGCGTCGGACGGGGTGACGGTGACATGTTTGCCGAGTTCACGCGTGATCGTCTGGACCGCCGAGTGGTTTGTGATCCAGCCTTGGATCCGCCGGCCATCGTCGGACAGCACGGGAAGACCATCGCGCCCGTACTCGTCGAGCTGCCGAAGCACATCCGTGATCGGCTCGGTCGCGAAAACGGCTTGCGGATCACGAGCGTGGGTGACGGTTCCAGGCAGATCTGCGTCGACGACATCCGCGCTGACATCCTCTGCCGCAGGCGTCGCGTGCCGTGAGCTGACGAGCTCGATCGGGGTCCGCAGCGGACTCATGACCTGTGCCGCAGTGAGGTCGACGAACGCGCGCCACGGTGCTGCCCGCTCGATGTCTTGCCCGCGGCGCAGCAGCTTGGTGGTGTAGATGGTTCCGTAGCTGAGACCTCGGGAGACCGCCGTGGCGATAGCGACGGCGAGCATCACCGGGAGCGTCAGCGTGAAGTCGCCGGTCATCTCCACGACGCTGGCGAATGAGGTCAGTGGTGCACGCGCCGCCGAGGTGAACACCGCCCCCATCGCCACGACGGCGTAGAGCGCGGGGTTGCCCGCGCTCGGGCCGAAGAGGTGGTCGGCGACGACTCCGAACGCCATGCCGGACGTGACCCCGATGAACAACGAAGGGGCGAAGACCCCGCCGGAGCCACCGATCGCGAGGCTGATACTGGTAGCCAGGATCTTGCCGGCCGCGAGGATCAAGAGGAACCAGAGCGCGTAGTTCCCGGCAACGGCCTCGAACATCACCGGATACCCGACCCCGTACATCTGGGGCACGGCAAGCAGCACGAGCCCCAGCACGAGACCGCCGACCGCGGGCCGCAGCCATTCCGGACGACCCTTCCAGAGCTTGTCGGCGAGGTCTTCCAGTCCATAGAGCACGGTCTTGAACAGCAGCCCGATCAGCGCGGCGATCACCGCCAGCACCGCGATCAGCAGGTAATTGCGCGGATCATGAAGCACGATGCCGTTCGGGAAACCGGAGAGGAAGTGCTCGTTGCCGAGGAACGGGATGGCGATTGCGTCGGCGACCATGGCGGAGAGCATGACCGCGAACAGAGCATCCACCGACATCTCGCGGAGGATGATCTCCACCCCGAAGAACACGCCGGTGATCGGTGCGTTGAAGGTGGCCGCGATACCGCCTCCGGCACCGCAGGCGACCAGGATCCGCATGCGGTTCTCGGGCATCCGGATCCATTGACCGAGGCTGGATGCCAGCGCGGACCCGATCTGCACGATCGGCCCCTCCCGGCCCACCGACCCTCCTGTGCCGATCGTGAGGGCCGATGCGAGTGCCTTCACGACAGAGACCTGGGGCCGGATCCGCCCTCCGTTCTCGGCGACGGCGACCATCACCTCTGGCACGCCGTGCCCCCGCGCTTCGCGGGCGAACCGGTAGACCAACGGTCCGTAGAGCAGACCGCCGATCACAGGCACCACGACGAGGAACCCCAGGCCCAGCCACGGCAGATGGGAGCTTCCCACCCAGCCGTCCTGCCCGAACTCGGTCTGCCCTGTGAACACCCACGTGAACAACGAGATCAGGTAGCGGAACACCACGGCGCCAAGGCCGGCCCCCACGCCAACGATGATCGCGATCACGAACAGCCCTGCGCGCGAGCCCCGCAGGCTTCCGGCGATGCGATCCGTCCCACGGGTGAGTCGGCCCGTGGGTCGGACGGCACGATCGGTCATTCGAGTCCTCGCAACTGTGGATGCATAAAGGCTGCGATCCGCGACCGGGAGCACGCAGCACTTGCAAGATTACAACAGTTGCAAAAGTGAAAGTAAGGCGTCGCACCTCAACGACCCGCCGCCTATCGCGGTACGGCGCGTGGGTCAGAGGCCGAGCGGCAGGAGGTCTTCGACCGTCGGCTCGCCGGCGGCAGAGTTGAAGACGTCGAACGCCTCGAAGACCTGCCTTCGCTGGGCGGGCGTGAGTTGGACGAGGATGCGGCGAAAATCCTCCCGGCGGCGCTGCGTGACGTCGTTGACGATGCTCTCCCCCTCGGGCGTGAGCGTGATGATCACCTCGCGCCGGCTTCCCGGGTTCTGCTCGCGTCGCACCCAGCCAGAGGCAACCATCCGGTCAAGCGACCGACTGAACGTGGAGAGGTTGGCTCCGAGCCGCTCGGCGAGGATGCCGGTGCGCTGCGGGCCGAGGGAACTCAGCAGAACGAGCACCCTGAACTGGGGAAGGGTCACCGTCTCCAGGGTGCCGGCGAAAGATCGCGCAATGACACCGAGCATGGCACGTGATGCGGTGAGGACCGCGGATACATCATCGTCTCCGGCGGGTGTCTCAGGCGGGGTCATCGCATCGACATCCTTCCTCGCCCGCAATCGGCGCGAGCCACTCCACTATCCCACCCGGATGCCCGCTCACAGCTTCGCCACTGCTGGGCTTGTATAAGTGCAACTATTGTAAAAGCGCAAGTGGCGATGGTTGGGAGGCTCATCGATGACATCTGCATCCGTCCCGGTTCTGGTCTCCCTCGCGCACGCGACGTTGGCGACCGCCGGCGGCGGTTCGATGAACGGCGGCGGCATGAGCGGCACCGGCTCGATGGGGCCGATGTCGATGAGTGGTCCGATGTGGATGCCCCACCAACCGCTCACGTATCTTCGGCTGTTCGCGTTCCATCCGCAGCCGATCCCGATCTTCCCCGTGATCGGTGTTCTTCTGGCGGTCGCCTATCTCGCAGGAGTCTTCGTCCTGCACAGGAGGGGGGACGGCTGGCCGAAAGGTCGCATCGTCTGGTGGATGCTCGGAGTCTTCACCCTCGAACTGATGACCGCGACGGGGTTCGACGGCTACGGCATGGACTTCTTCAGCATCCACATGCTGCAGCACATGGTGATCGGCATGGTGACGCCGATACTGCTCATGCTGGGCGCACCGGTCACGCTGATGCTTCGCGCGTTGCCAGCCACGGGAGGAAAGCGCAGTCCGCGGCTCGTCTTGCTCCTCTTCCTGCACTCGCGTTTCGCGACTGTCGTGGCCAGCCCTGTTGTCACCGTCCTGCTCTTCCTGTTCAGCCTGTACGTGCTCTACTTCACGCCGCTGATCGACTGGCTGATGGTCACCTGGTGGGGACACAACCTGATGCTCTTCCACTTCCTGGCCATCGGATGCCTGTACTTCTGGGGAATCCTGGGCGTGGACCCATCGCCACGCCGAGGTGGCGGCGTCATGGGAGCGTTCTCCCGCCCGGTGCTGCGGATCGCCGAGCTGAGCGCGACAGTGCCGTTCCACGCGTTCTTCGGGATCGTGTTCATGATGGCGACCACCGTCATGGTGAAGTACTACGCGAGCGCGTTGCCGTGGGCAACCTCGACGCCCCTGTCGGATCAGCAGACCGCCGGCGGCATCGCCTGGGCGTTCACCGAGCTCCCCACGCTGCTGGTACTAGGCGTGCTGTTCCTGCAGTGGCAGCGCAGCGAGGACCGCTCGGCGAAACGACAAGCACGTCGGGTGGAGAAGTTCGGCGACATCGACCTGGACGCCTACAACGCCTCCCTCGCCGCCCTTGCACAGCGAGACGAAGTCTCCACACAGCATGATGGGGCGCGATGATCGGCGGCGCGTTCATCGCCTACGCGTTCACGATCGGCCTGACCGGGCTGATCAACCCGTGCGGTCTCCCTCTCCTGCCGGCCTATCTGACCGTCTTCCTCGATGACGTCGACCGTCCGTGGCCGGTCCGCCTACTCACGGCACTGCGTTCCGGTGGATGCCTCTCCCTCGGCTTCGTCGTCGTGTTCGGCATCGCCGGCCTCATGGAATCCTCGCTCGCGTTCGCCGTGACCGACCTCGCGCCCTGGCTCATGCTGTTCGTCGGCGCCGCCATCCTCGCGCTCGGCGTACTCTCGATGATCGGCAAGGCGCCGGCCTGGCACCTCCCGGCGCTCTCGTTCCGTTCCGGCACGGGCACCGCCACGATGATCGGGTTCGGCGCCGCCTATGCCATCGGGTCCCTCAGCTGCTCGTTGCCGATCTTCGTCGCCGCGGTCGGCTCATCTCTCTCCACCGCCACGCCCGTGCAGAGCGTTGCCGTGTTCGTGGCATACGCGCTGGGCATGGGCCTGTTCGCTACTGCCGCATCCCTGATCTGTGCATTCAGCGGGCCAGCGACGCTGCGTGCGCTGCATCCCGTGGCGCGAGTGCTACCCCGGATTGCTGGAGGAATCTGCATCATCGTCGGCCTCTACCTCATCGCGTACTGGATGCATGTGCTCGGTGCGCCGGACCTGATCGCGCCGGTCATCGGCGGCGTCGATCAGGTGCAGTCGGCTGTCGTGTCCTGGCTCGACACCTGGTGGATGGCCAGCGCGGTCCTCTGCACGGCGCTCGTGGTCGGCGCCATGATCGCCCTGGCGACGGCGAGTAAGCATCCTGGACAGCACCAACGCAGCCCCCATCGTGCGGAGGCAGAAGGGAACAGTCGATGAGGCCCGGCGACGCGAGCCGCCCGCCCGAGGGCTCTGCTCCGGCTCAACGAACGAACACACGCTGGCTTCTCGTGACCGCGGCCGTCACGCTCGTCGTCCTCCTCGCCGGCGTGTTCACGGTCGCCATGTTCGCCCCAGGGGCGGCCGACGGCTCCAAGCAGAACGACTACCAGGGCAGGCCGGGCATCAACAAGCCGACCGCTGACCTGCTCTCCATGGATACGCTCGCGAGCGATGGAACCGTCCGCGCCCCTGAGTTCGACCTCACCAATGAAGACGGCAGTCCACTGACGCTCGCCCGATTCAAGGGAGACGTCATTGTTCTGACCTTCAACGACGACCAGTGCGCCGACCTTTGCGCCCTGTTCGCACAGGACGTGATCGCGGCCGACAACGACCTCGGCGCGAACGCCCGCAAACACATCGCGTTCGTCTCGATCAACGCCAACCCGTACTATCCATCGACCGCGGCGGTGCAGACGTGGACGAACCAGCATGGCCTCGCCCACCTTGGCAATTGGTACTTCGGCACCGGAACACCACAGCAGCTTGCGGCCACAGCCCACGCGTACGGGGTGAACATCCAGCTCGATCCGGCGACGAAGTCGGTGGCGCACGGAACCGAGATCTTCATCATCAAGCCGAACGGCACCGACGCCGATATCGCCGACTTCGGCACGCAGGACGCCGACACCGCCCCCTTCTCCCACGGACTCGCCGTTCTCGCCAACGACGCCCTCCCCAGCTCCGAGCAAGCGCACGTGGCGGGGAAGGATCTCCCGGCCGCGCTGCCCGGAGGCACCGAGATCGGCGACACTCCGGCGCCCGTCAGCGGTCCCGTGCTCGGACCTGCCTCCGGCAACGCCGCATCGACTGAGACTGGGACGACGTCAAGCGCGTCCGACCATGGTGAGTACACCGTGCTGGACTTCTGGTCGAGCACCTGCACCGCCTGCGCCAGCCAACTCGACGCCGCCGAGGCAGAGCACGCAGCGCTCGGGAACACGGTGGACTTCCTGGGGGTCGATGTCGACGACAGCGCGGCGGAGGGAAGGGCCGCGATCGCTCGACACCATCTGACCTTCCCCGTGCTCTCGGATGCCAAAGGCACTCAGGCCGCACGTTTCGAGGCATCCGATCTGCCCTACACGGTGATCCTCTCGCCGGCAGGAAAGGTGCTGGTGCGCCACCCCGGCACCTTCACACAAGAAGAACTCGATTATGTGCTGCGCACCGTCGACGACAAGCTGCCCATGCCCACCGACTGACCCGGCTCGCGGATGGGCCGGCGGCAGGTCAGCGCTTCGAGGGCCGACGCACTCCGATCCGCAGGTAGACCAGACGGGCGATCACCGTCAGCCCGATCGAGAAGACGGGCCCGACGAGAGCGAGGGTGAGCGCGAAGAGGATCCGCCCCGCGAAGGGCGTGTCGCCTGTGTTCGCGGCATAGAGGAACGCGGCCACGAGCAGGTATCCGTAGATGGCGGATGCCAGCAGCGCCGTCCGTAGGTTGCCGGCGACGACTCCGATGGCGATCGCGACGATCGCCCACGGGATCAGGTTCCAAGCGGTGCCGCCGAACAGGATCCGGCCGCTGACGGCCCCGAGCGCGACACCGACGACGCCGCTGAGGACGACGGTGACGGCCCGCGTCATGCCGCGGCTGCGGAGACCGGACGGATGGTGAGGAGGAACCGGACGAGGAACACGATGCCGAAGATCAGCGCCACCACTCCGTCGGTGTACAGCACGCCCTGTCCCCACACACCGCCGGCGATGCCGCCCACGGCGCCGGCAACGACGAGGGCAACGCCGGCACCCAGGAATGCGGTCGCTCCGATGGCCGCGACCACGCTGCGCGGGAGCCGGGCCACGGCGCGGACAGGACGCCGGCGAGCAAGCCGCATCGCTCCGAGGATGACTCCCGCGACGATCAGTCCGATGATCGCCGCAGCGAGGACGAAGAGGAACGAGTCGTCGGAGTTCTCCATCGCGGCAGCCACGTGACAGTCGGTCGCACCGGGCTGGACGGCGAGCCAGTGCGCACACTGGGCCGCCGTGAACCGGTAGCCGGCGGGCGCGCCGTACACCCACTGCGTGGACGTCACGAGCGCCAGGCCGCGCGTAAGGAGCGCGGCCACGCCGATCGCAGCGAATCCGTACATGCCCAGCTGCGCCGCTGCTCGAACGAAGGCGGCCAGCAACTCGGCCGGCCGACGACGGTTCGACGCCGATGCGATCATCGGAGCATCGCCGAACGCAGCGATCGCCGCGGACTGCGCGGCGTCGGCATCCATGCCGCCCCGCATGAACGAGTCGGCTGAGTCGCGGAGGTGCGTCTCGGCTTCGCTGAGCATCCGGCGACGCTCTGCTGCCGTTCCCTCGAGGCGGTCGAGCATGTCGTCGAGGTAGCCGTCGATACGGTCGTTGGTCATGAAAGATCTCCCACCACTCGGTTCATGCCACTGGCGAATCGACGCCAATCGGCCGCCTGCTGATCACGGGCATCGCGCCCGGCGCCACTGAGCTCGTAGACCCGGCGTCGCCTGCCGCCGACGACCTGCCAGGAGCTGGTGACGAGGCCGCGCGACTCGAGACCGTGCAGGGCCGGGTAGACCGTGCCTTCGGCCAGGACGAACTCGCCGTCGCTGCGTTCGCGGATGCTCGCCACGAGTTCGTACCCGTGCGCGGGTCCCGCGGCGAGCGCGGCGAGCAGCAGGAGGTCGAGGTTCCCCTTGATCCGATCGTGCGCCATAAGTAGGTATCCTAGGCATAGATGCCAGAGGTATCAAGAGCCG
>Ga0164242_10006034_pt1 | contig 13400 bp, 27 predicted proteins | sample OricomgcompostMG_FD_108783 | JGI IMG/M metagenome (GOLD analysis project Ga0164242, IMG submission 108783) | Miracle-Growth compost microbial communities from Emeryville, California, USA - Original compost - Miracle growth compost (MG) ...
AGGGGTCGCAATCACCCTGCCCTAGATCGAACCCTAGTCAAAGCGCAGGAAATCTGTGACTTTTTGACTCTTGACATTATCAGCCATTCATATAGCGTTAATGTTACCTAGGCAGATCCCCTGCCTAGGTATTAGGGGAATGTCAAAATGAAAAGGCAGGTATTGGGCGCGATGGTCGCGCTTACGGCTTCGCTCGCCTTTGCGGGTGCGGCCCAAGCCCAGAGCATCGGTGGTTCCGGTGTTGGTATCGGCGGCACCATCGGTGGTTCTGTTGATGTCTCGGGCTCACACAACAGCACGTTCTCGATCGACAACACCAACAGCATCACCGGTTCATCGGGGTCGGGCTTCGACGTTACGCTGAAGGGAACCAACGGCAGCGCCGCATCCTTTAGCGGCTACGGCATTGCTGGCACCCTGACGGGCCTGACTTCGGGCCCCGCGGGTAACCTCGCGGTGTCAGTCAGCGGCAGTGACGGCTCGTTCGCTGGCACTTCCGATGGCGCTGGCAAGTTCAATGGCGAGGCCATGAACTTCGCTCAGAGCAGCGGCACACTCACCCACAGCTTCACCATGGACGTTACCGACAAGAGCTCGTTCGATGCTTCGGCATGGGGCCAGCTGGGCGGCAACGCAGGTGGCTGGACCTTCAACGGGGTGGATGGCGCATCCTCGTAATACCATATCGACTCGTGTGGGGGTGATTAACGTCACCCCCATATGGGATCAGGACCTAAAGGGGAGGTTTTATGAAAAGGATCATCGGGCTGGTTGCAGCCACGATCTTGCTAGCGCCCTCGGCTTATGCCCAGAGCTCTAACAGCTCAACTAACACTACCACCCAGACCACTGATTCCAGTGCCGCCAACAACGTGAATGTCACCGCGGTATCACAGGGTAACGTGGGTGAGTCTGACATCCATTATAGCGGTCACACTTGGACCACTCCGGGCGTGGCTGGTAGCTATTTCGGTGGAACCAACCCTTGCCTTATTGGCACGGGTGGCGGTGCTGCAGGTGGGCCCATCGGTTTCAGCCTGAACTTCGGCCGCAGCGATAAGGATTGCACTCGGAGGAGTGACGCAGCCGCGTGGCATGCCTTAGGTCTTGATGGCGTGGCGATCGCTCGCATGTGCCAGGACAAAGACCCCAAGTATCCAGTCAACGCAGACGCTTTCTACGCGGCCACTGGCTATGTCTGCCCAGGCGCTGATCGAGAGCGCTACAAGCTCGCTGATGGGTCATTGGCGCCCTTGGCTGTAATCGCTAATGTCAAGCGAGTCTCCAACGAGCCTATGCCTGTTGCCCCGCCGCCCAATCCATCGCTTGTGCCCCAACCACAGGAATCACAACCCGTTGGTGTGCCCATGCCATCGGTTCCGAGGGCGCCAGCCAACTAGGTCATTCATGCCGCATAATTAGTGGTATGATCCTAAGCCTGATGAGCCTTACAGTTATCGCGAATGTGGTGGGACCCTTCTGGAGGGTTCCATTGCGTTTCTACCAGTGGTCGCGATCCAAACCTACCGAGCCAGCTGTCGATCAAGTGTGGTCACAAGCCCTGATCACTGCAACTGATCGCCAGTGGAAGATCACCGAAACCGAGAACGGCTATATTGCGCTCGAGAGTCTCACACAGGAAGATTGGAAGGGAGATCCCCTGACCAATCTGATGGATAGCCAGACTTGGCAAAATGATTTCGTGCGGCGCGGTCGTGGCTTCTGTTTGGATCGCAATGACACAGTATATGATGAGTTCTGGGGTGATGCCGCATAATGTGGTTGACGCCCTGGTTTGTTTTGCTATCTAGGAGATGAACTCGGATCAACAGCTTTTAGAGATCAAGCTGCCGAGGAGGCGACCTTGAAACGATATACAGGCCTGCTTTAATGGGAGCCGAGAGGGAAACTTCTCGGCTTCGCCTTTCTGGTTGACGGTTCACCAGAGTTTGCTAGATCTGACTTATCGGAACAAGGAGATCAGATCATGAAAGTCATTTATGATGGTCACGAGCTTACGCTGGATTACAACGAGAACGGCCACGTTTTCGCACTCTACGATGACGAGGGTGAGATGGTCGATCGCCTCGATCCGGCGGGTTACTATGATAAGGCCGAACCCAACACCGCTTGGGTCAGCGAGCTCTATGTTGATCTGCTGATCAACAACAAGGTGGTAGAACTCACCGGCACCCAAGAAGAAGGGGCTGACGGAATGGTCGGTTATCTCGTTGATATCATCCACCCCGAGTTCAACGACCATGGTTACAGCCCCTTCGGAGATTTCTGCCGTAATCGGCTGGGCCAACAGTGCCAATACGGCTCCAGATACATTACGGGGCGTCTCGAGGGTTATCCTGCGCTCGGCGAGGGTCTCAGGTTCCTCAACGAGGATAGCGGCAACTACCACAGCATCCGCATTCATCGCGATGACATGGATGAGTTCGAGCGTAGATATCGCGCCTATAACGCGGAGAGCCTCAATGGCTGAGCCCAAGACATACACTCTGGGCGTTACCACCCGGACGCAAGAAAATGGTAATCTGGTCCACACGTTCATCCCGCGCAAGGTGTTCCGCAGCGACAATCTACTGGTCGAGCGGCAGGTAGGTGAAGTGGATGACGAAGCGCTACTCAACAGGATCTACCGCATCATCAACCGGCTCAACCGCGGCAAACCCAACTGGCACGACGTGATGTGGCGCGTTCGCGATGGTGAGATCACCGAGGTTCAAGTCGCATGATCCACTATCAACGCCTTGCCGAGATCTGTGAAGAGATCAAGGAGAAGCAATTCGGCATCATGTATGGTAATCTCGACGACGAGGATATCAACAACTACCAGAGCGACATCCAGGCTCTCGAGGATGAGCAACGCGAGCTCGAAACGGAGCAAGAGGAATACCGCGAGGGCTATCAAGCGGGCGTGGAGTTCCACATGGGCTCGGGTGTGATGCGTGACGAATGGCAGGGACGTTTCGGTAAGTTCCAAGAAGGCTTCGACGCTGCGGGTCAGGATAGCTGATGAGCGTATTGCCCGAAGAAGGGCCCTATGATTGCCAGGCGTGTGGCGCATGTTGCGTAGAAGCTGGATCGGTTATTTTGATCCAATCCGACCAAGGCATTCCAGCCCATCTCCTTAGCCGCCACAAGACTGGTCAGATGGAAGTCAGCAAGTATATGGGAGGGCGATGTAAGGCCCTCGAGGGTGTCATTGGTTCTTGCGTGAGCTGCTCTATCTACGAAAACCGCCCTCAGGTCTGTAAGCAATTCGAACCTGGTAGCCCAGGCTGTGAAGAAGCCAGAAGTGGAGCCTCGCATAAGATGAACCAGATGGAATGGCGACCTCGAGGTTACGGTGAGGATTGGTTGGAAACGGTTGAGTGATCACAACCTCCACATCAAACGGTCGAACCTGTATTGAGATTGCCTGCTCAATTGGTGAGTTCTATGGATATTCGACAGTAGCCGAGAACCTTCCTAGTTTCTTTAGCCGTGGCTTCACACCAGATCCTGACATCAACTACCCTAAGAGAACGACTGGCCGTGCTCATTTCACCTTTAATAAGGCATCAGATGCCATGTTGTTCAAGCTGAGTCTGAATGTGTAATTCTGGTTGACGTTGCTCCTGGCCGTGCTAACTCTGGTTTATAGGCAACCAAGGAGATTCAAGATGGCCACTTACGCAAAGTTCTCGATCCCCGATCCGTTCAACAAGGGCGAGGTGATCAACCACTGTGATGTGGTTGAACTACTCGAGGATGGCACCATCAAGGATTGCCGAGGCCTCATCCTCAAGGAATTCACGCTGGTGTCGGAACAGGATTACATTGCCGACCTCGATGCCATGTTTGCTACCGAGCGAAAGCGCGCCCGTAATCGCCGGCGTTACCTCTAACGGAGCCTCCGTTTAGGCTTCAGAAATCTGGTTGACAACTGGTCACCAGAGTTTAGAACCAGGTGAGTAAACAGCAAAAGGAGATCGGAAATGAAGGTTTATGCACTCCCCGACGCGGTTCCCCTGCCCAAGTTCGATTACATGAACTACGACCACAAGAAGGTCGCCCAGCAGGAAGCCGATCACACGGCGGCCCTGAAAGCCTGGCTCATCGCGCAGGGTTACCGAGGTAAGCACACCGGCCGCATTTACCGCGAGGGCGTCGCCGATGGTTATGCGCTCTACATGGTGGCCGATGGCCCCAAGAGCTGCCTCATTCACCTGCCCTATTGCGACGGCTACCAGTCGCGCAACGTGCAGTATATTCCGAAGAAGGATGTCATCGCGCGCATCGACGCCGAGGAGAAGTTCCTCAAGATGTTTGGCAACAAGTAAGCCAAACTGGTGAGGTTCTGGTTGACAGGATCTCACCAGGTTCTATCGTGAGCTTATCGGAAACAAACAAGGAGATCGGAAGATGGCACAGGTTCAGATTCTCGTAGCGGCGCACTTCTACAATCCGGGCGTTCGTGGTATGCGCGGGGGCGCTGACCAGAACGATAAGGTGTGGGGCCTCGCCAAGGTTCAGGGAACGCTGGTTCGTTTCTGGGGTCGTCGCAATGGCCCACTGCAGTCCAAGACCGAAATCAACGGCGTTCCGCACGACCTGCTCCGCAAGAAGCTGGAGAAGGGCTACATGGCGATGGGTGCCAACAGCATGGCGGCTCTGGTCCCCACGCTGGAGCGCGATATCCCCAGCGACTATTTCCGGGCGATGGCGCGCGGCCAGCTCAACACTCGGCATTGAGGAACAAATTATGAAAACTTGGACCGTAATGGGCCGGACTTTCGAGACCGATGACAACAAGATGCTCCTCGATGCCGAGGGTAACAGCACCAAGTATCGGCTCGGTGATTGCTTCCTCAAGCATGATCGATCACAAGGCAAGACAGCCTTCAACGACACCCGGCCTGATGATCACGTGATCTTCTACGGCACTGACGTAGTGGGTATGGATATGACGAAGGTTCATACCGATTATTTGCTTATCAGGGATAGGCGGGTTGTTGAAATCTGCCGACCCTACGATGGTATGATCATTGATTAGATCAGGCATGGTGCTATGAAAGTGGCTGGAGATGTGCTAGCCGAGGAACGTGGAGGTAGGATGATGTTGATCATTAGGCGACTTTTTCGCAATCCTGAGACCACCAACGCAAAGCGCCTGGCCAAAGGCGCTCACCGTATCTGGGGTTATGGAGAGTTGGATAGCCAGCCGGTCTATTTCTGGGGATATCGTGAGATCGTAACCAGCGCAAAGCCAGTCGGTCGAGGTGGTATCGAGAAACTGATCCGGGCCAAACTCAATAGTGGTTATGCTGAAGTGGATATCATGCCCCTTGATACCAGCCGCATGATGATGAAGATTCAAAGACGAGTATAACCGATATGCTTCGTGGGTTCGAAGAGTATGCCCTAGAAACCCCTGAGGGTGTAGCCCGCCTGCGAACTGAATGGGTCAACGCAACGGGTCTTCAGATCTACGTTCGCCGTTCCATTCGTTATCCTGGCATCATTGTGCTCGCTAATATCGTAGCTCGTCACGAACGCAAGGGCCACTTCACCCGCTTCCTTGAAGAGTGGTCACCCAAGCTGGCTCTTGAGGTGGAGCATCCCCACAACCCATACTTGAAGGCATTCTTAGACCGATTGGGTTGGAAGACGATTGAGACCTGGGGTGACATTCATGTCTACAATCAGTTGGCTTGTGAGATCATAGATGGTAGATGATTCCGAAGAGCTCATCACGGTGGTTTTGACTCGTGCGGAAGCCGGTGATATTATGGCGGCTATCAGACAGGTTCACCGTAAGAAGTTGAAGTTCGCCAACAAGCGTGAGGATTTTGATCCAGTGATTGGAGCGGGCCTCTTGAGGGCTATCGCGAGACAGGAATCAATCATCCGTAAGATCAAGAAAGCTCAGGCCGTAGGCCAATGACCCTCGAGGATCTTCGCCAGGAGTTTGCTAGACTCCAGAAGAAACGGCTTGGGCCGAGATTCTCCCCTCATAGTGCTTGCGATCGTGTCATCGAGGATTGGGCTTCTGACAATGATGTTGATGTCACTCAGGAAGATGCCAAACTTTGCGATCGGCTTTGGATGGCAGCCAACCAATACATCATTGCTAGGGATGAAGGCTTACCTGCAGCCGTAATGTGGAAACTTAGTAAGACTGGTTGACACATCACCAATTCCTGCTACTCTGGTGAAGTCGGAACAGCAGGAGAATCACAATGAAGCCTACCCCACTTTGGATGTTGTCGCAGGGTTTCAACATCAGCGAGGCCGAAGGCAAGGAAGCCTTCGAAGGTGGCTATGCGATGGATTCGCATGGTTATGGCGAGAGCGTTTCGGGCGCTGATTTCGAGCGTGGCTGGAAGTCGGCCGAAGCTCGCAGCAAGGAACAGCGCGCGTGAGCCTGACCCCTGAAGAGCGTGAAGAACTCACCACGCTCTATGCCCAGCTCAAGCGTGGTGGCACGTCTTTCAACCCAAGCGCCGAAGAGCGCGAGCAGGGTGAAGAGATGCTCCATACGGCTCTCTGGGCGGCGATGTGCCACACGACTGGTCGGTGCGGTATGATGGTCAACCAGGCATACCCCGATACGCCACAGGCTCGGATCTACGAGCTCATGATGAAAGCGTTGGGGTAGAGTTCTTGACGGTCAGCAGATCTGGTGTAAGAGTTCCAACATGGTAGACACTTACGCCTGTGGTATCCAAGTAGAACGACCCGAGGGTAGCTTGTGGGCGTTGGCCGACCTGAGCCCAGATCTTTCATGTCAGGAGATCAAACGGTTTGCTCGCGGTAAACGCTTCGACGAGATGCCTTCAAAGGAGCGTTATGCTTGGAAGGCTCTTGGTGATGACCACTACCATAGACTTTACCGTAAAACCCATTCGACCAAGGCTCTCTTTGATGCGGGGTTCTTCGATGACGGCTTGCCCCAATTGGCCTCCGATTACCCTTCATCGATCTCGACCTTCGCCTGTACCAGCTTCCAGAAGGTGGCTGATAACCTGGCTAAGATAGGGTCAACTACCCTGGCTAAGTTGGCAGTTCTAGTCACAACTGGTGGCATGGCTCCTATCCATAATGGCCACATTGCGATGATGGAGGAGGCTCGGCGTAGACTTCAGAGCCAAGGCGTGATAGTCTTGGGCGGATTCTTCGCCCCTGGTCATGATTCATACGTAGGTCAGAAATACGGTGGCACGGCCGCTATATCGGCAGCTCATCGATGTGCTATGGTTGAGCTTGCGGTCAAGGATAGCGATTGGCTTGAACTGGATCCTTGGGCGGCTCGCTACATGCCCGCCGAGGTCAACTTCACCGATGTCTATGAACGAATGGTGAGACTCCTGACCAATCATGCTCATGGAATTGATGTCTACTACGTATGCGGTTCCGATAATGCTGGATTCGCCGATGCCATTCCAGGCCAGGTGATCACCATTGAGAGAACCGCTATCAGTAGCAAGATGGCTCGCGAGGGTGAACATTCACACCTTGACCCCTTGGTGCGCGACTATTTGGTCAACCTGAACCCCGATACAGGAAACCTACCCTACCTGATCCGTAATGAGGAGGATGAGGCAATCCACCAGTGGAGGGATATCATGCCTGGTGGCCAGGAAGAACTAACCAGGCGACGGATCCAGCTTCAATCCACCATCCGCCTTGGTATTGCGCAGATGTTCAAGAACTGTGGCCAGGATCACAAAGTTCACCTCCTGCCCCTAAGTGAGCAGCGAGCCAAGGCCGAGAAAGTAATCGCTGGCCGACCGACCATCTCCTTGGATCCGTTCTTCGAGTCTACTCATGCGATTCATTCAACCCGCTATTTTACCCTAGCAGGTGCTCAACTGGCTCCTCTATTCCGCGCCGAACGTAGTGGATTCAGACCTCTAGAAGAACAGGCGGAGGATATTCCCCAAGGCAGCTACGTGCTGGTTGAGGATGATAGTGTGACTGGTGGCACTATTATGTCAGCCCTGGCCCTACTACCCCGGAGAGTCAATGTCGAGGAAGTGGTTCTCCTCTCCGATTTCGCGGATTACAAGGATGACTCCTACTATGATGTGGTGGATCTTAGGGATTTCATCGTTGGTTCCTATTGCGGTGGCTTGAGTGTCAATGTGCCTGATGGTTGGAGAAACATTCACAAAGCGAGGGCGCCCTATGTCGCTCCGTTTGTATCTCTGAGAAGCCGTGCCAAAATACCCGCAGAGGCAGAGATGGAGATTAGCCGAATCATTTGGCAGGCCAATGTGAGGTTCTTCAAAGACTCAGGCATTACGATCGAACACTGTGATCTTGGCTTTCGGAGGTTCACCCTTCATCTAGATTGGACCAGAGACACGCCTGTCGAAGACTTCTGCCGCTATTACGCCGAGAGGTTGATGGAGAATCTGGGCTAATTATGGAGAAAGCCCAAGGCGAAGAGTATGAAATGGAATGAGATAAGCAATGATCATGTCACCGAGATAGAGGATATCAACGCTAGGTTGGAGACTCATATCTCAAAGATGGCTCTAGACCTAAGTGATGTGAAACCTGAATGGAATGATCCGAATAACCAGGGTCTCAATATGAGGGTTGGTCAATCGTCTGATCAATCCTACTACCAACTGTATCTGGATAATGAGCTTGTGGCTCTGGTTATTACTGAACCAAGGCATGGCATTCATCAGATAAAGACCACCGCGGTTGCGCCTAAGCATCGCCAACGTGGCTATATCAGGATGCTATTCACCTGGATCAGAAACCATGTAGGCCCCTTGTGTAGCGATGATGGTCAGACTCGGGATGCCGTTGAAATGTGGAAGGCACTCATTGGCAAGCCAGGTAATCTGAAAATCTACGTGTGGAACGTAGAGACTGATGACAAAAAGCCAGCCAAAGGTGTTCCAGATCAAGACATATGGAATGATGACCCAGATACGTTGCTTCTAATCGAGGAGATCGATTGGAGATGGCGCAAGAACCTATTGGAGGAGGTAGACCCCTATCCTCACCATTACCTTTGGGGACCCGATCTTAGGTTTGATGAGTGCTTCTAGAACCACCAAGAAAATGGTTGACGCTATTCAACCTGGTGCTACTACCAGTTCTAGTGTGCCTGTGTAGCTCAATGGTAGAGCAGCACCTAGAGACGATGCTGGTAAAGCTAATCAGCATCAACGGTCAAAGCTAGGCCGTTCCTTAGCGGGGCTCTGGAGTTGAAGATGGGAGTTCGAATCTCTCCACGGGATGCTTATCAGAAGGCTCTTCGGAGCAGACGTAAAACGAGGCTGTCATTACACGCCTATCTTGGAGACGACCGGCCACACGCGGTGGAGAATCCGCTCCAAGAGAACTGATAAGGTTCACACCAATGGTTGACCTTCTAGCAACCTATGCTAGATCTGGGTTATGGCCGATATATCATTCACAATGGATCGCATTGGTAACGCTCCTGAGATTCAGGAGTTGGTAGGCCAATATAAGCGAGAGATGGTTCGTCGGAATATGGATTCCGGATGGCCAAACGATGACATCTACCACTTCGCAGCAATCTATCTGAACGGTGAACCACTCTCTATGGTTTGCTTTGCGCCCATTGTCGCTCATAAGACCGTCTATATCACCGGTGCTTACACCAGACCTAGTTGGCGACGTCTTGGCATCTACGAAACTCTTATGCGCGAGTGTATCAACCAATGGCGTGCGGAAGGCTGTTACGATCAACTCCGTAGCGGCTTCAACAAAAAGAACCACATATCGCGACTGCTTCAAGAGAAGCGTGGAGCGGTGGTTGCGGAGGAGAAGGAGAACGCCTTCCGAACGACTTTCAGCCTCAAACCAACGGGTGAGGAATGGGAGTTGAAACCCGAATGTCTGAAGCCTCTTTTGGATCGTTTGGAACCACTTTTAGGTTGATATCTCACCAGAATCTGCTAGATCTGGTTTATCGGAAGCGAAACGAAGGGGTGATGGGATGACCGGGTTTACTTACGAAAAAGAAACAACGGTGCGCGCTAGTTACACTGATCTGGCAACAAAGATCCTTGTTGATGGTCAGGTTATTGGGCTCATTTTTGCCCCTAAGAAGACCAGCAACCCTAACCATTTTGGGTATTACAAGATCGGCTTTTACACAACCAGTGATGGTATGACGGAATTTGGTAAGCCCAAGTGGTCAAAATGGCGGGGCGGCTGGAATACGGCTGATGATGCGATTGAATTTCTGGAATCCAATTGGCGGCCCATTGACATTCAGAAGCGCTACAATTTGGTGAAATTCAAAACGCGCTGACGAGAACTGGTTGACGTATCACCAGAACCTGCTAATTCTGGTGATACAGCAACACAGGAGGTTCCAAATGTTCGAAGCGCGGAAGCAAGAGGTTCTGGCCAAGGTCAATGAGCTCCAAGGTCTGATCGAGAAAACCTGGGGTTTCAGGATTCCGAACCTCACCATACGCTTCGACCTCAAGGGATGCTCCGCTGGTCAGGCCGGCCGCCGCGACGACCAGTATTTCATGCGAGTCAACGCAACACTCATGATGAACGAGGGTTGGGATCACATTATCAACAATACCGTTCCCCATGAGATGGCCCACCTGGCTTGCTATGTTAGGCCCATGCTGGGTAGGAATCACGATTCCGGTTGGCAGCGAGTTTGTTTGGCCCTTGGTGGCAACGGTAAGCGTTGCCATAGTGAGGCCGCAGAGCCCAGCCGCAAGGTTCGCCGTTATGCCTATATCGCTTCCTGTGGCACGGTCGTAACCCTGACCCAGGTTCGGCACAACAAAATCCTGCGTGGCGCGTCTTTTCGGTTGCGTAATACCGGAGGTCGGTTGGATCGGACCTGCTCTTACCGTCAGGTAGCTTGAGGAGAACCACAATGAGAACCGGTAAGGAACCTTATGGCGTTCGGTTTACCGACAAGCATGGCCAATCGACTATCTACACCTACAAGACTGCTCGCGACGCCAAGGCTTGTGTGGCGTCTTATGATCATGATCCGAAGGCACTCACCTATTGGGTCTCGATCACCTACGTTGGAAGAAAGTGGTGAATCCTGGTTGACAGCTCACCAGAGTTTGTTACGGTGCCAATGTAGCAACAAAGGAGCAAGCAAATGGGCCTTCAGTTCATCGATGCCAATGGCAACGAGCGCACTCTTACCGAAGCCGATATGCTGACTCCTGATTTCCAGGATTCCTACAGCGACCTCCACAAGGGTCTTCACGGCTTTCGCCCTCGCTACTCCACTCCGGAGCAAATGCTTCGTTTCTTCGGCGATTATGAGGAGGCTATGGAGGCCCACCTGGCACAGGAAGCTGCGGAACTGATCCGTTTGTCGGAGCGTGATGGCATTGCGTATCGCAACTGGTTCCATTATTACGACGAGCAGGAGCGTCGGGATTACGAAGACTATGAGCGCCAGCGGATCGAGCGCGAGAAGCAGCAAGCCCGCAAAGCCGAAATGATGCGTAGGGGTTCGCCCTTGCCCGTCATCGAAGATTGGGATTATGGCGTCGCGGCATGAGCCAGCCCAACGATATAGGACCTATCACCCAACTCCTCGACGTGACTATACCTCAAAAGTATGGTCACAAGCGTTGGCATACCTTTGAGATCCAGCCAGCCTTGCGCGGTGGAGAAGCTGGCCGCTGGTGTAACTCGAATATCCGTGGTCAGTGGACCTTCGAGGTGGTTTTCGGTATGGTGATCTTCTACATCAAAGACCCCAAGGATGCCATGCTATTCAAGTTGGCATGGGCTGGCCAATGAGTGATCCTCTGAAGTTCAGCCTATCACACCTGGAATGGCACATTTTTCGGGTGAATGGCTTTGCCTTTCGAGACCTAAAGGGCCATATGATTGGTCATGAACTGCCGAATGATCTCAAGGTATGGTTGTATAATCATATCCGTGGTAAGTGGTCAGTGGGCCAATCATTCAATCGGCCCATCCACATCTACATTCAGGATAAGCAAGACGCGATTCTATTCAAGCTGACCTGGCTGGATATAACCGAGAAAGTGGTATTCCATGGGTAGCCACCTCCCCGATAACCCCAACCTTCCAACGCCACAGATGTTTGTGGAATTCGCCCACATCTACGCAGATAGCTTCTACGGATCGGAGCAAGATGCGAGCTTGCGGGTTATGAAGGAATACCTGGATCGTGAATCGAACCCCGATAGCCTGGTAGTCTCGGCTATCCTCATTGATGACCTCCACATTGAGGATCATACCCTGGATGTCAACGAGTTCATCCGATGTATTCTGCGTCGTGGATTGGCGCCTGATCACGTGGTCTTTGAAGGGCGATTAGGGCCGGTTGCTGAGCAGATCATCGCAAGTCTTCCATGCGACCAATTGGTCTGGGAGAAGTTCAGAAAGCAATCCAAGGAAGTGCTCAGCTGGGTAGATGCCAACGGGGCTCGCATAGGGCTTAAGAGCGTCTATGAGGGCCGAGAAGAGCATACTTGCGCGCTGTTAAGTGCCGCTTGGACCTTGTGTCGAGCAGGCGTCTATGAGTTCCCCAGCAATGCCATTGTGAGCCTCACTGAAGCACCGGTTACGGGGCAGAAGATCGTAAGCGTTCTTCATGAGAAATACGCTGGGGTCGAGGAGAAGGTCATCAAGTTGATCACAGCCCAAGGCAATGAAGACCTAGTTGATCGGTTGGAACTGGTTTTCTTCCGTTGACATCACGCCAATAGAGCATAGACCACAAGCATGGTATTAAGCGCTTCAATCATGGCCGAGGAGATGACGGCCGTCTTATACAAAGATGCCAAGGAGCGTCTCTATCGGTTGAATCTGGTTGAGAATCAGATCAAGGTCATCGAAAATGCTGAGAGCTTTGCCAGTGGCGGCGGATTCGCCGCCTATCGGATTCGAGGTTATGAATTCCATGAAGGTCTCGACCATCCTGACCTCATGAAGCGTTTGCTGAAACTCAAACTGGTCAAAGTTTGGAATGATAGGTATTGGCTAACCAAGGATGGCCAAACATTCAGAGATAACCTCCTCGCATATCGCCCCAAGAGTGCCAATCCAGATGTTCAGGATAAGACCAATATCAATTTAGGCCGTGATGGCCTTGCGCTCACCGTGACGAAGATCTGGTATGTCTGGCGACATCGTGAGGAGATCCGAGCAAAGCGTTTCAAGGGTTGGTTAGAGGAGTTCCAGGCCAATCAGGAAGCCGTCGATGAATCGGTTCGAGACATCCTGCTCCTCAACAGCAAGGTCTATATCGCTCCACCACCCAAGAAGGTGACCGGATGGTGGACCGAAGCCATGCAGCGTAGTCAGAATGATCTCTATTGGCTCAACCCTGGCGCGTTCTGGCTCAACCCACGTGGCCTATTGGCCGACCCCACTCCAGCACCTGATTG
>Ga0164242_10006035_pt1 | contig 13398 bp, 6 predicted proteins | sample OricomgcompostMG_FD_108783 | JGI IMG/M metagenome (GOLD analysis project Ga0164242, IMG submission 108783) | Miracle-Growth compost microbial communities from Emeryville, California, USA - Original compost - Miracle growth compost (MG) ...
CGTCAGCGCCCGGAAAAATGGCGTATCCAGCAGCAAATCGCGCATGGCTGACGGCCTAGGCCGCTGTTGACTCCGTCTGCTCCCTGTCGAGCTGGGGGGTATGTCGCCGAACCGGTCCGCCTAGTAGGGGGTTGCGGAACTCGTCGTAGTCCTGATCGGCATCCTCGAAGACGAACTCGATGAGACCCCGCGATTTCCAGTCCGGCCGACTGGACCGCCACACTGTCTGCTGATTGGCGTGGAAACACCACTTCCGTACTGGTTCCAACGACAAGTCGTGTCCCTCAGCCATGATTTCCGGTGATGTCCTGGTGGCTTTGATCGTCATTACCGATACCCGGTTGCCCTTTGGGCGACCGCATCGACCATAAGGCCGACCGCCGACAACCCGCACGATGACCACGGATGGGCGGTTTTGCAAGAGGTCGCTATGTCCGCAGCCCAGTCGTTGCTCGTTCATCGGTTACGGCGTCGCCCAGTTCATGGGCTTGCCCATCGCGAAAGCGGCTCCCGAGCCCTCGATCGGAGCCGAGAAGTGACCGTAGCGCCTCCCGCGTCTCCCGGTCGGTCGAGTAGATCACCGTGCCGACCATCCCGCGGGTCAGCAAGACCTTGTACACATGCCGCACCAAGACATCAAACCGGCTGTCAGGCAAGGCCTTCGGATTGCGGAGATCGGGGTCCCGATTGGCGTTGCGGACGGACACGAATCGACCGTCGCGCCAAACGAGGTCCGGCCCGAGAATAACGCCGTTCCAGTCATACTCGAACCCTTGAGCGGTATAAATGCAGCCGACCTGGCCGAATCCGCCGTCGTCGGTAGCCCAGAGTGCGCTAGGTGGTGCATCTCCGATGCGCCTGTCGCTCTTGCTGTTCCACGGCCGTGCCCATGATCCGATCTGGACGTCGGGAACTAGCGTTCCGTCCTTGCGGGCGTCGCTCCACGGCCAGCAATAACCTGCGGTCATGCGCGCTGTGTAGCCCTCTTGCATCTGGGTGGCCAGATAGTGTTCCATCTCCCCGGGAGTCTCAGCCAGCAGTACGTTGAACTGCGGATCGCCCGGCCACGCCGCTGGTTGACAATCCTCAGCGAGGCCGAGCAGTCGGACCACCCAGTGCACGTATTCTTCGCTACCACCGCATCGAAACTGTTCACCGAGTGCGATGTGCTGGAATTCGATTCCGAGGTGTCTTGCGTATTGCTCGATCTGCGTGAGCGTCCCCATTTCGCCGGGACGCACGACCTGGTGCTCATCGAGGAGGAAGACTGGAACCCGTGCAGCGGCGATGAGTTCATCGATCTGCGGGCGTTCTGTCCGCAACTCCGCCCGGGTGTAGCGATCGACCGATGTTTTCCGAATGCGGTGGGCTTCGTCCATGATCAGGACGTCCAGGCCGTTCTGATCGGCCGTCATGAACTGGTTGAAGTACTTGAACAGTGCTCGGATCTTCGGTGCTCTTGGGGCGGCGACTTTCCGAAGGGTTTGGGTGAACGAACGCGACCCGGTCGCATGGACAACGGTACGGCCACGACGGGCAAGATCGCCGACGAGAGACAGCGCTATGACGCTCTTGCCACTGCCGGGCCCTCCGGTCACTGTGATAACCCGCTTGGTGTTGCCGGCACGCGCGTGTTCAACGGCGTGCATGACGAGATCGACAGCCAGCTGTTGGTTCCCGATCAAGCGGAACTGCGGTCGGTCGCGGAGCTCCGCTGCGGCCAGCTTCAGCAGTTGTTTGGACGGTGCCACAGCAGAATTGATCAGCAGATCAGCCGCCGCCCTTCCCGGACCCGGAGCAAGCCTGGACCGGAGGAATTCGACCATGGCCCCCTTGTCGCCGGCGGTGAAGAACCGGCCCGTCATCGAGACGGGCACCGCAAGCAAATCTTTGACCAGGGCGGGATCTGACGCGTTGTGCAGGTAAGCCATCCCGGCGACCGAGTCTGGACGGTCAGCGATCACGCGGGCGAAGTCGAGGAGGTACTCACAGTAGCCGCGCACCTGGATCACCGGGTGCAGCCTCGGTCCACCTGGCGCACCCGGCACGTCAACGATTTCCGGATCACCCTCGAAAGCGTAGGCAGATGTCCACTGTTTCAATTCGACGACGACGTATGAAGCCGCACCGGTCCGCGGGTGGGTGCCGGCAAGGACAACATCGGCTCGCTGCGAAGTCAAGGGGAGGTGGTACTCGACCAGCATTTCGACGTCGCCAAGCCCGGCGTCGGCGAGATCGGCGGCCAGTACCGGCAGACTCCTCTTCCACGAGGACTGCTCTGCGGGCGCCGCTCGGCGGCCAGTGCGGTACAGCATCTGCTCCAGCAATTGCTCAACCAGCGATTCGGGTGCCATCCCGATAAGACGATCCGCGGTTGTCCGGATGAGTGTCACGTCGAGTTCCCCAGGGCAGCACGAATACATTCGTGCGGGTGGGGACATATCCGTGCCGGCTGGGAGGAGCCGGGGAAGTCCGTCGGACCGCAGCAGTCATGCTAGGCCAGGTGTCCTCGATCCACCGCCATTGCGGGGCTAATCTCCGTCGACGCGCCTTCGGAAACCGTGAGCAGGACCGGTTATTCAGCCCTCAGCCAACGATCTCCGAGGCCCAGTACTCCCGCAGGCTCGCAATCCGCTCACCCTCGAACTCCAGGATCGCGACCTCCCGCATCCGCTTGCGCTGCCCTTGGACGCAGTCGTCGAACATCGCCTCCCACTCGGCGATCACCGTGATGCCGTCGGTGGCGGTGTAGAGGTTGAGCAACCGGGCCTCGATGTTGGCCTGCCCCTCGACGACCTTGCTCTGCCAGTACGCCCAGATCCCGGCCCGGGTGCGAATCGGTGCCTCCAGCACCCGCTCGTGGTAGGTCGCGTCGTGGGTGAAGATCGTGACGATGAGGTCGGGATCCCGGGTCGTCCAGGCACGCAGGTAGGTATCGATCACCGCGCGGACATCCATGGCAGGCTCTCCATCGTCTGGACGATTGGACGTGCGCACTATCAAATCAGGGACAGCACCGCGCGGGTCCATACGCTGCGGGGGAATCGCCGCCAATGCATCATTGTCAGCGCCCGTTAGGCCCATCAGAGGAAGCATCGGCCGACTCCGCCGACCGCACATCGCGCGGCACCACCGGCAACGCCGCCAGCGCGGCCATCCCGCAGAGTGCAAACGCCAGCGGGTATCCGGACACGTCGATGACCTCACCGAACACCGGCGGTCCGACTCCCGACGTCAGTCGCTGGGTGGTGTTCTGGGCGCCCATCGCCCGTCCGCTCCAGTACGGACCGGCGATCTCCGGGATGGCGGTGAACGCCAATCCGTTGTCCAGGACCGTGATCACCGCCGCGACGACCATCAACGGCACCGCCAACACTGAGTCGAGCCGGTCACTGATCGCCAGCGCAACCATGACCAGCGCGGCGCCGACCGCGATCAGCCTGATCGGTCCCATCCGTGACCCGACGCGGTCCGACCAGCGACCGGCTCCGATGCGGCCCACCGCGCCCAACAGCTGTGAGGTGCTCACCAACACACCAGCCGACCCCACTGACCAATGGTGGTCCTCGATCAACCACACCAACATGAAGGTCAGCACCACCGTCTGGGGCACCATCAGCAGCGCCGACGCCAAATGGATCCGCCACAGCGTGCTGTTTCCCCGATAGGGGTTGAGCAACTCGGCGGCTGGAGCGGTTTTCGGCGAGCGCCGCGGCGGGTCTTTCACACTCACGGCACTGATCACCGCCGATGCCGCGCATACCGCCGCCGGGAAGAACAGCGCCACCGAGAAGTCGCGTTCGCCGAGCTGGGGCAAGACCAAGGCCGCCAACGCGATACCCAGCGGCTGCGCGGTCTGGCGGATACCCATCGCCAGGCCCCGCTGGTCCGGCGGGAACCAGCCGGTCACCAGCCGGCCACTGGCGGTGTTGGCGCTCGCGGCGGCCATGCCCCCGGCGAACAGGCAGGGCGCCTCGAACATGATCGAGGTCGGCACCAGCGCCGCCGCCAATGCCGCGCCGCCGGTCAAGCCCAACCCCAGCGTCAACACCAACCGCTCGCCGACCCGATCAGTCAGATAGCCCCAGCCGATCAGGGTCAACACCGTGCCCAGGCTGGGCATCGATGACAAGAAGCCGGCCTCGGCCAAGCTGATGCCGCGTTCGGCGTCAAGCGCCGGGATCAGAAACGCGATCCCGTTGATGAAGACCGTGGCGGATAACGTGGCGATCAACCCGACAGTGAGCAACCACCACCGCCGCGCGGTGCTGATCGATCCGGGTACGGCCGGGTGCTGGTCACGCATCCTGGCGGTCAGCGTAGTTGAGCACCCCGGCGGGGAGGTGGCCGAACAGTTGCCGCCCGGATTTCCGGCGTGCCCCCGATCGGGGTAATCTAGCCCGGGAAATTAGGGCAGCCTTTACTAACACATGCGAGGGGACCGGATGGCCGTCGATGACACCTCGGCGGTTGCGCAGTTCCCGTCCTGGATCGGCCGCTTTCCCGGCCCGGGCGCCGCGACCCTGCTGTTCCCACACGCCGGCGGAACGGCGGTCAACTACCGGCCGCTGGCGCTGGCCCTGGCCGCTGGCGCCGACACCTACGTCATGCAGTATCCGCAGCGTGCCGACCGGTTCCGCGAGCCGGCCGCTGAGACCCTGCCGGAGCTGGCCCGCAGCCTGTTCGACGCCGCGCCCTGGCACCAGGTCGGGCCGCTGCGGCTGTTCGGGCACAGCATGGGCTCGATCGTCGCGTTCGAGTTCGCCCGGATCGCCGAAGCGCGCGGTATCGAGATCCAGCGCCTATGGGCGTCTGCCGCGCCTGCCCCCGGCGTGATTTCCGGCCTGCGCAAGGTGCCCACCGGTGATGCCGACCTGCGCGCCGAACTCGCCCAGCTGGGCGGCACCGACCCGCGCATCCTGGCCGACGAGGAATTCCTCGCGCTGCTGTTGACTCCGGTGCGCTCGGACTATCAGGCGTTCAACCGCTACCACTGCGCACCCGAGGCGACCATCCGCGCCGACATCAACGTGTTGGGCGGCCGCGTCGACGACCGCGTCGGCACCGACCTGTTGGAGGGCTGGGCCGACCACACCACCGGCGCGTGCACGGTGTCGCTGTACGACGGTGGGCACTTCTACCACTACGAGCACATCGACACCCTGGCGAAGCGGATCATCGCCGATGACTGATCGGCGCGAGGACCCGGTCGTTATCGTCGGGCTTGGTGTCGAGGCGCCCGGCGGAATCGACACCGCCGAGCAGTACTGGGCGCTGCTGGCCGACGGTCGCGAAGCGCTGAGCGCCATCCCGGACGACCGCGATTGGGCGGTGCGTGAACTCATCGACGGATCACACCGCGACGGCTTCAAGCCGATCTGCAACGCCGGTGGCTTCCTTTCCGGCGCCGCCGAATTCGACCCCGGCTTCTTCGGGATCGCGCCGCGGGAAGCGATCGCGATGGATCCCCAGCAGCGGGTCGCGCTGCGGGTGGCCTGGCGCGCCCTCGAGGACGCCGGCATCAACCCCGACGAACTCAACGGCCACGACGTCGGGGTCTACCTCGGCGCGTCGGTCACCGGCTACGGCCCGGACATGGCGCAGTTCTCCGCCCACAGCGGTCACCTACTGCCCGGCACCGCGTTATCGGTGATCTCCGGTCGCGTCGCCTACACCCTCGGGCTGGCCGGTCCGGCGATCACCGTCGACACCTCGTGTTCGTCGGCGCTCTCGGCGCTGCACCTGGCCGTCCAGGCGATTCGCACCGGTGACGCCGACATGGCGCTCGCCGGCGGCGTGTGCGTGATGGGCTCGCCCGGATTCTTCGTCGAGTTCTCCAAGCAGCACGCGCTCTCCGACGACGGGCATTGCCGGCCGTACAGCGCCGCGGCCACCGGAACGGTGTGGGCCGAAGGCGCCGGAATCTTTGTGCTGCAGCGTAAGTCAGCGGCTTTGCGGGACGGCCGGCACATCTACGGCGAAATCCTGGCCAGTCGGCTCAACCAGGACGGTCACACCACCGGCCTGCTCACCCCCAGCGAGCAGGCCCAGCAGCGACTGTTCCGGCACGCGCTGGCCGACGCGGACGTGCAGCCCGGTCAGGTCGGCATGATCGAGGGCCATGGCACCGGCACCCGGGTCGGCGACCCCGTCGAACTGCGGTCGCTGATCCACGTCTACGGCGCCGACACCGAGCCGGGCACCGGCCCGCGGCTCGGCTCGGTGAAATCCAACATCGGGCACACCCAGGCCGCTGCCGGTGCACTCGGCCTGACCAAAGTGCTGCTGGCCGCCGAACACCAGCTGATCCCGCCCACCCTGCACGTGCACGACGGGTGGCACGACGGCATCGACTGGGACGGCGCGGGAATCACCCTGGCCGAAACCATCAGCGCCTGGCCAGCGCGCGACGGGCGCCGAATCGGCTCGGTCTCGGCGTTCGGGATGAGCGGAACCAATGCGCACGTGATCGTCGCGGTGGACGCTGCCGAGGCGGCGCCATGCTGAGCACCCACCCGACCGCCTTGCCCGACGGCCGCATCCCCGTTCTGATCTCAGCGCACGCCCGCGACCTGGTCCAGACCGAAGCCGCAGCGCTGGCACGCTACCTGCACACCCGGCAGGCCACGGTCGGGGCGGTGGCCCGGACGCTGCGGGCCACCCGCCCGATCCGCCGGTACCGCGCCGTGATCCGGGCCCGCGACGCCGGCGAGCTCATCAGCGGCCTCGAGGCGGTCTACCACGACGCCGAACACCCGCTGGTCGCCCGCTCCCATCAGCAGGAGGCCGCCCGCACCGCCTTCGTGTTCCCCGGGCAGGGCAACCAGTGGCCCGGCATGGGTGCCGACCTTTTGCGCATCGCGGCCTATCGCGCCGAGGCGGACCGCTGCGAGGAGGCTTTCCGCCGCGCCGATCATGCCTCGCCGTTGACCTATCTGCGCGGCGCCGACGATCCGGACCCGGTGGTGGTGCAGGCCGCGCAGTTCACTCACGCCGCGGCACTGGCCGCCACCTGGCGGCATTTCGGCGTGCTGCCCGACATCACCATCGGCCACAGCCTGGGGGAGCTCGCGGCCGCCTATACCGCCGGCGTGGTGGATCTCGACGCCGCGGTGGCGGTGGTGATCGCGCGGGCGGAGTTGACCGATTTGCTCACCGACAATGCCCCGGGGCGATTCGGCATGGCGATGATCGCCCTGGGTGCCGAGGCCGCCACCGAGTTCATCGCCGGAACCCCCGGCTGGCTGGAGCTGTCGGTGGTCAACGGCCCGGCATCGGTGGTCGTCTCCGGGGAATGGGCTGCGGTGCAGCAGATCCTGGAACGCGCCGACCGTCGCGGGGTGTTCGCCCGGGAGCTGGCGGTGCGCTACCCCGCTCACACCAGCGTCCTGGAACCGCTGCGTGACCGCATGATCGCGCAGCTTCCCGAGGCGAAATTCCACAGCGCCCCAGTCGAATTCATCGGCTCGGTGTATGGCGGCCCGATCCCGTCGGGCAAGACGTTCCGGCAGTACTGGTTCGACAATCTGCGGCAGCAGGTCCGGTTCGATCTGGCCACCGCCGCCGCAGTGGCGCGCGGCGTCACCACGTTTATCGAGATGTCGGCGCACCCCACCCTGCTCGTGCCGCTGGCCGACATCGCCGATACCGCGCAGGTGCTGGGCAGCACCGACCGCGATCACCCGGGCGATGAGGCGCTGGCGGCCAACATCGCCGCCGCGGCGATCGCCGATCCCGGCTACCGCTGGCGGGACTTCGCCGCCCCCGACGCAGGCGCACCGCTGCGGCATTTCCCGCACGCGCCGATGCACACCACCAGGCTGTGGGCCGGCGCCGCGCCGTCCGCGCAGCCCGACCGGCAGCCGGTCGTCATGACTGAACGGTGGGCACCGGTCGAAGAACCCACCGGTCGGCCGGCCGGGGTAGCCGTCATCGACTACACCGGGGCGTCGGCAGAACTGGCCGCGCAGCTCGCGGCCGGTTTGGTCGCCGGTGTGGCCGACCCAGCGGACGCCGACCTGCTGGTGCTGATCGCCCCGCCCGCCGACGATCCCGAGATCGCCGAGGCGGCAAGGACGTTCGCTGCGCACGCGGCCGCACAGACATCGCCGGCGCCCGGGCCGACGTGCCGACGGGTGTGGCTGATCACCCGCGGCGCCGAACGACTCGACACGGATCCGCCGCCGCGACCCGGGGCGGCCGCACTGGCGGCACTGCACCGCAGCACCGGATTCGGCTACCCCGACCAGACCTTCGCCCACCTGGACCTGCCGGCCCAACCCACCGCCGCCGATCTGCGGGCCGCGATCGCCGCACTGACCCTGACCGACACCGAGGTCGCGGTGCGCGCCGGACGGCTTTCGGTGCGGCGGTTGGTCGAATCTCCCGTCGCGCCAGGTGTGCCCGCGATCCCCGAGACCGTCGTGATCAGCGGCGGCACCGGGGCCATCGGAATGGCGTTCGCGGCGTTCTGCGCCGAACGCGGCGCCCGCGACATCGTCCTGCTCAGTCGCAGCGGGGCCGCTGATGCCGGTGCGGCCCGGTTGGATGCGCTGCGCGCGCGCACCGGCGCACGCATCAGCACCTTCCGGTGCGATATCACCGACGATGCGGCGCTGACGGCGCTGATCGACGAGCACCACCCGGCGCCGGCGGGGCTCATCGTGCACACCGCATCGGCGGAGGCGGTCGCCACCGAGCAGATCACCGGCAGCGCCGTTCGAGACGCCCTCGGCGCCAAAGTGATCGGACTGGACAACCTGGTACGGCGGTGGCCGCGGTACGCCGACGTGCACGTGCTGGTCTGCTCCTCGGTGCTGGCCCTGTGGGGCGGGTCGGGCCACGGCCTGTATGCGGCGGCCAACCGGATGGCCGACACCCTGGCACAGCGGCTGCGGGCCGACGGCCTGAACGCCAACTCGATCCGCTGGGGACTGTGGCAGAACGTTGCGGTAGTCGGCGGTGAAGAGAAGAACCGGATCGCCAGGACCGGCCTGACACCGATGCCGCCCGAGGCGGCGATCACCGCCGGACTGCTGGCCGCGCCGAACGACCCGGCGATCCTGGCCGCCGACTTCGACCGGCTGGCGGTGTTCTTCGACAGCCAGGGGGTGCCGCCCCCGTACGCCGAACCACCAACCGCCGCATCGGCGGATGCGAGCGCCGACCGCCCGGTCAGTGACGTGGTGGCCACCGAACTGGCGACGGTGCTCGGCCTGGACCGGCCCGACGACATCGACATGCACCGGGCGCTGGTCGACCTCGGCCTGGACTCCCTGCTCGCCCTGGACCTGCGCAAGCGACTGGGCCGGGCGACCGGCCGGCGGGTAGCGCTCGGACCGCTACTGGCCGGAATGACTGGCGCCCAACTGACGGCGACGCTGCATGACGACACAGCGCCGGCCGGGCGATGCGAAAGGACAGTGTTCACCCATGACTGACACCGTCGACCAATCGGCCGACGAGCTGCGGCTGCAGTTGCTGCGCCGCCGGCTCGCCGAACGGGGGCTGTCCGCAACCGAGTCGGCCACCGAATCTGCCGAGCCCGTGATGACCGACGGGCAGCGCCGCATGTGGTTCGTCCAGGCGCTCGACCCCGACGGGACCGTCGCCAACATCTCGGTCTCCTACCGGCTGACCGGTCCGCTCGATCCCGCCCGGCTGCGGACTGCCCTGGCCGCGGTGGCCGCCCGACACCCGGTGCTACGCACCACCTATGCCGTCGACGACGCCGGCGAACCCCGGCCGGTGACCGGCAACGTCACACCCGGATTCACCGAACACGACCTCACCGACCTTGCCGAACAAGCGCGGGCGCTGAGGCTGGAGGTGCTGGCCCAGCGCGAGTTCGCCACCCCGTTCCGGCTGGAATCCGATGCCCCGCTGCGACTCACGCTGATCCGGGTCGGGCCGGACGAACACATCCTGTTGCTGGTGGCCCACCACATCGCCTGGGACGACGCCTCCTGGGCGATCTTCTTCGCCGACTTGACTGAAGCCTATGAGGCCGAGGCCACCCCCGACGCTTTCGCCGCGCTTGGGCCCGTCCGCGTCGTCGCCCCACCGGCCGGCGCCGATCACGAAGCCGACCTGAACTACTGGCGCACGCTGCTGGCCGAGCCGCCCGACCCGCTGGAACTCCCCGGTCCGCGCGGCTCGGCGGTGCCGCACTCGTTGCGGGCCGGATTGTGCACCCGGGTGGTTCCTGTCGAGTTGATGGACGGCATCACCGAGTTGGCACGCAACAACGGCGCCACCGCCTATATGGTGGTCGCCGCAGCGCTATCAGCGCTGATTTTCCGCTACACCGCGACCGACGACTTCCTCATCGCCTCACCGGTTCTCAACCGCACCGCTGGCACCGAGGACGCGATCGGCTACTTCGGCAACACCGTGGTGCTGCGCGCGAAGATCAATGCCGCTGACCGGTTCAGCGACCTGCTGGCGCGCACGCGTGACACCGCGCTGGGGGCGTTCGCCCACCAGGGCATCAACCTCGATCGAGTGGTCCGCGAACTCAACCCGGACCGGCGCAACGGGGGAGTGGAACGCCTCACCCGGCTCAGCTTCGGCTTCCGGGCCGGCGATGGGCAGGGCTTCCATCCGCGCGGAATTGATTGCAGCCGAGCCGATTACCGCGGCAAGATCGCCCAACTGCCGCTGGGCATCATGCTAGAGGCCGGTGACGACGGGGCGCTGATCGAAGCCGAGTATCTGCACGACGTGCTCGACGAGGCACTGGTCGACCAACTGCTACGACACCTGGTGCAGCTGCTGGCCGCCGCCGTCGCCGACCCCCAGGCTTTCATCAGCGAGTTGGACATGCTCGGCGAAGCGGACCGCTCCTGGCTGGATGCGGCCTCGCGCGGACCGGACTTCGCCGCTACCCCGACCACGCTGGGCTCGCTGGTCGCCGACCGGGCGGCGCTGACCCCGGATGCCGTCGCCGTCGTCGACGATCACGGCCGTTACAGCTACGCCGAGATCAACGCCCGCGCCAACCGGATCGCCCACCACCTGATCGCGGCCGGGATCGGCACCGAGGACAAAGTTGCCGTGCTGCTGGGCCGCTCGGTCGACCTGGTGGTCACCGCACTGGGCATCGCCAAGGCCGGCGCCGCCTATGTACCCGTCGACCCCGAATACCCACCCGAGCGCATCGAATTCATCCTCGGTGACGCCCGGGCAGCCCTGGTCATCCGCGAACCGCTCACGCAAGAGGAGCTGGCCGGCCGGCCCGACACCGATCCGACCGATACCGACCGGGTACGCCCGCTGCGGCCGGAGAATCTGGCCTACCTGATCTACACCTCGGGTTCGACCGGGCTGCCCAAGGGCGTGGAGGTAGCCCACGCCCCGATCGCCGAATACCTGATGTGGTTCGGCCAGGAGTACCGCATCGACGACACCGACGTGCTGCTGCAGGTCGCCTCGCCGAGCTTCGACGTCTCCATCGGTGAACTGTTCGGCACCCTGGGCAACGGCGCCCGGCTGGTCATTCCACGCCCGGACGGGTTGCGCGACATCGGCTACCTGACCGACCTGCTGCAGCGCGAAGGCGTGACCGCCATGCACTTCGTGCCCTCGCTGCTCGGGCTGTTCCTGTCGCTGCCCGGGGTCAACCAGTGGCGCACCCTGCGACGCATCCCGATCGGCGGCGAACCGTTGCCCGGTGAGCTGGCCGACAAGTTCCATGCCACCTTCGACGCCCTGCTGCACAACTTCTACGGGCCCACCGAGACTGTGGTCAACTCCAGCCGCTACAAGGTGGAAGGCGCCCAGGGCAACCGGATCGTGCCGATCGGCAGCCCCAACATCAACACCACCATCCGGTTGCTCGACGACGCGCTACAACCGGTGCCCGTCGGCGTGATCGGTGAGATCTACATCGGCGGAACACATCTGGCCCGCGGCTACTTCGACCGGCCCAGCCTGACCGCGGAACGCTTCGTCGCCGACCCGTGGGCCGTCGGGCAGCGGATGTACCGCACCGGTGACCTGGCCCGCCGCAACGCCGCCGGCGACCTGGAATTCATCGGCCGCGCCGACGACCAGGTCAAGGTCCGCGGCTTCCGCATCGAACTCGGCGAGGTGGCCGCGGCCATCTCGGTGGACCCCAGCGTCGGACAGTGCGTGGTCGTCGTCTCCGACCTGCCCGCGCTCGGCCGCAGCCTGGTCGCCTACCTGACGCCCGCCGGAGACACGGAGGTGGAGATCCCCCGGATCCGGGCCCGGGTCGCCGCCGCGCTACCCGAATACATGGCCCCGGCCGCCTACGTGGTGGTCGACGACATCCCGATCACCACCCACGGCAAGATCGACCGTGCCGCCCTGCCCGACCCCCAGCCGATCGAGACCGCCGCATACCGGGAACCCGAGACCAACACCGAACACACGGTGGCGCAACTGTTCTCGCAACTGCTGGGCCGCGAGCGGGTCGGCGCCGACGACTCGTTCTTCGACCTCGGTGGCCACTCGTTGCTGGCCACCAAACTGGTGGCGGCGATCCGCGCCCGTTGCGGCGCGGAGATCGGGATCCGCGACATCTTCGAGGCCAGCACGGTGGCCCGGCTGGCCGCCGCGATCGAGCGGGCCCGGGCCGGTGAGAACGGGCCGGGCCGCCCGCCGCTGGTCGCGGTGCCACGATCGGGTCCGCTTCCGGTCTCGGCGTCGCAGCTGCGTACCTGGTTCGCCTACCGCCTGGACCCGGACGCCACCGGCGACAACATCCCCCTGACAGCCCGACTCACCGGCCCCTGCGATACCGCTGCCTTGACCGCCGCGCTCAACGATGTGGTGGCCCGCCACGACAGCCTGCGCACCACCTTCTGCGAGATCGACGGGCTGCCTCATCAGATCATCAACCCACCCGTTTCCGTGCCGGTGACCGAACTGCACTGCCCGGCAACCGATCCGGAGGAGGTAGCGCAGTGGACCCGGGCGCGGCTCGACGAGCAGCGCGGCGCGGGCTTCGACCTGGAGCGCGACTGGCCGATCCGGGCGGCGCTGCTGCACCTGCCCGGCGACGAGCGGGTGCTCTCGCTGGTGGTGCACCACATCGCCGCCGACCATTGGTCGGTGGAGGTGCTCTTCACCGACCTGCTGATCGCCTACCGGTCCCGCGCCGCCGGCGCCGAACCCTCGTGGGCGCCACCGGCATTGCAGTATGCGGACTTCGCGCACTGGCAAGGCGAGCTGCTGCGGGACGAGTCGGGGCTGATCGACGCGCAGCGCCGCTACTGGATCGAAGAACTGGCCGACCTGGCCGACGACACCGGCCCCCGGCCGGACTTCCCGCGCCCGGCCACCGCGAACGGCGCCGGCGACTCCGTCGCATTCACCATCACGCCGCAGGTGCGGGCCGGACTGGCCAGCTTGGCCCGCGAGACCGGCGCCACC
>Ga0164242_10006036_pt1 | contig 13397 bp, 7 predicted proteins | sample OricomgcompostMG_FD_108783 | JGI IMG/M metagenome (GOLD analysis project Ga0164242, IMG submission 108783) | Miracle-Growth compost microbial communities from Emeryville, California, USA - Original compost - Miracle growth compost (MG) ...
CGTCGAGCGTGGTGGTCTGCTGCCGCACGAGGTGGCGCACCTTCACGCGCCAGCCGCCGTCGCGGCGCTTCGTGAGGTCGCGCACCTCGGCGTTCAGCTGCAGCTCGGCGCCGGCCGCGACGAGGTTGTCGATGAGCCGCTTGGTCAGCGTGCCGAAGTTCACGTCCGATCCGGCGACAGAGCGCGTCGCCGCGAAGCGTTCGCCCTTGTCGCGTCCGCGCACGAGCAGCGGCGCCCACTCGGCGACCTGTGCCCGGTCTTCGCTGTACTCCATCTCTTCGAAGAGCACGTGCTGCTTCAGCGTCTCGTACCGCCTGCGCAGATACTCGATGTCGCTCGGCTTGCGCACGAACGTCATGTGCGGCGCGGGGTTGATGAAATCGGATGCCTGCCCCAGCTGCCCCTCTTCCACGAGGGTCGCCCAGAACTGACGGCTCTGCTGGAACTGCTCATTGATCTGGACGGCCTTGGTCGCGTCATCCGGATTCGGCATGTAGTTGAGCTCGCACAGCGCGCTGTGACCGGTGCCCGCGTTGTTCCACGGGTTCGAGCTCTCCTGCGCGATGCCCCCGAGTCGCTCGAGGATGACGATCGACCAGTCCGGCCTCACCCGCTTCAGGAAGGTGCCGAGCGTGGCGGACATGATGCCGCCACCGATCAAGACCACGTCAACGGGGGCTTTGTCGCTCACCCGTTCATCCTATCTGTCTCGAGATCGAGAGATTTTTGTCAGACGGCGACGCCGCGGGCGGCGACGAGCTCCGCGATCTGCACCGCGTTGAGCGCGGCGCCCTTGCGCAGGTTGTCGTTCGAGGCGAAGAACGCGAGACCGCGGCCCCCCGGCACGCCCTCGTCCGCGCGGATGCGCCCCACGAAGCTCGGGTCCTTGCCGGCGGCCTGGAGCGGAGTCGGAATGTCGGTGAGCGCCACCCCCGGGGCATCCGTCAGCAACTCGGTCGCCCGCTGGGGCGAGAGCGGCCTCTCGAACTCGGCGTTCACCGACATCGAGTGCCCCGTGAAGACCGGCACGCGCACGCAGGTCCCCGAGACGAGCAGCTCGGGCAGCTCGAGGATCTTCCGGCTCTCGTTGCGCAGCTTCTTCTCCTCATCGGTCTCATTGAGGCCGTCGTCGACGAGGTTGCCCGCGAACGGGATCACGTCGAACGCGATCGGCCGCTTGTAGACCTGCGGGTCGGGCAGCGGGACGGCCGCACCGTCGTGCACGAGGTCGAGCAGGTGATCGGATGCCACGGCCGCGCGCGCCTGATCCGCGAGCTCCTGCGCGCCCTTCAGCCCGGAGCCCGACACCGCCTGATAGCTCGAGACGACGAGGCGCCGCAGCCCCGCCTCCCGGTCGAGCACCTTCAGCACGGGCATGATCGCCATCGTCGTGCAGTTCGGGTTCGCGATGATGCCCTTCTTCGCCTCGTCGAGGGCGTGCGGGTTCACCTCGGCGACGATGAGGGGCACCTCGGGGTCCATGCGCCACGCGCTCGAGTTGTCGATGACGAGGGCGCCCGCGGCGGCGAAGCGCGGGGCAGCGGCCCGGGAACCGGTGGCCCCGGCCGAGAACAGCGCGATGTCCAGCCCGGCGGGGTCGGCCGTCTCGACGTCCTCGACGACGATCTGCTCGCCCCTGAACTCGAGGGTCGAGCCCGCGCTGCGGGACGTGGCGAAGAAACGGATGCTGGCGATCGGGAACTCCCGCTCGGCGAGCAGCCGGCGCATCACGGTGCCGACCTGGCCGGTGGCGCCGACGACGGCGACGTGGAATCCGTTGGTGCTCATCTGTTCTCGATTCGGTTGGGGTGCTGCTCGGTGCGGGTGCGGTGCTCGGTGCGGTGCTCCGCCTTGCCCTACCCCGCCCGACACTTCCGACCGGGAACCGGGTCGGAAGTGTCGGCGGGGGTACGGGAAAGCGGGCGGCGGGGTCGGAAGTGTCGGCGGGGGTAGGACGGGGGGAGGGAAGGTCAGCGGCCGGTGCCGGCGTAGACGACCGCGGTTTCCGTGCCGTCGAGGCCGAAGGACTTGTGCACCACGCGCGCCGCCTCGGCGAGCACGTCGGCGCGGGTCACGACGGAGATGCGGATCTCGGACGTGGAGATCATCCCGATGTTGATCCCCGCCTCGGCGAGACTGCGGAACAGCTGGGCGGAGACCCCCGTGTTGGTGCGCATTCCCGCGCCGACCAGCGCGAGCTTGCCGATCTGGTCGTCGTACTGCAGCGACTGGAATCCGATCACATCCTGCTCGGCGCGCAGCGCCTGCAGCACGCGCTGCCCGTCGGCCTTCGGCAGCGTGAACGAGATGTCGGTGAGACCGGTCGCGGCGGCCGACACGTTCTGCACGATCATGTCGACGTTGGCGCTCTGCTTGGCGACGGCGTCGAAGATCGCCGCGGCCTTGCCGAGCACGTCGGGCACTCCGACGACGGTGATCTTCGCCTCGGAAAGGTCGGTGGCGACACCGGAGATGATGGGCTCTTCCACAGTTCCGTTCTCCTGCATTTCGCGCCGAATGCGCTCGGCGGTCTCGGCGGCGGTCTCATTGACGACCAGGGTGCCCTCGTTGTTGTTGAACGAGGAGCGCACGTGCAGCGTCACTCCGTGGCGGCGGGCGTACTCCACGGCGCGGATGTGCAGCACCTTCGCGCCGCCGGCGGCGAGTTCGAGCATCTCCTCACTGGAGATCGTGTCGATTTTCCGGGCGAGGGGCACGATGCGCGGGTCGCAGGTGAAGATGCCGTCGACGTCGGTGTAGATCTCGCAGACCGTGGCGCCGAGGGCGGCCGCCAGCGCAACCGCCGTGGTGTCGCTGCCGCCGCGGCCGAGCGTCGTCGTGTCGCCGGTCTCGGCGTTGAACCCCTGGAACCCCGCGACGATCGCGATCGCGCCCTCGTCGAGCGCCTCGCGGATGCGGCTCGGCGTCACATCGACGATGCGGGCGGCGCCGAAGCGGTTGTCGGTGATCATGCCGGCCTGGAAGCCGGTGAAGCTGCGCGCGTCGTAGCCCATCGTGCCGATCGCCATGGCGAGCAGCGACATCGAGATGCGCTCGCCGCTCGTGAGCAGGATGTCGAGCTCACGCGGCTCGGGCATCGGCGTGACCTGGTGCGCCAGGTCGATGAGCTCGTCGGTCGTGTCGCCCATCGCGCTGACCGCGACGACGACCTCGTTGCCGGCCTTGCGCGTCTCCACGATGCGCTTGGCGACGCGCTTGATGCTCTCTGCATCGGCGACGGAGCTGCCGCCGAACTTCTGCACGATCAGCGCCACGGGCTCTCCTACTTGCTGTGCTGTGCTGCGGGCTCGGGTGTTGAGGGGTTCCGGCCATTCTACGGCCCGTCTCGGGGCCGTTACGCGACCGGCATGACGGATGCCGGACGCCGCAGGGCCGCACGGGGAAGCCTCTCGACGTGGAGAGGTCGCATCGGTCCGATTCCAGGTTGTCCAAGCCTGGGCGTTTTGGACAATTTGCGGTGTCGCGGATCGTCGCGGTCGCAGCGGCCGTGGCGGCCGTGGCGGTCGCAGCGGTCCTCGCGGTCGTAGCGGTCGTAGCGGTCGCAGTGGTCGTGGCGGTCGCAGCGGTCGTGGCGGCCGTGGTGACGGCACCGTGAAGTCGCCGCCACTTACTGCGCCATCGTGGGCGGCGCATGCCGCACTAAGCGGCGAGCACTTGTGGGTCCCTAGCCGACGACGACGCGGCGGCCCTCGAAGGCGCGGCCGAGGGTGACCTCGTCGGCGTACTCGAGGTCGCCACCGACCGGCAGGCCCGAGGCGAGGCGGCTCACGCGGATCTCGAGCGTCTTCAGCAGGCGGCTCAGGTAGGTCGCCGTCGCCTCACCCTCGAGGTTGGGGTCGGTGGCGATGATGACCTCTTCGACGGTGCCGTCAGCGAGGCGCTGCATGAGCTGCCGGATGCGCAGGTCATCGGGGCCGATGCCGTCGATCGGGCTGATCGCGCCGCCGAGCACGTGGTAGAGCCCGCGGAATTCGCGGGTGCGCTCGATCGCCACGACATCCTTCGCCTCTTCCACGACGCAGATGAGCGCGGCGTTCCGGCGCGGGTCGCGGCAGATCGAGCAGAGTTCCTGTTCCGAGACATTGCCGCACTGCTCGCAGAACCGCACCTTGTCGCGCACCGCGAGCAGCGTCTCGGCGAGCTTGGTCACGTCGAACGACTCGGTCTGCAGGATGTGGAACGCGATGCGCTGCGCCGACTTCGGCCCAATGCCGGGCAGGCGGCCCAGTTCGTCGATCAGGTCCTGGACGATTCCCTCGTACATCAGCGCCCCCCGTCAGGCAGCTGCTGCTCTTCGATGAACCGCGCGTTGAGGATCTCGCGCACGACCGCTTCGCCGTAGCGCTGCACTCCGGTCTCGGCGGCGAAGCTGGGGCCCTTGCGCGGCGCCTCCGACGCTACTCGGCCAACGGGTGACGCCGCCGGCTCCGCAGGGGGTGCGGCCGGCGCGGCATCCGGGTCCTCTTCGAAGCTCGGCGCGTCGTCGTCGGAAGGCGGCGCGACGGTCGACCACCCCTCGTCATCGACGGCAGGCGCGGCGACGGATGCCTGAGCCGCAGCGCTCTCCTTCGGAAGCGGCGGCACCGCCTGAAGCTTGGGACGCGCCTCGACCACCGGCGCCTCGGCCGGTTGCGGTGCAGTTGCGGCCGCACCGGAGCCCGGGATCGCGACCGTGGCCCAGGTTGTCACCGGGCCCGAGTCCTTCGGCAGGTCGGGGACAGCGGTGAGACGCGGGGCGGGGGCCGGGGCAGGGGTCTCGACACGCGCCTCCGGCGCTACGCGACCAGCAGGAGACGCCTCGGGCGCTCGGCCGGCGGGTGCACTCGCCGGCGCGCGCCCAGCGGAGGCGCCCTCGGCAGATGCCGGAGGAGTGACTCCGAAGCCCTCCGCCTTGAGGCTCTGTGCGAAATCCGTCGCGGTCTTCGCCACGAACTTGACCCGCACGCCCAGCACCTTCTGAATCGCCTCGCGCAGCACGTCGCTGACGTTCTGCGTCGCGCCGGGCTGCGGGCGGAAGCTCGCGATGTCGTTCTCGCTGGGGAACGTCAGCGTCAGCACGTCGTTCTCGTACTTCCGCACCGTGGCGGTGACGACGACGAGCCAGGCGCTCATCTTGACGGTCTTGACCGCTTCGAGGATCTGCGGCCATGCGTCCTTCACGAGCTGCACCGTGACGGGGCCGACGGGCTTGGCCGGTGCCTCCGCAGCTCCCGCGGGCTGAGCCGCCGGTGCGGCCGGCGCCTCGGGCCCCTTCGCGGAAGTCGTCGGCGCCTCCTCTTCGACACCGGTCACGCCTGGCGTGGCCCAGCCTGCGCCGGGAGGCGGCGACACGGGGGTCGACGGGGCCGGTGCAGGCTCGGTACGGGCCGGGGGTGCGGGGCGACCGGCTGCGGCAGAGGCTGCCGGTGCGGCATCCGTCACGCCCACACGGCGCTCGAGTCGCTCGACGCGCGCGATCGAACCCGCATCATCAGCACTGGGCACGAGGGCGCGCGCGATCATCAGCTCGAGATGCAGCCGTGGCGAGGTGGCGCCGGACATCTCGGTCAGGGCGGCGTTCACGATGTCGGCGATGCGCGAGAGCTCCGCCGCGCCGAACGCGCGCGCCTCCGCTCCCATGCGCTCGAGTTCGGCCTCGGGGGTTCCGCGCAGCACGGCGGCCGCCTTCTCAGGGCCGGCCGCGGCGATGATGATCAGGTCGCGGAGGCGCTCAAGCAGATCCTCCACGAAACGACGCGGGTCCTGCCCGGTCTGGATGACCCGGTCGATCGCCGCGAAGGCGGTCGACGAGTCGCCGGCGGCCATCGCCTCGACGACCTCATCGAGCAGCGCGGAGTGGGTGTAACCGAGCAGCGCGACCGCGCGCTCGTAGCCGATCTCGTCGCCCTCGGACCCGGCGATCAGCTGGTCGAGCAGCGAGAGGGTGTCGCGCGGTGAGCCGCCGCCCGCGCGCACCACGAGGGGCAGCACGCCGGGCGCCACCCTCATTCCCTCTTCATCGACGAGCTTCTGCACGTAGTCGAGCATCAGCGCCGGCGGCACAAGGCGGAACGGGTAGTGGTGCGTGCGCGAGCGGATCGTGCCGATGACCTTCTCAGGCTCGGTCGTCGCGAAGATGAACTTCACGTGCTCGGGCGGCTCTTCGACGATCTTGAGCAGCGCGTTGAACCCCGCCGAGGTCACCATGTGCGCCTCGTCGAGGATGAAGATCTTGTACCGATCACGAGCCGGCGCGAACACCGCGCGCTCACGGATGTCTCGCGCGTCGTCGACGCCGTTGTGGCTCGCCGCATCGATCTCGACGACGTCGAGGGACCCCTGCCCGCCACGGCCCAGTTCGATGCAGCTGGGGCACTTCCCACACGGTGTATCAGTGGGCCCCTCGGCGCAGTTCAGGCAGCGGGCGAGGATGCGCGCGCTCGTGGTCTTGCCGCAGCCTCTCGGGCCGGAGAACAGGTAGGCATGGTTCACGCGATTGGTGCGCAGCGCCGTCATCAGCGGCTCGGTCACCTGCGACTGGCCGATCATCTCGGCGAAGGTCTCAGGCCGGTAGCGGCGATAGAGGGCGGTAACCACCCCCCAATCGTAACGGCGGGGTGCGACATCGGCCGGGTCCCCGAGGGGGTGTGGAAACCGCTTCGCGTTCGGGCGGCGATGCTCCCCGAATCGGGGCGCTTATCGTTCCAGGGGCGGCGTGTCGAGGAATCCCGCCGCCCGAATGCGGGCGGCCCTCTGTCCACAGCCGACCGATGAGCGGAGATCTCCACATTTCGGCCCGTGGCCCACGGGCTCGCCTCGCGGCAGCCCCCACTATGAACGCCATGCTCCCGACGCCACTGTGCACCATCGGCCACGTTGCGACCCGTCGTGATCTGGAGAATCTTGGCGTTACTCGCGGGGAACTCGAGGCCATGCTGACGGCAGGCGTGGCACGACCCCGCAAGGGCGTCTACGCGTGCGAGCACCTGGACGCTGCAGAGCGCACCGCCGTCATCGTCGGTGCTCGCCTCGACTGCATCACCGTGTTGAGGCGGCACAAGATCTGGGTCGGCCACGAGAAGGGGCTGCACTTGCGCATGCCTCGCGAGGCAGGTGGGCACGCGTGGCAGCGCTTTAGGGCCATCGCCGCCAGCTACTCGTCCCGCCGCTTCGCGGTGCTCGGCTCGCGCACCATCTCTGCGCACTCGCTGCGGTGTGCTCCCGCGGGGCCGGGCGGCCGCCTTGAAGTGGCCGTGATGGATGCGCTTCGCCAGGCGATGAACTGCCTTCCGCCCGACGACCTCGTCGCCGCGCTCGAGTCGGCTCTCCATCTGAAGAAGATCACCGCATCTGACCTCGACCAGCTGATCATCGAGGCACCGGAGCGTCTCCAGACCGCATTGGCGCACGTGACGCCCGGCGCCCAGTCGGGCTATGAGACGAAGGCGCGTCTGAAACTTCAGCGCGCCGGGCACCATGTGGAGATTCAGGTAGCGGTTCCGGGCGTCGGCCACGTCGACACCGTGGTCGATGGCGTCGTCGCTCTCGAGATCGATGGCCGAGAAACCCATGCCGAGGCTTTCGAGATGGACCGCGATCGCGATCTGGGGACCGAGCTTTGGGGATTACGGGGCCTTCGGATTCCGGCAGTGTGGGTCGACACGCGCTGGGACGACGTGGAGGCGGCTCTGGAGCGGATGATTGCCGACGCGCTCAGGGGCCGCGCCCGGTCAGTGAGTCGGATGTCTCGCCGGCGCCGCCGCATTCGGGCGGAGATCTTCGACGACACTCCGCAGCCAGAGCGATAAGGGCCGCCGAGCGGGCACGATTGCCGCCCGAACGGAGACGGCTCTACCTTGACATGATCCCGAGGGTCTGACGGGCGATCTCAAGTTCCTCGTTCGTCGGCACCACCAGCACGGTCACCGGTGACGAGTCCGTCGAGATGACGCTGATGCCGGAGCCGACGGAGGTGTTCCGCTCGGGCGAGAACTCGACCCCGATTCCCTGGAGGCCCGTCAGCGCGGCCGCGCGCACCGGTGCGCTGTGCTCGCCGATTCCGGCGGTGAACGCGATGACGTCGGCGCCGCCGAGCAGCGCGTGGTAGGCGCCGATGTAGAACTTGAGGCGGTGCGCGACGACCCTCGTCGTGAGCTGGGCGCGCTCGTCGCCGGCCACGGCACGCTGCTGCACGTCGCGGGAGTCGCTGACGCCGGCGAGCCCGAGCAGACCGCTGCGCTTGTTCACGAGTGTGTCGAGCTCGTCGATCGACAGGCCCGCATGCCGGGCGAGGTGGAAGAGCACGGATGCGTCGATGTCGCCGGTCCGCGTGCCCATGACGAGGCCCGCGAGGGGAGTCATGCCCATGCTCGTGTCGATCGACCGGCCGCCGTCGACGGCGCACGCGCTCGCGCCATTGCCGAGGTGCAGCACGATCTGCTTGAGCTCCTCGACCGGACGGCCGAGGAAGTCCGCGGCGGCGCGCGACACGTAGCGGTGCGACGTGCCGTGGAAGCCGTACTTCCGCACCTGGTGTTGCTGGGCGAGGTCGTAGTCGAGGGCGTACGTGTATGCCTCTGGCGGCATGCTCTGATGGAAGGCCGTGTCAAACACGGCCACCATCGGCAGCCCGGGGAAGGAACGCTCAGCCGCGTCGATGCCCTGGAGGGCGCCCGGGTTGTGCAGCGGCGCGAGCTCCGACAGCTCGTCGATGGCCGCCTTCACCTCGGCGTCGATGAGCGTCGGCTCGAAGAACCGCGAACCGCCGTGCACGACCCTGTGCCCGATGGCCACGAGCTCGCTCTCAAGCGACGGTCCGTGCTCGTCGAAATCCGCGCGCATGACCGCGCATGCGGCGGTGTGGTCCGGAACCTGCGCCTCGTGCTCGACGGTCACGCCGCCCGCCTTGTGCGTCGCGTGCCCGGAACCCTCCCCGATCCGCTCGATCAGCCCGCTCGCCAGCGTCTCCTCGCTCGACATGTCGATGAGCTGATACTTCAGCGACGATGAGCCGCTGTTGATGACGAGGATGCTGGGCAACTTCGGTTCCTCTCGGGAGGTCGTGCTTTCCGGGCGCCGCTACTCGACCGGCGACGTCTGCGCCTGAATCGCCGTGATGGCGATCGTGTTCACGATGTCGTCGACGAGCGCGCCGCGCGACAGGTCGTTGACGGGCTTGTTGAGGCCCTGCAGCACGGGGCCGATCGCCACGGCGCCGGACGAGCGCTGCACGGCCTTGTAGGTGTTGTTCCCCGTATTCAGATCAGGGAATATGAACACCGTCGCGTGCCCCGCGACCTTCGAGCCGGGCAGCTTCGCCGCGGCGACGACGACATCGGCCGCCGCGTCGTACTGCAGCGGTCCCTCGACCAGCAGCTCGGGCGCGCGCTCGTGCACGAGGGCCGTCGCCGCGCGCACCTTCTCCACGTCGGCCCCGGAGCCCGAATCCCCCGTCGAATACGACAGCATCGCCACCCGCGGTTCGATGCCGAACTGCGCGGCCGTCGCCGCGGACGAGATCGCGATGTCCGCGAGCTCGGTTTCGCTCGGGTCGGGGATCACGGCGCAGTCGCCGTAGACCAGCACACGATCCGCGAGCGCCATGAGGAACACCGACGAGACGACGGACACGCCGGGCTTCGTCTTGATGACCTCGAACGCCGGCCGGATCGTGTGCGCTGTGGTGTGGGTCGCCCCCGAGACCATGCCGTCGGCGAGGCCGAGATGCACCATCATGGTGCCGAAGTACGAGACATCCGTCACCGTGTCGAGGGCGCGCTCGAGCGTCATGCCCTTGTTCTTGCGGATCTCGTGGTACTCCGCGCCGAAGCGATCGCGCAGCTCCGGGTCGGTCGGGCTCAGCACGGCGGCGGCAGCGAGATCGAGGCCGAGTGCCGTCGCCCGACCGCGCACCGCCTGCTCGTCGCCGAGGATCGTGAGCTGCGCGATGTCGCGCTCGAGCACGGTGGAGGCGGCGCGCAGAATGCGGTCGTCATCGCCCTCGGGCAGCACGATGTGCTTGCGCACGGCACGGGCGCGCTCGAGCAGCCGGTACTCGAACATCAGCGGGGTCACCACGGGTGACGGTTCGACGTCGAGCGCGTCGAGCAGCTCGATGTGATTCACGTTCCGGTCGAAGAGCGTGATGGCCCGCTCGGTCTTGCGCGGGGAATCCGCCCCCATGCGCGTGCGCGCCCCGTTGATCCGCACCGTGGTCTCGAAGGTGCCGAACCGCGTGGCGATGATCGGCAGCGCAGGGGCCATGCCGGCGATCAGGCGCGTGATGGGCTCCGACAGCGTGAAGCCGCCGTTCAGCACGATCGCCGACACCGACGGGAACGTCCCCGCCTCGTAGGTCGCGAGCACGGCGAGCAGCGTCTCGGTGCGGTCGCCCGGAACGACCACGACGGCGCCGTCGATGAGCCGCGTCAGCACGTTCTCCATCGACATGCCCGCGACGACCACGTCGAGCACCTCGCGCTCGAGCAGTTCGGCGTCCCCGAACACCAGCTCGCCTTCCACCGCCTCGAGCACCGAGGCGACGGTCGGTGCCACGAGCACGGGGTCCTCGGGAAGCACCCACACGGGTCGCTCGGGGGCGTCGCCGAGGGCTCCCGGTCGCGCCGATGCAGCAGGGTTGACGGATGCCCGCACCGTGCGGTGGATCTCGGCGAGCGCCTCCGGGTCGGCGCGGTTCACGACCACTCCGAGCAGCGAGGCGTGCTCCTGCCGCAGCTCGTCGATCGCGAGGACGGCGAGCTGCCGCACCTGCTCGGTCGAGCGGGCGGCCACTCCCCCGAGCCGCTCGTGCTCGCTGCGGTGCCCGACGCGGCCGCTCACGACGAGCAGAACCGGCGCGCCGAGGTTCGCCGCGATGCGGGCGTTGAAGGAGAGCTCGGTGGGGGCGCCGACATCCGTGTAGTCGCTGCCCACGATGACGACCGCGTCGCACCGCCCGGCGATGCGCCGATAGCGCTCGATGATGCGCCCGAGCGCGGCATCCGTGTCGGCATGCACCTCGTCATAGCTGACGCCCACCGCCTCGTCATACGAGAGGTCGGCCGTCTGGTTGGCGAGCAGCCACTCGAGGACGTAGTCGCGCTCGCTCGTGCTGCGGGCGACCGGGCGGAACACGCCCACTCGGCCGACCTGCCGCGACAGGGTGCGCAGCACGCCGAGGGCGATCGTCGATTTCCCGGTTTGCCCCTCGGCCGAGGTGACGTAGACCTGTCTCATCTTCTCCCTGCGTGCGGCGCCGACCGGCCGCCTCACTCGTTGTCGGCGCCCGTGTCGTTGACGTTGGCGGTGCTGCCACCCTTCCACGCCCACTTGGCGACTTCCGGAATGTCCTCGCCGTTCTCGTACGCGTAGAGGCGCGCCTGCAGCCTCTTGTCCACCATCTGCTGACGCAGCCCGGCGTAGCGCTGCGCGAGGCCGGGCACCCGGTCGATGGCGTCGATCACGAGGTGGTAGCGGTCGAGATCGTTGCGCATGACCATGTCGAACGGCGTGGTCGTCGTGCCCTCTTCCTTGTAGCCGCGCACGTGCAGGTGGTTGTGCCCGTTGCGGCGGTAGGTGAGGCGGTGGATCAGCCACGGGTAGCCGTGGTAGGCGAAGATCACGGGCTTGTCTGCGGTGAAGATCGCGTCGTAGTCGCGGTCGGAGAGGCCGTGCGGGTGCTCGTCCTCCGGCTGCAGCTTCATGAGGTCGACGACGTTCACGACGCGCACCTTGAGGTCGGGAATGTGCTGCTGCAGGATCTCGGACGCCGCGAGCACTTCGAGGGTCGGGATGTCGCCGGCCGCGGCCAGCACGACGTCGGGCGACTCGCCCTCGACCTCGGAGCCGGCCCACTCGAAGATGCCGAGGCCACGCGTCATGTGCAGCACGGTCTGCTCGACGGTCAGCAGGTTCGGCTGCGGCTGCTTGCCCGCGACGACGACGTTCACGTAGTTCTCGGAGCGCAGGCAGTGGTCGTAGGTCGAGAGCAGGGTGTTGGCGTCGAACGGCAGGTAGACGCGCACCACGTCGGCCGACTTGTTCACGACGTGGTCGATGAAGCCCGGGTCCTGGTGTGAGAAGCCGTTGTGGTCCTGCCGCCACACGTGGCTCGAGAGCAGGTAGTTGAGCGACGAGATCGAGCGCCGCCAGGGGATCTCGCGCGTCACCTTCAGCCACTTCGCGTGCTGGTTGAACATCGAGTCGACGATGTGGATGAACGCCTCGTAGCTCGTGAAGAGGCCGTGTCGGCCGGTGAGCAGGTAGCCCTCGAGCCAGCCCTCGCACTGGTGCTCGGAGAGCACCTCCATCACCCGGCCGGTGGGCGCGATGTTCGTGTCGATCGGCCAGATCTCGCCCGCGAACTGCTTGTCCGTCGCGTCGTAGACCGGAGGGGCGAGGCGATTGGATGCCGTCTCGTCGGGCCCGAAGATGCGGAAGTTGTCGGGGTTGTCCTCGATGACGGTGGCGAGCCACTGACCGAGCACGCGGGTGGCCTCATTCGACGAGGCGCCCGGGGACGGGACATCCACCCCGAACTCGCGCCAGTCGCGCAGCCGCAGGTCCTTGCGCAGGAGGCCGCCGTTGGCATGGGGATTCGCGCTCATGCGCCGCTCGCCCTTGGGCGCGATCGCGACCGCGTCGGCGACGGGGGCGCCGTTCTCGTCGAACAGCTCCTCCGGCTTGTAGGAGCGCATCCAGGCCTCGAGCAGCGCCGTGTGCTCGGGGGTGTCGCGTGCGTTCGCGAGCGGCACCTGGTGTGCGCGCCACGTGTTCTCGACCTGCACGCCGTCGATCACGGGCGGGCAGGTCCAGCCCTTGGGCGTGCGCAGGATGATCATGGGCCACTTCGCGCGGCCCTCGAGCGTGCCGGCGGCGGCGGATGCCTTGATGTCGGCGATCTCGTTGAGAACGGTGTCGAGCACGGCGGCGTAGCGCTTGTGCACCTCGATCGGGTCCTCGCCGTCGAAGCCGCCCTCGACGAGGTACGGGTGGTAGCCGTAGCCGTTGAACAGGTCGAGGAGCTCGTCCTGCGGAATCCGATCGAGAACCGTCGGGTTCGCGATCTTGTAGCCGTTGAGGTGAAGGATCGGCAGCACGACGCCGTCCTGCACGGGATTCAGCCACTTGTTGGAGTGCCAGCTGGTGGCGAGCGGGCCGGTCTCGGCCTCGCCGTCGCCGACGACCGCCATGACGAGCAGGTCGGGGTTGTCGAACGCGGCGCCGAAGGCGTGGCTCAGCGCGTAGCCGAGCTCGCCGCCCTCGTGGATCGACCCGGGCGTCTCGGGCGCCACGTGGCTCGGGATTCCGCCGGGGAACGAGAACTGCTTGAAGAGGCGCTTGAGGCCTGCCTCGTCCTGCTCGATGTCGTGGTACACCTCGGAGTAGGTGCCGTCGAG
>Ga0164242_10006037_pt1 | contig 13396 bp, 9 predicted proteins | sample OricomgcompostMG_FD_108783 | JGI IMG/M metagenome (GOLD analysis project Ga0164242, IMG submission 108783) | Miracle-Growth compost microbial communities from Emeryville, California, USA - Original compost - Miracle growth compost (MG) ...
GCGGGCCGGGCGGGTCCGGCGGGCCGGCCCGCGCTACGAGCCGAGGTGCGCGCGCAGGAACGTGAGAATGTCGGCCTTCATCTTCGGGGTCAGCACGCCGAAGGAGTGGAAGGTGCCGTCGCGCTGCTCGACCGTCACAGGCACGCCAGCCCTCGTGAGAGCGGCGGCGAGAGCATCGCCCTGCGCGTGCGGCACGAAGTCGACGGATGCCTGGCCGATGAACGTCGGCGGGTCGCCCGCGCTCACGTCGCGCAACGGCGAGGCGGCGGCCGCGGCCGGGCACCTGGCGAGGGTCGCGCAGCCGAGGAATCCGTTCTCATCCGCGGTGAGCCGCGGATCCTGCCGGGCGGTGCGCGCGTCGGCGGTGAGGTCGACGGGGCCGGAGAGATCGACGAGGGCGGCGACGCGATCGCCGCTCGTGAGCGGCCCGTCGCCGCGCAGGGCGAGCAGCGCCGCGAGGTTGCCGCCGGCCGACCCGCCGAAGACCGCGATGCGCGCGGGGTCGAACTCGTAACGGCTCGCGGTCGCGGGCGTGCGCATGAAGCGCAGCGCGGCCCGCGCGTCCTGGGGCTGCGCGGGGTAGCGGGCGGCGGGCCAGAGCCGGTAGTCCGCGTTGAAGGTCACGAAGCCGGCCTGCGCGAGCCACTCGCAGGTGTCCTCGACGGTGGACTTGTCGCCCGAGTGCCAGCCGCCGCCGTGGATCAGCAGCACCGCGGGGTGCACCGTCCCGGTGGGGGCGGGCGCGCAGATGTCGAGGCGCTGTTGTGGGTCGCGCGTGCCGGCGTACGGCACGTCGGGCGTGACGACGACCCCGGCGGGCGGCTTCGCCTCGGCGGCGGGGGCGGCGTGGGCGCCGGCTGCCGTGGCCGTGGCATCCGTCGCCGAGCACGCCGCGAGCGCGGCGGTCAGCGCGAGGGCGGTGAGGGCGGCGAGGCCGCGCCCGTGCAGGAGGCGGTGCCACGCCGGTGAGATGTGCGTGGCCACGTGGGCGTCTCCCGTTGCTGTGTAACCCAGGAAGCATAGGCACGATTCTGTGGCGTCGAGCAACACCCGTTCGGGGGTGACGGATGCCGCGCCGGGCAGGCTCCCAGCAGCGTGCCGTAGCCTGGCCACGTCGGCTTTCTGATGTGCCCAGCGTGGGCAACCCAAAGTTTGTATGTCAGTGCGGCCGGTAGGGGCCATCGGCGCCCCCGGGCCCCGCTGTGGCGGGCTCTGACATCTCTTCAACTCCAGAAAGCAATGGCGTCTTCATGCCCAAGAACGTGAAGCGCGGCGGCAGCCGTGCGCCCAAGAACTTCGACCCCTCCTACGCCCGCAACTCCAAGGTGAAGCCCGGCTCGCGCAGCCCCGGGCATCGCGGGTATCGACCGGATGCCGCCGACGACGGCGCCCCGCAGAAGAAGTCGCGCTGGTCGTCCGAGCAGCGCGTCGCGCGCGGGCACTCGGCGGACCGCCGCGAGCCGCAGCGCCCCCAGCGCTTCGAGCGTCAGGATCGCTTCGATCGCGAGCGCCAGGCCGACCGTGGTGAGCGCCGCTTCGAGCGTTCGGACCGTCCCGAGCGCCGCGACGATCGCCCGGCCCGCGGCTTCGGCCGTGATGACCGCGCCCCGCGCCGGTTCGATCGTGATGACCGTGCCCCGCGTCGGTTCGATCGTGACGACCGTGCTCCGCGTCGTTTCGATCGTGACGACCGCGCGCCGCGTCGATTCGATCGTGACGAGCGTCTCCATTCGCCTTCGGCGAGCCGACGTGCGGACGGCTCCGCCGGTCGACTCGCGCGCAGCGCGAATGGAGACCGTCGCCGCACGGGCTCTGACTTCTACGGCGATGCCGGCGTCAAGGCATCCGTCGCCCCGCACGACGACGTCGTGCTCGAGCGCCTCGCCGCGCAGGCCACGCAGGCCGGCGACGTCGAGGGCGTGACGTTCGCCGACCTTGGTCTGGGCCAGGGCATCGTCCGCGCGCTCGAGGGAATGGGGGCGCACAGCCCGTTCCCGATCCAGGCGGCGACGATTCCCGACGTGCTCGCGGGCCGCGACGTGCTCGGCCGTGGCCGCACCGGGTCGGGCAAGACCATCGCATTCGGCGCTCCGGTCGCGGAGTCCCTGCTGCGCAGCGGCTCCGAGGAGATCGCCGCCGGCAGGCGCAGCAAGCGCCAGAACGGCCGCGCGCCGCGCGCGCTGATCCTCGCCCCGACGCGCGAGCTCGCGCTCCAGATCGACCGCACGGTGCAGCCCATCGCGCGCTCGGTGGGCCTCTTCACGACGCAGATCTACGGCGGCGTGCCGCAGCGCGCGCAGGTCGTCGCGCTCGAGCGCGGCGTCGACATCGTGATCGGCACGCCCGGCCGCATCCTCGACCTGGTCGAGCAGGGCCGGCTCGACCTCTCGGACGTGCGCATCACCGTGCTCGACGAGGCCGACCACATGTGCGACCTGGGCTTCCTCGAGCCGGTGCAGACGATTCTGCGCGAGACGGCCGAGGGCGGTCAGAAGCTGCTCTTCTCGGCGACGCTCGACACCGGGGTGGCGGCGCTCGTCGACGAGTTCCTGGTCGACCCCGCCGTGCACGAGGTCGCCGGTGAGGATCAGGCCTCCGGCACCATCGAGCACCGCGTGCTCGTGATCGACCACCGCGAGAAGCTCGAGGTGCTGCGCGAGCTCGCCGACCGCGACGGGAAGACGCTGATCTTCACCCGCACCCGCAGCTATGCGGAGGACGTCGCGAACGGCCTCGAGGACGAAGGCGTCGCCGCGGTCGCGCTGCACGGCGACCTCAATCAGGCCAAGCGCACGCGCAACCTCGAGAAGCTGGCGAAGGGGCGCGTGAACGTGCTGGTGGCGACGGATGTCGCGGCCCGCGGCATCCATGTCGACGACATCGACCTCGTGATCCAGGCGGACGCGCCCGACGAGTACAAGACGTACCTGCACCGCGCCGGCCGCACGGGGCGCGCGGGGAAGGCGGGTGTCGTCGTGACGCTCACCTCGCGCGGCCGCACCCGCCGCATCGAGGGCCTGCTCGACCGCGCCGAGATCACCGCCGAGTGGTCCGACGTGCGGGCGGGCGACGGGCTGCTCGCCGAGCTCGCGGGCGGTACCGCCAGCTAGAGCATCCGCACCTGAGGGGGTGTGCCCGGTTCGCATCGCGCGGCCGGGCGCACCCCCTCAGTCGTGTCGGGGTCAGCCCGAGTAGGACGTCAGGTAGCTGGTCTCCACCGCGTTCGCGTCCTCGCCCGGCTGCGCGAGCCTCACCTCGGCGCCCTGGTCGTTGATCACGTGGGTGATGCTGCCGCTGCCGTTGAGGAAGCGGGTCACCATGTCGGTGAAGCGCACTCCGGTCCGCGTGGGCGCTTGAATGGCGGACGCCTCGACGATGTCGACCCCCTGATCGAAGTAGGAGTAGACGCCGAGACCGTAGGCGGTATGGCTCGTCACCTGATCGCCGACGCGGTAGGAGGCGTACCCCGGCCGTGACCCGTCGGACCAGGCGGCCTGGCTCGGCACGTCGTAGGGCAGTTCGCTCTGGTAGAACACCGTCGTGCCGCGGTTGCCGTTCCAGAGCACCTGGTTCTTCTGGTAGTGCTCCACGAACAGGCCGGTGGCGGTCACGTCGTCGCCGTTCACCTCGAGGCCGGTGTTCGCGGTGTTCTGCGACCAGCCCACCCCGGCGCCGTGGTCGGCGCGCCACGACCAGATGTCGTCGAGCACGACGTGGTCGCTGTTGACCTGGATCGCCGTGTCGGCCGAGCCGGGCTCGGCTCCGCCGACGCGGACGAACACGTCGGAGAGCAGCGTCGGGTCCGCTGCGGAGGACTTGCCGGCGCCCGCGTGGGCGGCCGGCCCGATCTGGATCAGGACGTTGGACGTCTTCGGGCCGGCATCCACCGTGATTCCCGAGATCACGGCGCCCGAGCCGGGGCCGGTCGTGAGCGCCGCGTTGCCGCTGGTCGGCACGAGCGTCGGAAGGCCGAGACCGAGGATCACGGTGTTGTCCGGATGCACGACCTTGATCGCCTCCGCGTAGCGGTACACACCGGGTGTCAGGATCAGACTCTTGCCCTGTGCGAGCGCCGTGTTGATGTCCTTCACCGAGTCGGAAGGGCGGGCGATGAAGAAGTCGCTGAGCGGCAGGGAACGGCCGGCCGAGGCATCCGTCGACCAATCGACCCCGCTCGTGTTGCTGCGCGCCTTCGGCACGAACACGCGGTACTGCCCACCCGCGTAATAGAGGAAGGGCGCGTCGCGCGTCACCGGCGTCGTGGCCAGCGTGGTCATGGGCGGCGTCGGGAACGACTGCGCGGGAGCGCCCTGCACTCCCGAGAACACCATGTTCCAGACGCTGCCGTTCCACGAGCCGATCTGCGAGTCCCGGGTGTACCACTGCTGCTGCGACCCGGAGACGACCTGGCCCGAGACCTTCGAGTCGGCGATGTAGCCGCCGCTCGAGTAGCCGCCGAAGCGCGGGAACAGCGACAGATTGCCGGCGATGTCGACTCGGCGCAGCGGCGCGGCCTGCGAGACGGCCCAGGTGAGCTGGCCGGGGTCGGCGTCGCCCTCGGTGAAGGTCCCGGCGATCGCGCCGGGGAACTCGTCCGCCGTGTAGGTGTTCGCGGCGATGTCCGCCTCTGTCGCCTTCTGGATCGGGTTGATCTTCACGTTCGACAGCGAGCGCCAGAAGTTGGTCAGTGCGGTCTCGCCGCCCGCCCACGGCATCGCCTGGTGGTTCGCCTGCCCGTCGGAGTGGATCGCGCCGTTGATCGTGACGTCGTCAGGGGATGCCCCGAGCCCCGCCACCTGCTCGTAGTAGCCCACCGCGCCGTTCACGAGGTCGGCGGTCGGCTTCGTCGATCCGTCGGTGCCGGTGGGGCTGCCGTAGGTGCCGGGCAGGAAGAGCACGGCGTGCCGGCCGGTCGAGAACTCGCTCTCGGCACCGGCAGCCGCGAGGGCCTTGTTGATGTCGGCGACGGACCAGCTGGGGTCGACGATCGTGACGTTCGGGCCGAAGTCCGGTGTTCCGGGCTGGTGGTGGCCGGCGGGGGCCGCCTGTGCCGCCGAGGCTGCGAAGCCGGCGCCCGAGATGGCGAGCAGCGCCGCCACGGCGAGGGCCGACTTCCTGAAGCGCTGATGCGCATGTGGGTTCACGCTGTTCTCCTTTGAACAACTGCTCAGAAGTTCAGATTCGCGTGACCCCCGCGGGGGCGTCAAGAGCGACGGGCCGTGCCAGCACGCAGCGGGGAGCGGGGAGCGGGGAGCGCCGCGGCCGCCCGATAGTGTGGCAGGCGTGCCGTCCCTTGAAGAGAAGGTCCGCCTGCTCACCGGTGAGACGTCGTTCACGACGCACGCGATCGACTCGCTCGGCATCGCCGCGATGGCGCTGAGCGATGGTCCGATCGGCATCCGTGGCATCGCGGAGCCCGCGCCCGAGGCGGCGCAGCTGCCGAACCCATCGGCCGTTGCCGCCACGTGGGACCCGGAGCTGGTCGGCCGGCTCGGCACGCTGCTCGGTCGTGAGGCGCGGCGGCTTGGCATCGACATCGTGCTCGCGCCCGTCGTCAACCTGCAGCGCACGCCGGTCGGCGGGCGGCACTTCGAGGCCTACAGCGAAGACCCCGTGCTCACCGCCGACACGATGGTCGCCTTCGCGCGCGCCGTGCAGGCGGAGGGTGTCGGCGTGTGCGTGAAGCACTTCGTCGGCAACGAGTCCGAGACGGAGCGCACCGAGTACCTCGCGCGGATTCCCGAGCAGGCGCTGCGCGAGGTCTATCTGGCGCCGTTCGAGGCCGCCGTGAAGCGCGCGGGCGCCTGGGCGGTCATGGCCGCCTACAACCGCGTGGAGGCAGGGGGCGAGGTCGCGCAGGCGACAGACCACGGATTCCTCATCAATGGCGTGCTCAAAGGGGAGTGGGGCTTCGACGGCGTGGTCGTCAGCGACTGGCTCGCGGCCAAGACCACGGTGGAATCCGCACTCGGCGGCCTCGATCTCGTGATGCCAGGGCCCGGGGGGCCGTGGGAGCAGAAGCTGCTCGCCGCCGTCGCGGAAGGGCTCGTGCCCGAAGCCGTCATCGACGACAAGGTGGTGCGGCTCGCGCGGCTCGCGGCGCGCGTGGGGAAGCTTGCGGATGCGGGCCCCGCGCCGGTCGACTCGGCGCAGCCGAATGGAGACCAGGCGGCGGAAACCGCGGCCCTGCTGCGGGAGGCCGTGGCGCGGGCATCCGTCGTGCTCCGCAATGAGGGCGTGCTGCCGCTCGCCCCGGAATCCGCCCGGAAGATCGCCCTCATCGGCCCCAACGCTCTCGAGCCGTTCGTGCAGGGCGGCGGCAGCGCTGTCGTCAACGCGCCGTATCTCGTGACTCCGGAAGACGGGCTGCGCGAGGCCTTCCCGGCCGCCGAGCTGACGGTGCACCGCGGCGCGACCGCACGCCGGTTCGCGCACCGCATCGACCCGGCGCTCGTCACGACGGAGGCCGGCGAGCAGGGCTACACGCTGGAGCTGCTCGACCGCGACGGCGAGCCGATCGGCGAGCCGGCCGTGGTCGACGCCGCCGAGAGCTGGAACCGCGGCGTCGCGCCGGAAGCCGACTCGGCCGTCGTCGCCGCCCGTGTCACGCTCGGCCCCGGCACCCACCGCCTCGAGGCCGGCCTGTGCGGCAGCCATCGGGCGTGGTTCGACGGCGAGCTCGTGAGCGAATCCGACGAGCTCGCCGACGCGAACGTCGTCCTCGACTCCTCAGCCAACCACCCCACCGGGCCGAGCCGGGTCTTCGACGTCGCGGCCGGCGACGAGCGCGTCGTCGACATCCGGGTCGAGTGCCAGGTGGTGGATGCCGGCGCCTACGGCCGCTTCGTCAGGTTCGAGCTGCGGCACGACCTGGAGGCGGGCACGAACCCCGACGCCGAGCTCGAGGAGGCCGTCGCCGCGGCGGCCGAGGCGGATGTCGCGATCGTGATCGTCGGCACCAACGAGGAGATCGAGTCGGAGGGCTGGGACCGGCGCACGCTCGCCCTGCCCGGCCGTCAGGACGAGCTCGTCGCCCGGGTCGCGGCCGCCAACCCGCGCACGGTCGTCGTCGTGAACGCCGGCGCGCCCGTCATCCTGCCGTGGCTCGACGACGTCCCCGCCGTGCTGTGGTGGTGGCTGCCGGGGCAGGAGGCGGGGCACGGCCTCGCCGACGCGCTTACCGGCGTGACAGAGCCGAGCGGCCGCCTGCCGTGGACGCTGCCGGGGGCCGAGTCCGACGTCCCGGTTCCTGGGGCGGTGCCGGTCGACGGTGTCGTCGCCTACGACGAGGGCGTTCATGTCGGTCATCGCGGGTGGGAGAAGCTTGGCCGCGCGCCCGCGAGGCCCTTCGGCTTCGGACTCGGCTACGGCACCTGGAAGCTCGGCGTGCCGATCGCCGCCGAGGAATGGAGCCCCGACGGCACCCTGCCCGTCACGGTCGCGCTCATCAACGACGGCGAGCGCGACGCGTACGGGGTCGTGCAGTTCTATCTCTCGGGGCCGACGGATGCCGACGCCGAATGGGATCGGCCTGCCCGCTGGCTCGCCGGCTACGCCGCGCGGCCCGTGCTCGCCGGCCGCGTCGTCGCCGTGACGCTGCGGATTCCGCGCCGGGCGTTCGAGGTCTGGAGCGTGCGGGAGCAGCGGTGGGTGCTGCCCTCCGGGGAGTACACGGTGCGCGCCGCGTTCCACGCGCTCGATGAGGGCACGACGGTGACGCTCGCCCTCTGAGCTGTGCCGGCTCAGCGCGGCAGGCCGCGGCTCTGCGCCGCGCTCTCGAGCCCGTCGATCGCAGCCCTGACGGCCGCCAGCTGCTCGGGCGGCAATCCCTCGAGCAGGGCGGCGAGCCGCTCGGCTCGTTCGAAGCGGGCGCGGCGCACCACGTCGATGCCGGCGGGCGTCGGGGCGACGAAGAACGACCGGCCGTCGCTCGGGTCTGGCCGTCGCGTGACGAGCCCGCGCGCTTCGAGGTCGGCGACGAGGCGCGTCATGGTCGGAGCGGCGACGGCTTCAAGCCGGGCGAGGTCGCCCGGGCGGATCTCGCCCATGCGCACGATGCTCCCGAGCGCCGACACGAGTCCGTGGCTGATGCCGTCGTGCGTCGGCCGGATCCTTCGGTTGATCCGGCCGACGGCGACGGCGAGGCGGGTGACGAAGTCGTTCTCCTCAGGGGCGGGCAGCGGCGCGGCCGCGCTCGGTGTGGAATCCGACTTCGCCATCCCTCATGCCTTCTCGATACCTGGTTGTCGAGCGCGGCTCAGGAGGCCTGCTCGACCTGCGCCTCGTGCGCTTCGATGGATTCTGCCACGGCGTGGATGTCGTGCACGTAGTGCTTGCCGCGAATCAGCGAGGCGATCGCCGCGACGACCGACATGGCGGCGGCCGCGATGAACACGACCACGAGCCCGTTGTGGAACGCGCCAGAGATCAGGTGCGGGAAGAACTCGTTTCCGACGAGCGTCTTCTGCGCCGACTCCGGCAGCGACGTCAGGATGTTGGCGCCGCCCTTGCCGAGCAGGGTCTCCATCGGGTTGTATCCGAGGAACGCCGCGAAGACGCTGGAGACCGGGGGCAGGTGCGAGATCGAGGTCGCGACCGTTGTCGGCACGCTGTTGGCGGTGAGGCCCGAGAACAGCGCCTTCGGCAGCGCCGAGGACAGGCCCGCGATGAGCAGCGAGAAGAAGATGCCCATCGAGAGGCTGGTGCCCGAGTTCTGCACCGTGCCGGCCATACCCGAGGCCGAGCCGCGCATGTTCGCCGGCACCGAGTTCATGATGGCGGCGCGGTTCGGCGCGGCGAACATGCCCGAGCCGATGCCGTTGAAGAAGGTGATGAGCGCGAACTGCCAGTAGGTGAAGTCGATCGGAAGGACCATCAGCAGCACGAAGGTCGCCGCGACCACGAGCAGACCGCTCGTCGCGAACAGGCGGGCGCCGAGGCGGTCGGAGAGCGTGCCGGAGAGAGGGCCGGCGACGAGGAATCCGATCGTGATCGGCAGCATCGCGAAACCCGCCATCAGCGGCGTCTGGTCATACGCGACGCCGTGCAGCGGCAGCCAGATGCCCTGCAGCCAGATGATCAGCATGAACTGCATGCCGCCGCGGCCGATCGAGGAGAGCAGGCCGGCGAGCATCGCCATGGCGAAGGCGCGCACCTTGAACAGGCGCATCTCGAACATGGGCGAGCGCTGCTTGAGCTCGACGATGACGAAGATCACGAGCACGACCGCGCCGCCGATGAGTCCGGCGAGAACCCACGGGTTCGTCCAGCCCTCGTTCGAGCCGCCGTAGGGCTGGATACCGTAGGTGATGCCCGTCAGCAGGGCCGCGAGGCCGATGGCGAACAGGGCGTTGCCCCACCAGTCCATCTTGCCGGTCGAGCGGGCCCCGACCTCGTGCAGCGACAGGTACGACCAGACGGTGCCGATGACGCCGACCGGAACCGAGACGAGGAAGACCCACTCGACATCGAGCGTGCCGACGTGCCAGCTGAGGTTCGCGAGCAGACCGCCGATCAGGAGCCCGATGAACGAGCCCGCGATGCCCGCGACCTGGTTGATGCCGAGTGCCATGCCTCGGCGGTGCGCCGGGAAGGCGTCCGTGATGATCGCCGTCGAGTTCGAGAAGAGCATGGAGCCGCCGATGGCCTGCACCAATCTCCACACGATCAGCCACATGGCGCCGTGGCCGCCTTGAAGCGGGTTGAAGGCCAGCGCGATCGACCCGATCGTGAACACGATGAAGCCGAGGTTGTAGATCTTGACGCGCCCGAACATGTCGCCGAGCCGTCCGAAGGTCACGACGAGCACGGCGGTGACGAGCATGTAGCCCATCAGGATCCACAGCAGGTAGCTGACGTTCGCGGCGTCCAGCGGGTTGATGTTGATGCCGGTGAAGATCGCGGGCAGCGAGATGATCACGATCGACGAGTTGATGGTGGCCATCAGGATGCCGAGGGTGGTGTTGCTGAGAGCGACCCACTTGTAGCGCGGGTGGTCTTTGCTGAACAGGGTGTTTGACACGACGGGCGGGCTCCGTAAAGTTTAGTTGCGCTTTGCTAACTAACTATAGCTCAGCTATCGGCCCCGTTATTCCCGGATTCGGCGACGGCCACTCAGAACGACCACGAGCACCACCGCGATGATCGCGAGCACCACGACGCCGCCGGCGATCGCGATGATCACGAGGGTCGATGACGAGACGGATGCCTGAGCCGGGGCATCCGTCGCCTGCGCAGCCGGTGCCGTGACCGAGGTGCCGCACTTGGCGAGCGGTCCGGCGTGCCCGGCGCCCGCCTTCGGGCCGCGGTAGGTGAACTGGAGCGAATCGCTCACGGGGTGCCCGTCGGCCGAGACGACCTGCCACGTGATGCGATAGGCGCCTGGCGCGCCGAGCGCGACCGGGGCGGAGACGGTGCGGCCGTCCACCGAGGCGCACCCCGTCTCGAAGTTGCGGCCAGAGGCATCCGTGACTTGCACGAGCGCCCCGTGCCCGCCGTCGTCGAGCACGATGTCGTCGAAGGTGAGCGAGACGGTCGGCACCTGGCCGGTCACGGTCGCGTTCGCCGCCGGAGTGCTCGAGACGAGGTAGTCGTGCGCGCTGGCCGTGGTCGCGGGCGCGAGCGCGAGCGCCGCCGCCGCGAGCACCCCAAGCGCCGCCGCCACCGCTCGCCCCGCTCTCCCCGCTCTCCCCACGTTCGCGCGGCGACACTCGTTGCGGGAATGCGCGCCGGATTCCGGCACGGAGTGTCGCCGCGCGGAGGGGGTGGGGTGGGTCATGGCCGGGCCCTCTTCCGCATGAGGGCCAGGACCGCGACGACGAGGCCCGCCGCGCCGATCACCAGGGCGGCGAGGCCGACGCCGAGCGTGGCGAGCTCGAGCGAGTGATCGGATGCCGCGGCCGGTGCTGGCGCCGGGCTCGCCGCGACCGCACCCGAGGCGCCGGCGGGCGGCGCGTCGTTGATGTACAGCGTCGGCGCGGGGTGCTCGGGCTCGGCGCCGCTCGCCGGCGTCGGCTCGTCCCATTTCACGACCGAGCCGTCGGAATACGTCTGAGTTGTCGGCAGCAGCACCTTCCCCGTGTCGGGGATCTTGCCGAGCGAGAGCGTGAACACCCCGAACTGGCCTGGCGCGATGCCGCCGCCGGTGGCCGTGAAGGTCACGGACGTGGGCGCCGTGGTGACGGATGTCCCGTCGATGGTCACGGGCTTCGGAAGCGTGCTGGTCGTGATCTTCGCCGTCCAGCCCGGAACGGCCTGATAGCTCACCGAGGTGAAGGGGGTGTCGGTCGGCAGCTGGATCGTGAGGCCGACCGTGCTCGCCGTCGCCGACTCCGTCGGCACGCGAAAGCTCACATAGCTGTAGCCGCCGGCCGCGGCCGCGTCGGGGTCGATGCGCACGTGGGCGCTCGCCGCTAGGGGCGCCGCGAGTGCGAGCGCGGCGCCGGCCGCGAGGGCCGCCGCGGCGCGCAGGGTGAAGCGTCTGTTCAAGAGTCCTCCATTGATGGGGTGGCGGCGCAGCCGCACTCCGCTGGTTGAGTGGCGGCGCCAGCCGCGATATCGAAACCCCCGGCGCCGCGGGACCGCGGCACGCGATCAGGGGTCAGCGGGCGAAGCGGGTTGGAGGACCGCGCCGCGGCTGGGCTCTGAGGAGGAACTGAGCGGCGAGCGCGTGCGGCGACGTCTGCGGCGCGAGGCCCGACGGGTGCGGGGAAGCAACCCGGACGAGCAGGCGCAGGGCGCTCACGAGGAAGCGGACCGCGAGGTCCAGCATCCGTCTGATCACCCGGTCGCCATGGCGCAGCGCGGCGATCGTGACCAGCGCGGCGGCGGCGTGCCACGTCCACATCGCGGTCGCGCTCTCGGCGCCGGCGGGCGCTCCGCCCGAGACGGTGAGCTGCCCACCGGGCATTCCCGGCATGCCGGCCATGCCCCCGTCGCCGCGGAAATCGACGTCGCTCGGCTGACCGAGGCCGAAGAGGAAGTGGAAGGCGAACTGGCTGGCCGCGACCGCGAGCGCCAGCCGCCACAGGGCGTCTCGGCCCGCCAGCAGCACCGACACCGGCGCGGCGAGTACGGTGCTGACGCCCATCGCGAGGGCGGTCGGCTCGGGGCCGCCGCCGGCCGTGTGGAACAGCGCGGCGACGAAGACGGCGAGCGCGGAGGCGCCGAGGCCTCGCAGAGCGCGCTGCTGCCGTCGGTCCATATCCACAAGCGTAGGCGCGCCGCGCTGAGTGTCAGCGGGTGCAATTACTGTGGGGCGCATGCCCGAGACCGCGCTGCAGACCACGACCCCGCTCGACGTGCTGCGCCGCGTCTTCGGCTACAGCGAGTTCCGCGGCGATCAGGCGGCGATCATCGACCAGCTAGTCGGGGGCGGCGACGCCGTTGTGCTGATGCCGACGGGCGGGGGCAAGAGCCTCACGTACCAGATCCCGTCGCTGATCCGGCCCGGCACGGGCATCGTGATCTCGCCGCTGATCGCCCTCATGCAAGACCAGGTCGACGCGCTGCGCGCGGTCGGGGTGCGGGCGGCGTTCCTCAACTCGACGCAGTCGCCCGATGAGCGGCGCGAGGTCGAGGGCGAGTTCCTCGCGGGCCGGCTCGACCTGCTCTATGTCGCGCCGGAGGGGCTCACGACGCCCCGCGTGCAGGAGCTGCTGCGCCAGCGCGAGATCGCCCTGTTCGCCATCGACGAGGCGCACTGCGTGAGCCAGTGGGGGCACGACTTCCGGCCCGACTACCTGTGGCTGTCGAACCTCGCCGAGCTCTGGCCCGGTGTGCCCCGCATCGCGCTGACGGCCACCGCCACCGAGGCGACCCACCGCGAGCTCACCGAGCGGCTCGGCCTGCAGGGTGCGAAGCACTTCGTGGCGAGCTTCGACCGCCCGAACATCCAGTACCGCATCGTCCCGAAAGACGACGTGCGTCGGCAACTCGTCGCGTTCATCCGCGAGCAGCAGGCGGCCTCGGTCGACGCGGCCGGCGTGCAGGTCCCGGCCGCGGGCATCGTCTACGCGCTGAGCCGCGCCACGGTCGAGAAGACCGCCGAGTTCCTGCGCTCGCAGGGCATCGACGCCCTGCCGTACCACGCCGGGCTCGAGGCATCCGTGCGCGCGCAGGCGCAGTCCCGCTTCCTGCGGGAGGACGGCGTCGTGATCGTCGCGACCATCGCGTTCGGCATGGGCATCGACAAGCCCGACGTGCGCTTCGTCGCGCACATCGACCTGCCGAAGTCGGTCGAGGGCTACTACCAGGAGACGGGGCGCGCGGGCCGTGACGGCCAGCCGTCGGTGGCGTGGCTCGCCTACGGCCTCGCCGACGTGGTGCAGCAGCGGCAGCTGATCGAGAAGTCGCCGGGCGACCGCGCCTTCAAGCAGCGCATGGGCCAGCACCTCGA
>Ga0164242_10006038_pt1 | contig 13395 bp, 6 predicted proteins | sample OricomgcompostMG_FD_108783 | JGI IMG/M metagenome (GOLD analysis project Ga0164242, IMG submission 108783) | Miracle-Growth compost microbial communities from Emeryville, California, USA - Original compost - Miracle growth compost (MG) ...
ATTCAAAATTAAATCGGTAAAGACGCAAAATCTTCGGTTTATAGATATCTGTTAGCCGCTCGTAGCTAGAGCACTTCCATGGTAAGGAAGGGGTCTCGGGTTCAAATCCCGAAGACGGCTCCAATTCGGTTATTGTTAAAATTCCTACTGTCCAAGCTTTAAAATCGTAGTGTAATAGAAGCATGTTCGGGGAGTTTTAACTCCGATAAAAACCGTGTAGTGACGCCGAACATCAAAAACCCCGCTTTCATCGCGGGGTTTCTAAGTTTATGGTGGCGGCTTACGATGAACGGCACATTTTGGGCGAACAACTCCGCTCCTCGCTCCAGCGTACCGGAAAGTACGCTTACGCTCCGGTGCTCGCTGTTCACTCCAAACTGCACCATTCCTCATAAGCCTTTAGCCAGCGGTATATTTGTTGCATACAGTGGGCGTCGTAGAAGTATCTTGTCAGTGGGGGCTACATCTGTTAAAATTGGTGAGATTGATTATTTATTTTTTAAGGGAAAAGATTTAGATGGCCAAAAAGGGCGACAAACGGAAATTAGTGGGACTCGTCAGCGAAGAATCGGGCGAGCGGATTTACTACACTAGTAAAAACACCATGAACACGCAGGAGAAGCTGTCGCTGCGCAAGTACAGCCCGAAGCTACGCAAGCATGTGTTATTCGTTGAAACGAAGAAAAACCTAGGCCGCAACGAAGCCCCTAAACGGTAGGGAGCTTTTCAGCTTTGGCACATTTCGGGCGCTAGCCTGCGCTCCGATGCTCACGCACTATTAAGTGCGCTGCGCTTCGATGCTCGGCTATCATCCCGAACTGCACTCAAGCCTGAAAAGCTCTGGTCGGTGGTCAGGTCTATTTCTTGCGTAGGTCGAGTAGCGTGTCGATGAGTTCGGCGTGGCTCCAAACGAGCGGGGTGACTGAGAGCGGCGTGCCGTCGGTGGGGTTGATTTGCTCGCTGAGCACGCCGCTAGGCAGCGCCCGGTCGATGGTCCAATCGACCAATTCACGGGCTGCTTGATTGTTGCCGATACGGACGTAATATTGCGCCAGCCACAATGTGGTGACAAACCACGGATTGCCCAGGAACGGCGGCTGTGAAGCGAAGTATTGGTCGTGCTCATAGCGTGGCAGGCCACCGGAAGGGGATTTGTTGAGCAGGTTGTCTTCCAGAGCTTTGGCGGTAGCCTTGATGCGTTCCACGCCGAAATCGTGCGGGGCGAACATCATGACGCCGAACAGGCTGGAGACATCGAGTGTGTCGTCGTACTTCTTGCTGCCATCTTGGCGTAGCAGGAACCCTTTGATAAAGGCATGCCGGTCGTCGTTGAACAACTGTCCGACGTTATCGGCAATCTCTTTGGCGGCGGCCCGCCAGCGGACGGCGTCGTCGGGGTATTCGAACATATCCGCGAAATCGGCGGCCGTCAACAGCGCCCGGTAGGTCACGGCGGTAGTGTAGCTGCTGGTGGAAAATTTTTCTTCCCAGAGGTCGTAGCTGGCGTGCGGCAATTTAGTGGCCTCGTCGCGGAAATCGGCCATAAAATTGGCGGCCGGCTGAACGAGCGTGACGTATAGACTGCTAATGAAGTCGACGTCCTCGCTGGTGGCGTAATATTCGCCCAGCATAAAGATGACGATGGCCGTCTCATCCTCCTGAATCGGCAGTTCTTTGTGATCGCCATGCAACAGTGGATGCCAGGTGCTGCCGACGGCGCGGTCGGGCTGATATTTATGCATCAGGTAGCCGTCGTCGGTCAGGATGTCGCGGCAAAACTCGAAGAATTTACGCGGCTCGTTGCGATACCCAAGCCGAATGAGCGGCCACATAGCATAGGCACCGTCGCGCGGCCAGACGTAGCTATAGTAATCGCGGCCGAAGTTATATATGCTCGAATCGCAGCTAGCAATGATACCGCCGCGTTTGTCGGTGTGGGCTTTGATGACCATCAGCGATTTCTTTATCATGGTGCGCTCGAGCTCGGACATCGCTTGCAGCTCATCGCGGCCGATATCGAGCCATTCGTACCAATGATGACGGGTTTGCTCGAGGCGCTTGTCAAAGCCACGATTGGTAATCTGATGATGTATCTTTTCAGCGCTGTACTGCGAATCGGCCGCAATGACCCAATAATTGACCCGACCCTCGCTGCCGGCGGCCAGCTCGACACTACAACGCAGTGCCGAGTCGACACCGCCGTGCTCGACGGCGTTATTGGTCAGCTCGCCATCCTCGGCGTCTTTGTAGGTGCCCTCTTTGCCTTCGATACCGTAATTGCCAACTGAGAATTGGTCGAACGGCTGGCCGTCGCCATCTTCGGCATAAATCAGCAGTGAGCAGCGGCCTTTGTAGTCGAGGATGTAGTGCTCGTCCGGCACGAACAGGGCAGTGTCGCCGCGACCGGCGCGCGAAATCTGGAAGACTTGGTGCAGGAACAATCGCACCGTGCGTTCGCGCTCGGCTAGGTTTTTGATGGTAATCTGGCGGGCAAACAGATTGAATTCATGATCGACAAAGTCGCTGCACTCCAGCCGTAGTTGCAAGCCGTCATTTTGAAACGTCACCCGACTGACCAGCGCATCGTTCTCGAAATTGACCTCAATCTGCCAGCTGCCGTCGTCAAGCCAGCTGAATTTGTCGTCGACGAATATGCCGAGCTTGTGGTCCATGCTGCGGGCCGTCGTTAGGTTGTCCAGGCCGACGTAGGGGTAATAAAAGTCGTGAACCAGCCCGCTTTCGTTAAGGCCGACCGTTAAGCTACCATTACCGAGGATTACCGGCCTACCCACGGCAAAGCCCCGCTTTGCCAGTTAAAAGTAGAAAGTTAAAAGTAGAAAGTGCCTGAACTTGACACTCTATAACTTTACAAACTTTCAACTCTGCTTTCCCACCCATAGTGCACATTATTTTATACCGCGGCGCCTTTCTCGGCCAGTCGGAATTGCAGGTCGTGCCAGGCGTTCATGAAGGCGATGAAAGCGTCGTAGGGGTTTTCGTACGGGCTGAAATAGGCGTGGATGTCGCCGTCGTTGAACCACTTGGTACACATGTAATAGAAATGGTCGGAGGTCTGCAGCCGGCGCCAATCTTCTATCAAGGCCCAGTCGCCGGTGTCCAGAATCTGTTGCTCGAGCCCATACAGCGCGGTGATAGCTTGTGCTTGCATGGCGTTGCCGAGCCAAGCGCTGAGATCGCGCTCGGTGTCCGCCCACGTAACAGTTTGCGGCACATCGATCTGGTCTTTCGGCTCAAAATTATCAATGGCTTCTGACACCGTCATAAAGCTGTTGCCCTCGGTCTTGAGCCACTGCTTGGGCAAGTGCTCGAGGAAGTCGAAGATGCCGGATTCACTCCACTGGTGTTCGCCGAAGGTTTCATAATCCATAAACAGGTTGAAGTTGGTGGCATCCCCGGTTTCATTGAGCCAATGGGCGAATTTGTCGGCCGTCAGCGGCCACTCGGACCAATCGTGGTCGCCGAAGCGGAAAGCGATGTCGTCGCTGAGTTTATAATTTTTCATTAACAAGCGAATGTTATCGGTGTAGGCCGGCCGGTAGACGAAATTCGGGCTGCGCCAACCGAGCACTTTGTCCCAGCCCTCCGCCAGGATGCCTTTGTAGCCGGCCTGATCGGCCCAATAGGCCAGGTCGTTGTTGTAGGCCAGCTCGGTGTTGCGGAAAACCTGCGGCGTCTGGCCGAATAGCTGCTGGATTTTGTCGCGGTGCATTTGCACCTGCGTTTCAAATTCGCTGCGGCTGTAGAAAAACGCCAGGCTGTGATGATAGGTTTCGGCGACGATTTCGACCCGCCCGGTGGCGCACAAATCCTGGAAAGATTTCAAGGCTTCCGGCGCCCACTTTTCCAGCTGCTCGAGCACCGTGCCGGTAATCGATAGGCTCAGTTTGAACTGCGGGTGATTATTTAAGAGTTCAAGCAGCTTGCGGTTGGTCGGCAGGTAGGATTTCTCGGCGACTTTGTGAATAATCCGCTCGTTGTTAGTGCGATCATCGTACGGCGCATCAAAATAATCATGACTGACGCCGGCGTCAAAAATCGTGTAGTGTCGCACCCGATATGGCTGATGGACGTGCAAATACAGGACGATGGCTTTGCTCATGCCGCCGCTCCTGTCAGGTGCTGGCCGTAGATAGCAAAGAGCTTGTCGGCGGCATTATCCCAGCTGAGTTTTTCCAGCTCGCGGCCGGCGTTCCACTCCAGCTCGTCGCGCAGACCATCGTTCTGGACGACGGCGGTTATCTGGTTGGCCATTTCGTTGATATCCCAGAAGTCGACTTTCAGACAGTTGTTGAGCACTTCTTTGACGCCGGACTGTTTGCTGACGAGTGCCGGGGTGCCAAAACCGATGGCTTCGAGCGGGGCAATGCCGAACGGCTCGCTGACCGATGGCATGACGAACAAGTCGGCGATGGCGAAACTGTCTCGCCAATGCTTGCCGCGTTGAAAGCCGGTAAAAATGACATTTTTGGCGATACCGAGTTCCGCCGCCAGTGTGATGAGCTCGAAATATTGCTCGCCGCTGCCGACGATCAAGAAGAGTGTCTTTGGCACTCGCTCGACCACGGCCTTGGCGGTATAGAGCAGGTTGGTGAGACCTTTTTGGACCGTCAGCCGGCCGACGTTGGTTACCACCCGGTAGCCGTCGGCCTTCATACGGGCGATATACCGATAGGCGTTCTCGGCGTCGAGCTCTGCGAAGGCGGTTTTGTCGACGCTGTTATGGACGACTTCAATCTTGTCGGCCGGTATGGCATACTCCTTGACGATGGCGTTTTTGGTATGCTGGCTGACGGCAATGACACGGTCGGCCATCAGTAACGCCGTCGATTCAATCTCGCACACCAGCTGGTTGCCACTCTGGCCACCGGCACGGTCGCGCTCGATAGAGTGGACATGCAGTATCAGCGGTACGTTTCTGATTTGCTTGGCACGCAGCGCCGCCCGGAAGGTCAGCCAGTCGTGGGCGTGGATGACGTCGAATTCGCGCTCCTCGACCAGCTGCGCCACAGCATGCTCGTAGGCGTGTTGCTGGCCAATGATATCAACCCACTCCTCGTGGCCGTCATCGAAGACATACTTATAACTGTCGTAAGCGCTGGCATTGGCCAGGACAATCTTGGCACCCTGCGGATGGGCGGCCGTAACCGTCATAAAATCTTCATCAAATGGCGCGTGGTAGGGCAGGATAAATTCGATATCAACGTCGCGCTTGGCCAGAGATTTACAGAGGTGATAACACGCCACACCCAGCCCGCCGCTGTTGTGGGGAGGCAGCTCCCAGCCAAGCATCAATATCCGCATTTGCCTTTGTTTTTTCGTCCTGTTAGTTGTTTCAATTTCATTTAATCACAACGTAGCCTTAAGCACAACCATTCACAGCGAGTTGAAGATAGGTAAGTAACTTTACCATTATTGCCGCCATCAAGGAGAACAGGTACAATAAAACTGCTAATGACAATATAAAATTTGGGGGAGATATTGTGGAGGTAACACCGAATCCGCAGCAGCCGGCTAGTTTTGGCGCTGCAACTATGCCAAAACGACCGGGCCGTGGTTGGCGCCGTTGGCGTTGGCCATTGGCTGGGCTGGCAATCATTATTATTGCAGCCGTTGTGTGGCAGTTGTGGCCGTCATCGAACAACCCATCGGCCGACCAGAATCCAGTTGTGAAGAGTTATCAGCAGAAGCTGCCGAGCCTTAAGGCGGCGGCTCAAGAACATCCTGGCAACGTATCTGACCGCACTGCCTACGCCGAAGCCTTGTACGTGACCGGTGACAAAACGGCCGCCGAAGCGCAGTACCTGGCCGCGGCCAAGTTGAGCCCAAGCGATGCGACCATTCAGAATAACCTTGGCAACACCTACCGTGACCTGGGTGATACTAGTGCCGCCGTCGCTGCCTATAAAAAAGCAATCACGCTGGCGCCGACTAGCCAGAACGCCTACGTCAATTTGGCAAACCTGCAGATTTACACCTTGCACCAGCCGGCCGACGGTATTGCCACCTACAAAGAGGCCCTCAAAAACACCGGTGCCACGGCGCAATTTGAATTGCTGCTGGGGCTCGCATACGAGCAAAACCACCAGACCGACAAGGCCAAGCAAGCCTACCAGACGATTCTGGCCAAGGACCCGCACAATCAAGCCGCCAAAGACAACCTGGCGCGACTCAAAAATTCCTGACTTACCGAAAACGCTCACAACAAACTAATACAACCGCTAGAGGTGGATGACACACAAAAAACCTAAGCTGAGATTGTTCCTGTTGCCGGCCCGGACAAGCGGTCTGTTGCTGGCGTTGGCCTTGCTGATTTCACTTGGTTTCGGCAGCACCGCCCGCGCAGCGGCCGCGCCGACGATTGCCTCGGTTTCGCCAGCCACCGGTAGCACTGCCGGCGGTGATACGGTCCTTATTAGCGGGACTAATTTTGCCAGCGGCGATACGGTAGCAATCGGCGGCAACGCTGCCAGCAACGTCACAGTGGTGAACAGCACGACCATCACCGCCACCACGCCGGCAGCGGGTAGCGCTGGTAGCGTTGATGTGACAGTAACCGACACTTCCAGCCAAACCGCTACTTTGTCCGGCTCGTTCACCTACACCGCCAGCAATTTGATCAGCTGGTGGAAACTTGATGGCAATGCGAACGACAGCTCAGGTAGCGGCTTTAACGGCACGGTCAATGGCGCCACAGCGACGACCGACCGCTTCGGCACCACAGGCGGCGCCCTTAGTTTCAATGGCACCAGCAACTACCTGGATATGGGTAATGTCGACAATATCGGTACCGGTAGCCTGACCGTCAGCACCTGGTTCAAAACGACCACGTCCAGCTCGGGGGTTACGAATCGTACATTGGTGGCGAAATCTTTGTACGGTACCCAAACCGGACGCTACGCTATCGTGCAGTCGGGCGGTTCGTTGCAAGGTATGTTTGCCGATAGTTCCGGCGCGGGTCAGGCGGTGACGACATCGGAAACACCCTATCTTGATGGCACTTGGCATCTTGTCACAATGGTCTACGATCACACCGGTTCGGCCAGCCTGTATGTGGATGGTGTACTCAAGGGCTCGAAGACTATGAGCGGTGTCGCCAGCGCCAATATGACCAACTCCGACCACTTCTTCGTTGGCGCCTATGAAAACTCAAACGGCACGGCACCACAGGCCAGCACATACTTCAGTGGCTCCATTGACGACGTGCGCGTGTATAACCGCGCGCTGTCGCAGTCTGAAGTGACCGCATTGTACGATTCAACCGCGCCGACCGTTTCCGCCATCAGCCCGACGAGCGGCGATATAGCCGGCGGTAGTAGTGTGACGATTGCCGGTACGAATTTTGCCAGTGGCGATACCGTTTCGTTTGGCGGCAATGCCGCCACCAATGTCACTGTGGTCAATAGCACGACCATTGTCGCTACCGCACCGGCATCCAGCGGTGTGGGCACCGTCGATGTCACCGTCACCGATGGTTCCGGCCACTCCGGCACCCTGCAGGCGGCTTTTACCTACACGGATGGCACAAGCACGCAAACCGGTCTGATCAGCTGGTGGAAATTGAACGGCAACGCCAATGACAGCACACTATATGCCAGGAATGGCACGGTTAATGGTGCCACCTCTACCACCGGCTACGACGGCACCGTCAATGGTGCCTACAGTTTTAATGGCAGCAGTAACTACATCAACATGGGCAATGTCGATAATATGGGTACCAGCAGCCTGACCGTCAGTGCCTGGTTCAAAACGACCGAATCAACCGTTGGTGGCGGAGTAGGCATTGTGGCGAAATCGTTGCAAGGCTCGGCAGGTAGCCGGTACTTTATCAATCAGACCGGCGGCAATTTTGTGGCGGCCTTTGACCCTAATGGAGCCGGTGAGCACGATGCTGCCACTCCAGAAACTCCTTACATCGACGGCTACTGGCACTTAATAACTGCCGTATACGACCGTACCGGCAACGAAAGCCTCTACATCGACGGCGTACTAAAAGCATCGACAGACATGTCTGCCTATGCCGGCGTGAATATGACGAGTCCGGACAATTTCTACGTCGGGGTTTACAACGATGCCAGCGGCACAGCACCGGCGGCCGGCACGTATTTCAACGGCTCAATCGATGACGTTCGAGTCTACAGCCGTGCTCTGTCGGCAAGCGAGGTAGCCGGCCTTTACAACGTGACGGCCCCGGGTATTACCGGCATCACTCCGGCTAGCGGCAGTACCGCCGGTGGCGACAGTGTGACCATCACCGGCACGAATTTCGTAAATGGTGATACGGTGACCATCGGCGGCAACGCCGCTACGAACGTGACAGTTGTCAATGCCACGACCATTACTGCCACGACGCCTGTTGCCAGCAGCTCTGGCTCGGTCGACGTAGTGGTAAGAGATGGTTTGGGGAATAGCGCGACCTTGCCGGCGGCCTTTACTTTCAGCTATCCGGCGCCCAGTATCACCGGTGTTTCACCGACAACCGGGTCGGGTAGTGGCGGCACCGGAGTGACAATCACCGGTACCGATTTTAGTGCTTTTGATGTATCTTCCACGGCCGCCACGGCTAACGCCTGGGCGAGCGCCGGCTCATTGGCGACCGCCGGCCAAGGTGGCGTCACGGCCATCATCGGAGGCTATGTGTACATTTTTGGTACCAATAGCAGCGGCAGCGCCACGATTCAGCGAGCCCCGACCAGCGATCCAACCGCCTGGACTAACGTCGGCACCTTGCCGGCGGGTGGGTATGGAACCAGTTTTGCTCAACTGGGGCAGCGGCTGTATCTTTTTGGCGGTACCGCGGGTGTCATGACTGCGAGTGCTGCCGACCCAACCACTTGGAGCATTGTGGGCAGTAGCTCGTCGATAGCGGGGCTTACAGACGCCAGTTTGGCGATAGTTGGCGACACAATGTATTTGTTCGGAGGGATTGTCGGCAATAGCGTCGTGAATACCATTTATTCGGCACCGGTTTCTCAGCCTACGCAATGGACACTTTCGGCGCAGACCCTCCCCGCCGCTCGCTGGCGAATGGCGCTGGTTCGCAATAGCACAAACCTTTATCTGCTCGGTGGTGGCAGCGCGGTTAATACCGTCGGGACGAGCGCTATCTACTCCGCGCCACTTAATGATCCGACCAGCTGGAGCGACACCGGCAAAACATTGCCGTCCCCGAACCAGACGATGCGCCCGGTGGTACTTGGCGACACGGTATATCTCTTGGGCGGCCTCAACAGCTCTTGCTACAACACTATCTACTCCGCGCCACTTAATGATCCGACCACCTGGAGTAATACCAGCAAAACATTGCCGTCGGGTTACTCTAACTCGGGTTTTGCGGTCATAGGAGGGTATATGTACCTGTTCGGCGGCTCAAACTGCTCGGCCAATGTCGGCACCATCTACCAGGCGCCGCTCACCCAGACCGGCAGCAGCCTGTACAATCCGCCGTGGATGACCGATTTGCCGAACCCGCTCAGCATAACTTTTGGCGGCACAGCCGCTACGAACGTCCAATTATTGAGCGACACCAGTCTGTTCGCATTGACGCCGGCTCATGCGGCTGGGACGGTTGACGTCGTTGCTACCGACCAATCAAATGTGTCGGCGACCTTAGCGAGCAGCTACACCTATAATGCAGCGTTGACGGTGACAGGCATTTCTCCTGCCAGCGGAGCCGCAATCGGGGGCGATAGTGTAACGATTAGTGGTACGAATTTTACAGATGGCGCCACAGTCTCGATTGGCGGCAATGCGGCTACCAATGTCACAGTCGTGAACAGCACGACCATTACTGCTACCACCCCGGCCGGCACTGGCGGTAGTGCCGCCGACGTGGTGGTGACGAACCCCGACAGCACTTCGGCAACACTCGCCGGAGGCTACTACTATAAGTATCCACCCCCGACCATCAGCAGCCTGTCATTTACAAGCGGTGACGTATCTGGTGGTGACCGGATTACTATTACAGGGACTAACTTTTATACCGGCGACACGGTCAGCTTTGGCAGCAATGCAGCTTCCAATGTCACCGTAACCAGCACCACAACTTTGCTTGCTACCGTGCCGGCAGCGGCCGGACCGGGCGCCGTAGATGTTACCGTCACGGATACTACCGGTCAGGCGGGCGTGCTCGCGGGCGGCTACACGTATACCAGCGGCCAATCCGTCAGTGACACCTGGGTTGGCGGTGACAGCACTAAGCCGACCGACTGGTGGACAGCCGATAACTGGAACCGGGGCAGGGTGCCGGGCAGCAATGACGTTGCGGTCATCGACGGCGGTGCCAACCAGCCGACACTCGCAATGACCGGGCCATATACTATCCATGGCCTGAACCTGGGAGCTACGACCAGCTCCACGCTGACCATTACAGGCGGTTCGGAAACGAACGGGCTGGCTATAGCGGGCGATCTTAGCGTCGGTGCCCACGGCACAATGACTACCAGCGGTAATACAGACACTCAGGTAAACTCGTTGGTACTGTCGGTAGGCGGCGATGCGACCGTTGCCTCGGGCGGCGCACTAAATGTGAGCGGCAAAGGCTACTCAATGACCAACGGCCCCGGTGGGGGTACCGCGTCTGCCGGCGGCAGCTACGGCGGTGTTGGGGGTGCCAGTGCGGCCACGGCTTACGGCACAATAACCCAGCCCACAGATATAGGTTCAGGCGGCGGAAACGCCGGCCGGTCTTACGTCGCTGGCGTTGGCGGCGGTGCAGTTCATCTGGCAGCAAGCGGCAGTCTTACGATTGATGGCACTATCAGCGCGAACGGTCAGGGCGCGTTTTGGGACGACAATAACGGCGGCGGCAGTGGCGGCAGCGTGTGGATAACAGCCGGCTCTCTGGGAGGTACTGGCAGCGTCGCTGCCAATGGTGGTGGCGGCACAAACTACGGCGGTGATGGCGGTGGCGGCGGTCGAGTGGCCATATATTATGACAGCAACAGCTATGCCGGCACCATGACGGCCTACGGCGGAGGCGGTAGCGTGACAGGCGGGGCCGGTACGGTTTACACCAAATCATCCGGTCAGGCACACGGCGATCTGCTAATTGACAATAATGGCACCGCTGCCAATGGCGCCACTCCTGAAATGAGCACCACGGCCTACTATGGCAATCTTACCGTTACGGGTGGCAGCTTGTATCACATAGACACCAGCAAAACGGTAACGACTGACAAGCTGGTGGCCGCGAAGGGTACGGGCAATAACGCCGGTTCAATCCAGCTTAATGGCACACTGAACGTACCCGACAACACGACGCTTACCAATTACAATGTGACCGACAATGGCACGTATTCCGACCAAAATCCGGTTATCGGCAGCGGAACGACATTCAGCATAGCTACAACTTCGCCATCCCAAGCCTGGCAGCTGCAGACGCTGACTATCAATAATGGCGGCACGCTCACGACGCCGGCCAACAGTACCACCGAGGAATATGCGGCGTACGTTTCTGCTACCGGCAATATTACGGTCGCAGCGGGCGGAATAATTAACGAGGCCGGCTTGGGCTATGCCAAGCAACAGGGGCCAGGTGCCGGTACGGCGAGTGGTGTGGGTGGCACATACGGTGGTGTTGGCGCAAACAGTACAGCCAGTACCTACGGCTCCAAGACAGCTCCGGTGAATGCCGGTTCCGGCGGCTACGGTGCCACGGGCGGTGGTATTATCCGGCTTGATTCCGGCGGCAGCGCGACCATTGACGGCACGCTGAACGCCAATGGCGCTAGCGCCTCTAGCGGTGGCGGCGCCGGCGGGAGCATCTGGATTACTGCGAACGCTATCGGCGGCGCGGGAACGATTACAGCCAATGGCGGCGGCTCCGTCAGTAGTGGCGGTGGCGGCGGCCGGATTGCTTTTACCTACAATGCATCGCTCTCGCTCACGGCAGTGACGCCAAGCACCGGCACGACGGCGGGTGGCGATAATGTGACGCTTTCCGGCACCGGTCTGCCGCCAAACTTGCAGGTACAGTTCGGCGGCAACGATGCTACGGTCACGTATGTCAATGACACGACGGTAACCGCGCTTACGCCCGCCAGCTTGGTGACCGGACCGGTTGCCGTGACGGCTACCAGCCAAATTTTCGATGGCACCATCAGCGCGAACGATGGAGCGGGCGAGCAGAATGGCGCCACCCTGGGCACCATATCGCCCGACGGCGGACAGCAGACAGCTACGTTGACAGCTGGCTTTACGTACGTGGCAGGGGCGCCCGTCATTGATAGTATTTCGCCGCAATATGTATCTACGACCGGTGGTACGACGGTGACCATTACCGGTGCTAACTTCTTTACTAATTCTTCTATAACCTTGGGCGGGCAGCTGGTCGCTGCCGTTACCTATGTGGATGCCAATACACTGACGTTTGTAACGGCAGCGCACGCTGCTGATGCGCTCGACGTAACCGTGGCAAATGCCGATGGCAACTCGGTAACAAGAACCGCCGGTTTGCAGTACGACGTACCGCCGGCCATTTCCGGCGTAACTCCGGACAGCGGCGCGACCACCGGCGGCGATATGGTGACAATCACCGGCAGCGGCTTTGCGCCCGGAGCGAGCGTCAGTTTTGGCGGTGTGGCGGCCACCACTGTTAATTACATCAACGCAACAACACTGACGGCCGAAACGCCGGTACATGCCGTTGGCGCAGTGGATGTGACGGTGACAAACACCGACAATTTATCCGCTACGTTAGCCGGCAGCTTTACGTATAAGTACCCGCCGCCATCGATCAGTTCGTTCAGTCCGACGGCCGGACAGATGCAGGGCGGCACGACCGTGACATTCACCGGCAGCGGCTTTACGAGTGATCTGACGGCATATTTTGATGGCGTGGCAGCGACCACGGTCGGCGCTACCAGCACGACACTGACCGTCAAGACGCCAGCCGGGGCACTCGGTGACGCCGCCGTAACAGTTGGCGGCCCGCAAACACAAACAGCCACCGCGCCGGGTACGTTCCGCTATGCGCCGGATGCCTACGCCTTCACTTCGGCACCGCTCAACGTCCACGCTACCGAACCGGGATATATCACTATCGAAGCGCGGGACAAGAACGGCAGCGCCGTGAGTGCGCCATATGACATTACGCTTGCCTTAACCAGCTCGTCGAGCGGTGGGTCATTTAGCACGGACGGCAATAGCTGGGGCGTTACTAATGTAACGATTCCGGCCGGCCAAAGTTCCGTCTCGTTTTATTACAAAGATGCCAATAAAGGCACCCCGAGCGTTACCGCTACCGGCCCGGCTGGTGTGAGCGTCTCGCAAACCGAAACCATCAGCTCGCGCTACATTTTGCTGGTCACCGGGGTCAGCGACCCGATCGACGCCGGTGTGCCCAGCTCTGTTACCGTGCAAGCGACCGATTGGCAG
>Ga0164242_10006039_pt1 | contig 13394 bp, 10 predicted proteins | sample OricomgcompostMG_FD_108783 | JGI IMG/M metagenome (GOLD analysis project Ga0164242, IMG submission 108783) | Miracle-Growth compost microbial communities from Emeryville, California, USA - Original compost - Miracle growth compost (MG) ...
CGCCGGCGGCGTCTGCGTGATCAAGGTCGGCGCCCACACCGAGGTGGAGCTGAAGGAGAAGAAGCACCGCATCGAGGACGCCGTCTCCGCGACGCGTGCCGCGATCGAGGAGGGCATCGTCCCCGGCGGTGGTTCGGCCCTGGTCCACGCGGTCGGCTCGCTGGAGGACGACCTCGGCTTCACCGGTGACGAGGCCGCCGGCGTGCGGATCGTGCGCAAGGCCGCCGACGAGCCGCTGCGCTGGATCGCCGAGAACGGCGGCGACAACGGCTACGTCGTGGTCAGCAAGGTCCGGGAGGCCGGCGTCGGCAACGGCTGGAACGGCGCCACCGGCGAGTACGGCGACCTGGTCGCCCAGGGCGTCATCGACCCGGTGAAGGTGACCCGCTCCGCGCTGGTCAACGCCACCTCGATCGCGGGCATGCTGCTCACGACCGAGACGCTGATCGTGGAGAAGCCCGAGGAGGAAGAGCCGGCGCCCGCCGCCGGTCATGGCCACGGCCACGGTCACTGATCAATCCCTCGAGTCGGCGCATATTCACGGTCCGTGAATATGCGCCGACTCGGCATTTGGGCGGCATGAATATGCGCCGGCTCGGAGCCCGCCTGACGTGAATATGCGCCGGGTCGGCCGCTCAGCGGGTCATGAAGATGAAGCCAGCTGCCCCCGAGAACGCGTCCATGTTCGGGTTAGACACGGTCGGGCTCACCTGCTCGAGTCGGCCGTGAGTGTCTATCGAGACCAGCGCCTGCTCGTCCTGTCCGTCGGCCGGCGCCACATCGAAGACCAGCCGGTCGCCGTCCCAGGCCATGTTCTTGCCAAGATAGATCTGGCTGCTCAGGTCCGGGGTCCGCGCGATCACCGTGCCGGTGTGCGCATCCAGGATCGCGATCGCAGACGGGTCGCCGTTGTCCTCCACCGGGATCGCGCCGACGTACTTTCCGTCCGGGCTGAACGCCATCGGGCGCCAGGCGCCCCTCCAGTAGATCGTGCCCGACTTCGCATCGGCGAGGGCGCCCTGCTGGTCACTCTTCGCCACCGTGCCCACCACGCCGCCTACCGCATCGGCCGCCTGAGAGACGGCCGATGGCGTGATGTCGGAGGCGACCTCATGCCGCGAGCTCGGGCCGGTCAAGACGGCGTAGCCGGAGCCGTCGCTGATCACCGGGCCGTCACTGAGATACCCGACCAGGCCGTCGGACGGTGTGAGCTGCCAGCTCGCCTCGCCGTCACTCATCCCGCTGGCGATTCCGGCGTACACCTTCTGGCCGATCTGCCAGGCGGTCTGCATCCCGTCCGAGGTCGTCACGATCGTGCCGCCCTTGCCCTGTCGCACCACGTGGCCGCCGGCATCGACCTGGACGAGTCGATCGGTGTCGTAGGTGATCAGCCAGCCGCCGTGGTACGGCGTGAAAGCGCTGACCGCGGTGTGGGCCAGGTCTCCGCCCGCAGCCCGATCCGGGAGCGGCTGACCGTTGTGCATCACGTTCGTCGGATCGAGATAGGTCAGCGTCGTCGGTGCGCCCATCGTGATGCCGCCCAACCCGGCGCCGGACACGGTCTGCGTGGGAGCGGGCGTCGGCACGGTGCTCACCGTGCTGACCGGGTGCGGGGGCGCGCTCGTGTCACGGCCAGCCAGCAGCACACCCGCGGGTACGGCGACGGCCACCACCGCGACCGCTGCCGCTGAGGCGACCAGCGCCGTCCGGCGCCGCCGGATCCGCCGGGCGCGACCGAAGACGTCGGCCAGATCGGCGCCGTGCCCGTGCTCGGACGGGGCGTCGGCCTGACGGTGGAGTGAGGAGCGCAGCCGCTGCTCCAGCTCCCTGTTCAGATCGTCGATGCTCATCGTGCCTCCCGCAGCTTCGCCAGCGCGCGGCTGGTCTGCGACTTCACCGTGCCGGTCGAGATGCCGAGGGCGTCGGCGATCTGCGCCTCACTGAGGTCCTCGTAGTAGCGCAGCACGATCACCGCGCGCTGCTTGCGCGGCAGCGTCTGGACCAGCGCCCAGACCTCGTCGCGTTCTCCGTCGTACTCCTGCGCCGGAGCCGGCCGCTCCGGCAACTGCTCCGCAACGACCTCGTGCCGCCGGGAGGCCCGGCGCCACAGCGAACGGTGCTCGTTGATCATCACGCGGCGGGCGTAGGCATCGATGTCGTGCCGGTCGCGCAGCCGGCCCCACGCCACATAGAGCTTGGCAAGCGTCGCCTGGGCGAGGTCGTCGGCGGCATGCCCGTCGCCGGCGCACAGCAGATAGGCGGTACGCCGCAGGGCGGGTTGCCGTGCCGCCACCCACTCGGTGAACTCGGCGGCGTCGCGCTCGCGCGATCCGCGCACGCCCACCTCCCATGTCGTCATGCCCTCATCCACGCCGTCGTGGCGCAGAAGGTTGCATCGAAACCCAGCGGCAACATGCTCTCAACACCGTGGGCATCGGAGGCCGCCAGACTCGGGCCATGCTCTGGCGTGTGCGCACCACCCTCCCCGACCGTCCCGGGACTCTGGCCGCGTTGGCGCAGCGTTGCGGCGAGGCCGGCGTGAACATCCTGGGCCTGCAGATCTTCCCCGGCATCGGAGACGTCACCGACGAGCTGATCGTGCGCACGCCGATGGGGTGGGCGGACCAGCAGGTGGCGGAGCTGATGGCTACGAGCGGCGGCAGCGATGTCGTGGTCATGGCGTCGCGGGAGGCGGCCCTGACCGATCAGCCGACCCGCTACATCCGTGCCGCCCAGATGATCCTCGAGCGACCGCTGTCGTTCCCGGAGGTCGTGGCGCGGCTGTTCGACACCGCCACCGAGCCGCGGATCGACCCGACCGCGGGCCCCGGCGCACCACTCGACGTGATGGAGATGACCGTCGGCGACGTCGTCGTGCAGGTACGCCGCCAGACCCCCTTCACCGCTACCGAGCACGCTCGCGGAGCCGCGCTCGCCGACCTGGTCACCGACGTCATCCGCCGCTCGCGGGCGGCGTCGGGTGGCGGTGCCTGGACCCCAGAGCCGTCGAGTGCCGACGCCGACGATCCTGAGTACGCCGTCGACGGGCCGACCGTCACCGCCCTGCTCGGCGGGGTAGTGGTGGGGCGGGCGACGCTGCTAGAGCAGCCGGCCGCAGCGGAGGAGGAGTCGGTGCACGGCCTCACCGTCACCGTCGAGCCGGTCTGGCGACGGCGGGGCATCGGCACCCGCCTCCTGGTCGACGCCGCCCGACTGGCCCGCACGCGGGGTGCGGACTCGCTGGTGTTGACGACCGACTCAGACAACCCCGCGGTGCTGCCGCTGGTGCTGGCCGCTGGGATGCGTGGCCTGATCAAGATGGCCGGCGGCGAGCTCACCGTGCGGCTGCCGGTCAGCAAGTTGCGGCCCCTGCCTCTCTGAGACGTCTGTAAGTGCCGCTCCGTCGGGTACCGGAACCGTCCGCAACCGACCCGTGAAGGAGCAACGATGAAGGGCATCGTCTATCAGGGCCCACGCAACGTCACCGTCGAGGAGCTTCCCGACCCGACCTGCCAACAGCCGACCGATGCGGTCATCCGGCTGACCACCACCAACATCTGCGGCTCCGACCTCCATATGTACGAGGGGCGCACCGCCGTCGAGCCGGGCACTGTCCTCGGCCACGAGAACATGGGTGTCGTCGTCGATGTCGGCAACGCCGTGGGACGGATCAAGCCCGGGATGAGGGTGTCGGTCCCGTTCAACATCGCCTGCGGCACCTGTCGCAGCTGCAACCAGGGCTGGACGTCGTTCTGCGAGCGCACCAACCCGACCGAGGGCATGCAGGGCGCCGCCTACGGCTACGCCAACATGGGCCCCTACGACGGCGGCCAGGCCGAGTTCCTCCGGGTCCCGTACGCCGACTTCAACCTCCTGGAGCTGCCGGAGGGCACGGAGCACGAGAACGACTTCACCATGCTCTCCGACGTCTTCCCGACCGGATGGCACGGTGTCGAGCTGGCCGGCATGCGGCCCGGCGACGCAGTAGCGGTGTACGGCGCAGGCCCCGTCGGGCTGATGGCCGCGCACTCCGCGATGATCAAGGGCGCGAGTGAGGTCTACGTAGTCGACTTCCACGACGACCGGCTCAAGCTGGCTTCCTCGATCGGCGCCAAGCCCGTCGACGTACGCGAGGGCAGTCCGGTCGAGCAGATCATGGACGGCACCGGCGGCAACGGCGCGGACTGCGGCGTCGAGGCGGTCGGCTGGCAGGCGCACGACCCAGCGGGGGAGGAGCACCCCGAGCTTGTGCTCGACAACCTGGTCCACTCGGTCAAGGCCCATGGCGGCATCGGTGTGGTCGGTGTCTACGTGCCGGAGGACCCGAAGTCGCCCGGTCAGGCCAAGGATGGTCGGATCGGCTTCGACTATGGCACCTTCTTCACCAAGGGCCAGCGGATGGGCACCGGCCAGGCGCCGGTGAAGCGCTACAACGCCGAGCTGCGCGACCTCATCATCGAGGGCCGTGCGGAGCCTGGGTTCATCGTCTCCCACGAGCTGCCGTTGGCGGAGGCGCCGTCGGCGTATGCCAACTTCGACGAGCGCGTGAACGGCTGGACCAAGGTGCTGCTCAAGCCCGGCATGACGTCCTGACCACGGCCGCCGAGCCTGTCGGGGTGCCGCGACAGGCTCGGCAGCCGTCTCGTTTCGCTGTGGCCGGGGGTGCGACCGTAAGATTTCGTCATGGAGATCCCGGAGAAGTTCGCGACCCTCGGCCTCACCTACGACGACGTCCTCCTCCAGCCCGGCTATTCGGATCTCGCGCCCGACGAGATCGACACCACCAGTCGGCTCACCCGCGAGATCTCGCTCAAAGTGCCCCTGGTCTCCGCCGCGATGGACACCGTGACCGAGTCGCGGATGGCGATCGCGATGGCCCGCCAGGGCGGCATCGGCGTACTGCACCGCAACCTGTCCATCGAGGACCAGGCCTACCAGGTCGACCTGGTCAAGCGGACCCAGACCGGGATCATCTCCAACCCGGTCACGATCGGCCCTGACGAGACGCTCGAGCAGCTCGACCGGCTCGCCGGCGAGTACCGCATCTCCGGCTTCCCCGTCGTCGACGCCGACAACCGGCTGATCGGCATGATCACCAACCGCGACCTGCGCTTCACCCCGGTCGCCGAGTGGGCCACCACCAAGGTCGACGAGGTGATGACCCCGATGCCGCTGATCACCGGCGACGCCGGGATCAGCCGCGAGGACGCCACCACTCTGCTGCGCCAGCACAAGCGCGAGCGCCTCCCGCTCGTCGACGCCGACGGCCGCCTCGCCGGCCTGATCACGGTCAAGGACTTCGTCAAGGGCGAGCAGTTCCCCAACGCTTCCCACGATGCCGACGGCCGGCTCCTGGTCGGCGCCGCGATCGGCTACTTCGGCGACGCCTGGCAGCGCGCCACCACCCTCATCGAGGCCGGGGTCGACGTGCTCGTCGCCGACACCGCGCACGGCAACGTCCGGATGCTGATCGACATGGTCAAGCGACTCAAGACCGACCCGGCGACGCGGCACGTGCAGGTGATCGGCGGCAACGTCGCCACGCGGGAGGGCGCGCAGAGCTTCGTCGACGCCGGCGCCGACGCGGTCAAGGTCGGTGTCGGCCCGGGCTCGATCTGCACCACCCGTGTCGTTACCGGCGTCGGCGTGCCGCAGGTCAGCGCCGTCTACGAGGCCTCGCTGGCCTGCAAGCCCGCCGGCGTGCCCGTGATCGCGGACGGCGGCCTGCGCTATTCCGGTGAGATCGGCAAGGCGATCGTTGCCGGTGCCGACACGGTCATGCTCGGCTCGATGCTCGCCGGTACGGCGGAGGCTCCTGGAGATCTGCTCCTCATCAACGGCAAGCAGTTCAAGGCCTACCGCGGCATGGGCTCCATGGGCGCGATGTCCTCACGTGGCAAGAAGTCCTACTCCAAGGACCGCTACTTCCAGGCCGAGGTCACCAGCGACGACATGATCGTCCCCGAGGGCGTCGAGGGCCAGGTCCCTTACAAGGGCTCGCTCTCCACCGTCGCCCACCAGCTCGTCGGCGGGTTGCACCAGACGATGTTCTATGTCGGGGCGCGCACGGTGGCCGAGCTGCAGGAGAAGGGCAGGTTCATGCGGATCACCTCGGCTTCGCTGAAGGAGAGCCACCCGCACGACATCCAGGTCACCGTAGAGGCGCCGAACTACCACTCCTGAGCGTCAGAGGCTGAAGACCGGCCGGATACCGGTCGGCGCCTCGGCGATCAGCGGCGTGCCGATCTCGAGGTGTGCTCCGCGCGCGGCCGCACGCAGGCGGGCGTCCTGCACGAACGTGCTGCTGCCGGAGGCGAAGTAGATCCGGAACGGCCGCACCCCGTCGGCGGCCACCCAGGTGGTCCGTGTCCGGTCCTGGTGGACGGCGGTCAGCGTCGCAAGGTCGACCCGCAACCGGGTCAGCGGACCGAGCCGGCCCTGCACGATCAGCTCCGTCGCGCTGAGGGTCGCGCGCTGCCACAGAGTGCTCAGCGAGCACAGCGCGATCAGGGCGAGGACGACCCCGCCGAGCGGTGTGGCAAGGACGATGAGAGCCACGGCGATGACCAGCAGTGGGATGCCGACGCCGAGGGCAACGGCGCGGGCGCGTGCCCGTGCACGGAACACCACGAGGTCGTCGAGCTGGGCCGCGAGGGCGGCATCGTCCATGGTGCAGAGTGTGGCATCGACCTCCACTAGACTGCACCGGTGACCGAGATCGAGATCGGACGGGCCAAGCGGGCGCGACGCGCCTACTCCTTCGACGACGTGGCGATCGTGCCGAGCCGCCGCACGCGCGACCCGAAGGAGGTCAGCACCGACTGGCAGATCGATGCCTACCGCTTCGACATCCCGGTCCTCGCGGCCCCGATGGACAGCGTGATGTCGCCGGCCACCGCGATCAAGCTCGGCCAGCTCGGCGGCTTGGGTGTGCTCAACCTCGAGGGCATCTGGACGCGGTACGCCGACCCGGAGTCGCTGCTGGCCGAGGTCGCCGACCTCCGTGGCGTCGATGCCACCCGTCGCCTGCAGGAGATCTACAGCGAGCCGATCAAGGCCGAGCTGATCACCGAGCGGCTCCGCGAGGTTCGCGAGGCCGGGGTCACCGTCGCCGGTGCACTCAGCCCGCAGCGGACCAAGGAGTTCGCCAAGACCGTGGTCGACGCCGGTGTCGACATGTTCGTCATCCGCGGCACCACTGTCAGCGCTGAGCACGTGAGCGGCAACACCGAGCCGCTCAACCTCAAGGAGTTCATCTACGAGCTCGACGTGCCCGTCATCGTCGGCGGCTGCGCGACCCACCAGGCAGCGCTGCACCTCATGCGCACCGGCGCTGCCGGCGTACTGGTTGGCTTCGGTGGGGGCGCCGCCCACACCACCCGGACCGTCCTCGGCGTCGCGGTGCCGATGGCCAGTGCGGTCGCCGACGTCGCCGCTGCCCGCCGCGACTACCTCGACGAGTCCGGCGGCCGCTACGTCCACGTCATCGCCGACGGCTCGATCGGCCGTTCCGGTGATGTCGCCAAGGCGATCGCCTGCGGTGCCGACGCGGTCATGGTCGGTAGCCCGTTCGCCCGCGCCAGCGATGCGCCCGGCCGCGGCTTCCACTGGGGCGCCGAGGCACACCACCACGATCTGCCGCGTGGTCAGCGGGTGGAGTTCGAGACCGTCGGAACCTTCGAGGAGATCCTCCTCGGCCCGAGCCACGTCGCCGACGGCACGATGAACCTCATCGGCGCGCTCAAGCGGTCCATGGCCACCACCGGCTACACCGACGTCAAAGAGTTCCAGCGCGTCGAGGTCGTCCTCGCCTGAACGGCCTGAGCGCCCGCGCGGGTCGGCCACGTTGCACAGCTGTGCAGAGATCGCACGACCCGCTCGCCGATTGCACACCTGGTTGACCCGGTGCTCACGAGTGGCGACGCGCGATGCGCTGGGGCGCCCGGATCGCTGCACGACTGTGCAAGCCGGCGCCGCCGTTCAGCCGCAGAACGAGGTCGGGAACGGCGTGAAAGGGGCCGATCGTCAGCCGTCCCTGACACACTGGCGACATGACCCGGCCCGGAGTGTTGAACCCCGCAGCCCGCGACGCCGCGATCGCGGCGATGACCGGCACGGCCGGGGAGCCGGAGCTGGACGTACTCGTCGTGGGCGGCGGTGTCGTCGGAGCCGGGGTGGCGCTCGACGCCGTCACCCGCGGACTCTCGACCGGCCTGCTGGAGCAGCGCGACCTCGCCTCCGGTACCTCCTCTCGCAGCTCGAAGCTCATTCACGGCGGCCTGCGCTACCTCGAGATGATGGACTTCGCGTTGGTCCGCGAGGCGCTCCAGGAGCGCGGCCTGCTCCTCACTCGACTCGCACCTCACCTGGTCCGGCCGGTGCCCTTCCTCTACCCGCTGACCCATCCCGTCTGGGAGCGTGGGTACGTCGGCAGCGGCCTCGCGCTCTACGACGGCATGGCGCTCGCCGGCCCGCTATTGCACGGCGGCGGCTCGACCGGCGTGCCGCGCCACCGCCACCTGACCCGCCGCACCGTCAGCCGGATCGCCCCCGACTTCCGCACCGACACGATCACCGGCGCGATCCAGTACTACGACGCCCAGGTCGACGACGCCCGCCTGGTCGTCACCATCGCCCGAACCGCTGCCCGGCACGGCGCCCAGATCGCCACCCGGATGCGGGTCACGGGCTTCCTGCGCGAGGGCGAGCGGGTCGTCGGTGTCACCGCCCGCGACCTCGAGAACGACACCTTCCACGAGATCCGTGCCAAGACGGTGGTCAACGCCGCAGGTGTGTGGACAGACGAGATCCAAGAGATGGTCGGCGGCCGCGGTGCGCTGCATGTGCAGGCCTCCAAGGGCATCCATCTGGTGGTGCCGCGCGACCGGATCCGCAGCGAGTCCGGCTTCATCGTGCGCACCGAGAAGTCGGTCCTCTTCGTCATCCCGTGGGGCCGGCACTGGATCATCGGCACCACCGACACCCCGTGGACCTACGACCTTGCCCACCCGGCCGCGAGCCGGGCAGACATCGACTACGTCCTCGACCACGTCAACGCCATCCTGCGCGAGCCGCTCGGTCACGAGGACGTCGAGGGTGTGTACGCGGGCCTGCGCCCGCTGCTGTCGGGGGAGTCGGAGCCGACCTCGAAGATCTCCCGTGAGCACACCGTCGTCACGCCCGTCCCGGGGCTGGTGATGATCGCGGGAGGCAAACTGACGACGTACCGCGTGATGGCGAAGGATGCTGTCGACGCGGCCGAACACTCGCTGCGCACCACCACCGAGATGCATGTCCAGGACTCGATCACCGACAAGGTCAGGCTGCTCGGTGCGGAGGGCTTCGAGACCCGTTCCAACCAGCGAGTACTGCTGGCGCGCCGCGCGGGCTTGCACGTCGCCCGGATCGATCACCTCCTGCGCCGGTACGGTGGCCTCATCGATGAGCTGCTCGACCTGATCACCACTCGCCGGGCGCTCGCCGCGCCGTTGGAGGGAGCGGAGGACTACCTCGCTGCCGAGGTCGTATATGGCGTCACCCACGAGGGCGCACGCCATCTGGACGACGTGCTCGCCCGGCGTACTCGGATCTCGATCGAGACCTTCGACCGCGGGGTCTCCGCTGCTCCCGGCGTGGCCCGTCTGATGGCGGCGGAGCTCGGCTGGGACCAGGCCGAGGTCGACCGCCAGGTGGAGTGGTATCTCCATCGTGTCGCAGCGGAGCGGCTCAGCCAGACCATGGCCACCGATGCCGAGGCCGATCAGGCCCGTCGAAAGGTCGATGACCTCATCTGAGCGATGTCTGCGACGCTGTGTGACGCACAAATTGCTACCAATGGGTAGCAGTCGAGACGCCCGTCACATACCCTCGGTACATGAGCGCCTCCAACTCCGACCGTCATCCGCTGGTCGACGGGCCCCGGGATCCTGAGCACGACCCGGCCGCCTCCTACGCCCTCGAGCCTGACTATGTCAGCGGACTCACCGCCCGAGTCCTGGCAACGTCGGGGGAGTCCAAGGAGGTGCGTTCACCGCTCGATGGCGCGCCGTTGGCCCACATCCCGCAGTCGACGGACGCGGACGTCGAGGAGGCGTTCCGTCGCGCCCGTCTCGCCCAGGAGAAATGGGCGCGCGTCCCGGCGCGGGAGCGCGAGCGGCTCCTGCTCCGGCTGCACGACCTGGTCCTCGACCGCCAGGAGGAGATCCTCGACCTGATCGTGCTGGAGTCGGGCAAGGCCCGCAAGCACGCCTTCGACGAGCCGCTCCATATCGCGCTGACCGCCCGTTACTACGGACGCACCACAGCCAAACACCTCGACTCGGAGCGGCGCCCCGGCGTCATCCCCGGGCTGACCCGCATCGACGTCAACCACGTGCCCAAGGGCGTCGTCGGCGTGATCTCGCCGTGGAACTATCCCTTCACGATGGCGCTCTGCGACGGTCTGGCAGCGCTTGCCGCGGGCAACGCGGTGGTCGCCAAGCCCGACGCGCAGACGATGCTCACGGCTCTGCTCGCCGCGGAGCTCCTGGAGGAGGCTGGCTTCCCGAGGGACCTGTGGACGGTCGTCGCGGGGCCGGGCTCCAAGGTCGGCACCTCGATCATCCAGCGCGCCGACTACATCTGCTTCACCGGCTCGACGGCCACCGGCAAGCTCATCGGCAAGCAGTGCGCCGAGCGGGTGATCGGCTGCTCACTCGAGCTCGGTGGCAAGAACGCCATGCTCGTCCTCGATGATGCCGACATCGAACGCGCCGCGGAGGGCGCGACCCGGGCGGTGTTCTCCAACGGCGGTCAGCTCTGCGTCTCGATCGAGCGGATGTACGTCGCCGACGCGATCTACGACCGCTTCGTGGAGCGGTTCGTGGCGCGCACCGAGGCGATGACACTCGGCGCGACCCTGGCCTGGGAGAACGACATGGGTTCCCTGATCAGCCAGGACCAGCTCGACACGGCGGTCGCGCATGTCGAGGACGCCGTCGCCAAGGGCGCGAAGGTGCTCACCGGCGGGAAGGCCCGGCCGGACCTCGGCCCGTACTTCTTCGAGCCGACCATCCTCGAGGGAGTCGAGGAGCCGATGACCTGCTTCCGGGAGGAGACCTTCGGCCCGGTCGTCTCGCTCTACCGGGTCCGCGACGAGGAGGAGGCGATCGCTCGCGCCAACGAGGGCGATTACGGCCTCAACGCCTCCATCTACAGCCGGGACACCGACCGCGCCCGCCGCCTCGCGGCCCGGGTCAAGTCCGGCACGGTGAACATCAATGAGGCCTTCGCGGCGACGTTCGCCAGCCTGGACGCCCCGATGGGCGGGTTCCGCCAGTCCGGCATGGGCCGCCGCCAGGGGGCCGAGGGCCTGCTGCGCTACACCGAGACCCAGTCGGTCGGCACCCAGCGGCTGGTGCGGTTCGGGCCGATGCTCGGCATGTCCGACGAGGGCTACGCCAAGGTCATGACGGCGTCGCTGCGGCTCATGAAGGCGCTGGGCCGTGCCTGAGCAGACGACGCACTACGACGTCCTCATCGTCGGCTCCGGCTTCGGCGGCTCGGTCAGCGCGCTGCGCCTCACCGAGAAGGGCTACAAGGTCGGCGTCCTCGAGGCGGGGGCGCGCTTCCGTGACGAGGACTATGCCGACACCTCGTGGGACCTGAAGAGGTTCCTCTTCCAGCCGTCACTGGGCTGCTACGGCATCCAGCGCATCGACCTGGTCAAGGACGCCCTGATCCTCGCCGGCGCCGGAGTGGGCGGCGGGTCGCTGGTCTATGCGAACACGCTCTATGAGCCGCTCGACCCGTTCTACCGGGACCCGTCGTGGGCGCACATCACCGACTGGAAGGCGGAGCTGGCGCCCTACTACGACCAGGCGAAGCGGATGCTCGGCGTGGTGCTCAACCCGCACATCACGCCGTCCGACGAGGTGATGCAGAAGGTTGCCGCCGACATGGGCGTGGCCGGCACGTTCCACCAGGCGCCGGTCGGTGTCTTCTTCGGCCAGGAGGGTCAGCCGGCCGGCACACAGGTCCAGGACCCGTACTTCGGTGGCGAGGGCCCCGCCCGCAACACCTGCAAGGAGTGCGGCGAGTGCATGGTCGGGTGCCGGCACAACGCCAAGAACACGCTGGTGAAGAACTACCTCCACCTCGCCGAGAAGAACGGCGCGGAGGTGCACCCGCTCACCACCGTGACACGGGTGGTCCCACGACCCGGCGGAGGCTATGAGATCCATGCCCGCTGGACCAAGGCGAAGCTGTCGCGGCGTACTGCCGTCAAGGTTTTCACCGCCGACCAGGTGATCTTCAGCGCGGCAGCCATCGGCACCCAGAAGCTGCTGCACCGGCTCAAGGCGACCGGCGACCTGCCGGGCATCTCCGACCGGCTCGGCGAGCTCACCCGCACCAACTCCGAGGCGATCCTCGGCGCCATCGCGCCCGACCTCTCGGTCGACTACACCCGCGGCGTTGCGATCACCTCCTCGATCCACCCCGATGCCAACACCCACTTCGAGCCGGTGCGCTACGGCAAGGGCTCGAACTCGATGTCGTTCCTGCAGACCGTCCTCACCGACGGCGGGCCGGGCCGCAAGAAGCGCTGGCTGAAAGAGCTGTGGGACCAGCGCAGAAACATCACCAAGCTCTACGACGTCAAGCACTGGTCGGAGCGGATGATCGTGCTCCTCGTGATGCAGGCGCTGGACAACTCGATCACCGTCTTCCCGAAGAAGACGGCGTTCGGCTGGCGACTCAGCTCCAAGCAGGGTCACGGGCAGCCCAACCCGAGCTGGATCCCGGCCGCCAACCAGGGTGCCCGGCTGATGGCCAAGGCGATGTCGACCGACGCGGGGGAGGGATACGCCGGCGGTACCGTCGGTGAGCCGTTCGACATCCCCATGACCGCCCACTTCATCGGCGGTTGCGCGATCGGTGATTCCGCCGAGACCGGTGTCGTCGACCCCTACCAGCGTCTGTACGGGTACGACGGGCTGCACGTGGTCGACGGGTCTGCCATCTCGGCCAACCTGGGCGTCAATCCCTCGCTGACCATCACCGCCCAGGCCGAGCGGGCGATGGCCTTCTGGCCCAACAAGGGCGAGGCCGACCCGCGCCCCAAGGTCGGCGCCGCCTACGAGCGCATCGAGCCGGTGAGCCCGGTCCACCCGGCTGTCCCGCCCACGGCGCCCGCAGCGCTCCGGCTGCCGATCGTGGGGATCAGCTGAGCACAGGAATTTGTTTCAGAAATTCCCGTGACGGCCCGTAACCGGGTCTGCCGCGCCTCGTTGGGAGTGGCAGACCCGGAATGCTCCCTCCCTAATTTTTCCGGGTCACGCGGTCCAGGCGCTGTCCAGCAGTTGCGTGGACGATCAGGGCCCGGCCACCCTCCCTCCCCGGCCGGGCCCTGGTGC